>JAABUU010000208.1_pt1 | contig 143230 bp, 150 predicted proteins | sample 5559301 | NCBI WGS metagenome assembly JAABUU01 (sample SAMN10711884, study PRJNA513360) | rock metagenome | isolation source: Antarctica rocks | place: Antarctica: Victoria Land, Richard Nunatak white | reverse complement strand
GGCGCTCCCGGCTCTGCGACCTAAACCCAACCGAGTTGGTGTCTGTGGACTCTGCGTGTGACGAGCCGCGTGCAGTGCGCATGCACGCAGCGCCCGGCACTCGCGCCGGAGCATATGTTGACATGCGTATGTGGTCATCGCGGCGTATCAGCGGTGAAGGGGCCGGGTGCATGTGCCCCGCAGCATCCTGCTCTGCAGTAGACGGCAGCAGCGACGCATGTGCTGAAGTATGTGTCATCACTGAAGCGCGCGCATTATGCCGGCGGCGCTGGGTCTCCTTTCGCTCCTGCTCTGCTGGCCACCCTGACCCTACTGAAAACCCGCCGGCGTCTGCGCGCGCAGCGATGCTTGCGGTGCTGGTCATCCTGCTGCTCGAGGTGACCACCGGCCAGGGCGTGCTCACGCACTGGCTGCAGCTGTAACGGCCGCGGGCGCGCCGGCGCGCGGCCGCGGCCCAGGGGCGGCCGCGGCCCAGGGGCCGCCGCAGCCACGCGCCGGCGGTGGGCCCGCCGGGCTGCAGCAGCCCTCGCGCAGCTGCTGGGCCGCTGGTGCGCTCGGCGCGCGCATCGGGCTGGTCGGCTTGGCCTCCGTCCTCCGGTAGGGAGCTGGGGCGGGCCTTGTGGGGTTGGGCGCCTGGGGGGTGAGGATGCCTGCTGAGGTGCAGGATGCTGTGCTGGCTTGCTGCCGGGTTATTCGCAACGGGAGCAACACAGTGGGTGGGCGCGCCGTGTTGTACCTGCACAGTATTCTCTCACGGCAGCAAGCTGGCTGCTTGACGCACTTTGGTGCTTGCATTCCTGGCATTGATCAGGACCGGCGCTGGGGCAAGGAGCGGCGCCGCATGTATTTTCAGTAGCTGCCTCTAGCAGGGCTTTGTGTAGTGGGGTTGCAGACAACGCATTAGTGCGCGCAGCGAGGCTTGCTATGCCTCTGGTGCGCGATTTTCTCATTTGCCAGTATGTCAGGCGGCGGTGTGCCGCAAGAGCGTGTACACTTGTGGCGCCCCGCGTTGTCCATGTGTTAAACACAGCCCGTCTGGATACACGCCTTTCCTCTCCAGCCTCAATAACGCACACAGTGCGGGCTCCTGCGAGTGCAACTGGGCTCCCACACCGTTCGCTTAATAGTCTTCAGCAACAAAGGCTAGCAGAGCATGCACGCTGTTTGCACTACGCCCACTGGAAGTGTGCGTGCTGAGCAGGCCTGGAGCGCAGGCGTGCAAGCCTCACCTAAAGCCCTGGTATACAAGCGGCACCTGGGGCTCAGACAAGATCAACATTCGCCCAGTCTGACACATAGAGACGACCGGAAAGGCCGTGCACTGCACGGCGCTATGCTCGTGAACAGTGGGCGAACGAGGCCAGCCGCAGCTGCCCACTGCATGCGGCGCAGCATTGTGCTGTGGCTCATGCGCTGTGCGCACCACCAGAGCGCGCGTATTCGATGTGCATGGAGGCATCAGCGTCTCGCGGCTGCGCCACGGGACACTAGGCCTCTCCAGCTGATAGAAAGGAGCGCATACTCCTGTCTGGCAAGTCAGCGCCCGGGCATCTACTTACGACCGAGCGCTCTGACAAGCGCCCGCGCCCGGGCACCGCTCGCGCGCCAACGCTGCACCAAGAGCGCGCGCTGCGCAACTCGCATCGCTGCCTGCCCAGGCACGCCTGCTGCTGTGCGGCCAGGCCCGAGCAGGCAGCGGCGCTGCCGCGCTTTGCCGCGCTTACGCGCCCGTGGCAGCGATGCGCTCATGGGGGGGCCACTGCGCCGCGCGCGGGGAGTGCGCCGGGCTGCACGCTCCGCCGCCGCCGCCGCCGCCGCCCTGCGGGTTCGGCAGGTCGCCCAGCCCTAGCCCGGACCCCTCGCCCTCCGCCGCGTCCCAGTCCAGCTCCTCGGCCGGCGCGCCACGGCCCGCGCCGGCCTCCCGCCCGCCGCCGCCGCGCGGCGTCCTGGGGCCGAAGCCCGCGCCGGCGTCCTGCCCCGCGCGCGCCGCGCCGCCGGCGCCCTCCCTCGGCGGCGGCGCCACCGTGGCGCTGACGAAGCGCCCGCCGGCCTCCAGGTGGAACTGGCCCAAGAGCGGGTTCCGCGCCGCCTCCCTCAGCTCGACCGCCTGCGCCGCCGGGCGCGGCAGCCCCGTCGCGCCCCGCAGCCCCACGTGTTGAGCACGTGCACAGCGGGACACGGCCCAGCGCTCGCAGGTTTGAGATGCACCCTGGCGGCATGTCACCAGCTGACGCACTGCACGCACGCTGCCCTGCACCTGAGCACTGTGTTACATCCAGCGCAGTGACGCTGGGATGACCAGCTTGCGCCCACTTATCCGACATATAAAGATGCTGCGTCATAAGCAGCCAGCAAAAACAAGGAATACGGTGCACAGCAATGCCCGGTGGTTCAGGCCCTGCTACATGTGCTCCCAGCAGCAGGCGCCGCGCCCGCACCCCCAGCCTGCCGTTGCCCAGGTCCCATGCCGCCGCGCCGGCCCCGGCGTCGCCGCCGCGCTCGCGTGGCTCGAAGGCCAGCGCCGCGGAGGGCGGGATGAGGCACTCGGCCAGCGCCGGCTGCGGCGGGCTGAGGATCAAGCGCGCATCCTGCGCGTCAAAAGGGCCTGCTTGAGCGCGCTCTCCGCCGGCTGTCTGAAGGGCTCGCGGTCTGCTCGCTAGGCAAGGGGGCGCTGCAGGGCGACCCCGCTGTGCTCCTAGAGGGCGGCACAAGCTCGTCACGCAACGCCCTCCTGCCAGCTTGCCGCAACGAGGTCTCACGTCTAAAGCAAAGGCTGTGCGGGCCCATGCGTCACAGGGCTTGCTTGGCGTCGGCGTCAGGCGCCCCGCAGGCCTCATACTGGCACAGGCGCACGCTCCACGCGCGCGCCGTGCGCGCAGGCAGGGCGCGCCTCGTCGAAGGCGTCGCTGTCCAGGCACAGCCAGCTGCTCGGGCAGGGCAGCAGGTGCGCGACGCGGCCCAGCACGGCGCCACAGCTCGACCCCCCCTGCACGCAACGCCGCGCTCGCTTGTGCACAGGTGGCACAGCGGGGGGGTCCTTCAAGAGCGCTGCCGCACCGCCGTCCTGGCTCCAGCATCACCCCGCACAGCATCCCCTGCGGGTGGAGTGAGGTGCACACCGTACGAGCTCGGCTCCCCACAGTGCGACACGCAGGGTGCCTGTTCGACGCCCATCACGACCCAACACTACAACGCACAGACAGACCCAACACCGCAGGAGCTCACCTGCGCCATAACAAAAGCGTGCGGCCGCAGCAGCTTCCTCGCGCCGCTCCGCGCCGCGGCAAGGCAGCAGGCGCCGTGCACAGCCTTCCGTGCGCGCGCCCAGGCGGCAGCCAAGGCGCGTGCCCGGCCCGCTCGTCCCCACAGCCCTTCAAGCAGCGGCTCGGGGGGGTCAGCGGTCGGGCCTGGCAGAAGCTGAGGCGTGCACCTGCAAGCACAGCACCTGGCCAAGGCGTCTCAGCAGCCGTCAGGTATGGGAGCGATGTGAGAGGCGTGCTGCCTTTGCGAACGTGAACGTGAAGTACGTGAGGGAGCTGCCACCCAGAAGCTGACCCCCGATTGGCCCGGCATGCATGCCGGGCCAGCTGCGCAGCTGAGCATGCAGCCGGTCCAGGAATGCCGATCGAGCTCCATGCAGTGCATGTTTGGCCGCGCAGCCCACAGGCATGTCAAGCGCTTGCCTGGACTGTAGACAGGACGCGGCTGTAGACGGGGCTGGCCTGGTGCGGGGCCCGGCGCATGGCGTCCCAGCCTGTGAGCCGGGATGCAGTTACGCTCGGCTCCGCGCGGCCCTTCGGCGAGGACCTCCTGGCCGCCGACGCGCAGCACCTGGGCGTGAGCACACCAGGGCCCCGCATCACAGCCTCAGCGTGCCTGCACAGCATTGCCGTGTGCTGCCAAGTCCTGTTATGACTTGCAGGTGTTCAGTCGCACAGCACCTTGGGCATAGGTCTATAATGCAACAACAGTAACAAGCGCCGCCTCACCTGCACAATTTACATGCAAAAGTTTCATGCCAACGCATGTTTCATGCTAAAGTGGCTGGTGCTGTAAGCAGCTCACCGTGCGCCTCACAGGTGCCCTTTGATGGCAGCAAGGGGCGCTGCTTCCTATTCGGCGGGCGCTCACACGTGCAGGGCGATGCCGCCTTTGACGAGGAAATCTACGTGCATGGCTGCCAGTGAGCCCCCTTACAGCAAGCCCAGCTGCACAACGCTTCTGTTGCCTCGACACGGGCATGATGGCGGGCCGAATGCACCCGCATCCTCCCCTCTATATTCATGTCTTCAGCCTCCGCCGCCTCCTCTCTCGCGCTTCCTCATGGTCTGTGCGTTGAAAGACCGAGTGCGGCCTGGTCCGCGGCAGGGTGGTGTGGAGCGCTGGGCGGCAGGTCCGCAAGCGCTTCACCACCGAGGCGCCCGTCCTCCAGGTGCTGCCCGCACCTGCCGTCCTTGCGCCCAAACACGGCCGGGCAGAACCCGCCCGGCCCAGTAGCGGCGCGGACGGCGGGGCAGCTCTGCTTGCCGACTCCGGCCGCCCCGCGTGTCTTGGGCGCGGGCACGCTGGCCGGAGCAGCGGGGCCACTCATGCCAGGGGGTCTGGCGCAGGCCTGCCGGACAGGCACGCTTGCTGTGCCTGCGCAACGTAAGTCTGCTGCCTGGGCGGCCACCGTGGCGATGGCGCGAGGCGACGGCCCGCTTGGGTGACTCACGTATATACCGTGCCGGAGCGGCGAATGCTGCCCTGGTGGCCTGGTGTGCGCTGCGGGAGACAGCAAGGCGGTGTTCTGCCAAGGGAAGGGCAGGCTTGGCGGGTTGCGCTGTATACTCTGATACGGTCTCAAAAGGCGCTCCGGTGCGGCTCCGCCTGCGAGGCGCCCGCCATGCGGCGGGCCGCGCGCTGGGCGCGCACATGCCCGCGAGCCCTGCCGTGAGCGCGGGCGGGCGGCGCGCAGGTCGCCTGGTGCGGCTTCCAGGGCGAGGGCGAGGCGCTGGTCATGCTGCAGGCCGGCGCGCTGGCCGCGTATTCGCCCGCAGGCGAGCTGCAGACCGTGCCGCTGCCGGCCGGCTTCACCGCGATGTGGGCGCTGCCGCAGGGGCTGCTGCTCACGGTGCCCCGCTGCCCCGCCTCTGCGCCGTGCGGGGCCTGTGCGACACCCTGGTGCCTGCCGGCCCTGCGCATATCGACCTCGGGTCCAACGCTCTGCACTTGCATGCATCCCCTGTGCCAGCAAGCATCCTGCCAGCTCCAGTACTTGAAGGTTTGTGCCGGGCCAGTCGCGGCGCGCCCATATGCCTTGCATCACATACCTGCGCGTATTGTAGGCTTACCGTTGCAAGCATGATTTAGACTGTTGACCGCGGGCGGCGCCAGGGCGGCGCGGGCGTGCCGCCGAGCGTGCTGCCGCACCCGCTGGAGGAGCTGCAGGCAGCCGCGGTCGAGGGCGGCGCCTGGCAGGGCGAGGCCGTGGTCTGGGCCTCCCGCGAGCAGCCCTTCCTGGCTACCTACAGCGCGGTGCGCGGCGCGCGCGCCCGCCGCGCCGCCCGCCTGGCCTTCGCCCCAGCGAGCCGGAGCGGCGCTGCGCGTGCAGCCTGACTGCGTGCACGCGACGTGACCGCTTGTTCAGAGCGTTGCCAAGGCCACGCCAATGTCTGTATTCGTGCCATTATGTCCGAGAAGCTGAGCCAAGGACGCGCAGTGCACGCCCGCCGAGAGAGCCATGCTGAGCGGCCCCGCTCTTGCCCCACGCAGCGGGCGGCCCGAGATCCGGGAGAGCGCGCCGTGCAGGGCCTGGCGCGCGTGGCGCTATGGTCCGTGCGGTACGGCGGCGCGGGCGCCGCGCCGGCCGCGCCGGCGGCCGTCGCTGCGCGAGCGGGCGCGGAGCGCGCGCTGGGGGGCGCGCTGCCGCGCACGCCGCACGCGGCCGGCTCGCCGACGCCGAGGGCGGGGCTGCTCAACAAGCGGTGCGGCAGCCTCCACTGTGTCTGCGCCTCCTTTACGCCGTCCGCAAACTGCTGCACGTGTGGTGCACACACCGCCTGTTGCACGCACAGGCTCAAGCACGCAGGGCGGGCCCGGCGCTCTGTCGGGACCTCGCAAGCGGGGCGGGGGCACAACCGTTTCAGGTTCATGGCCGGGCATCCTGCGAGATCTCTCACCACTTTGCACCACGGCTGTTCTCCACAAGGCTCCGGTGCGCCCACTGCCCAGATCTGTGCCGACACGCAGGTTTGAGTCTGTACACTAGTCTACATGCCCCGCGGGCCTGAGGGGCCGAGGGGGCAGTACCAGCAGCTACAGCGCCCGCCCGCTAGACAGGCCTCACAGTCGCTCTGCCAGCGTACAACGACACTCTACTCCCTCCTGCGAACCAGCCGCATGCGCGCGCCAATGCGGCGCGCGCCGAGGCAGCACGCTCAGATAGTGAACGTGTCCGGGTTGTACTTGGTCTTCAGCAGCTCGTGGTTCTCCCAGACCTCCGGGTCCTCCAGCAGGTTGATGTAGTGCTGCATCGCCTCCTCCTTGCTCATCCCCTTGAGCTTGGCCCAGGCGTCCCACTTTGCGCGCGCCTCCAGCTGCACCGCCCACGGCTGCTTGCCCTGCACGTCGCCCAGGGTCGCCTGCACGCGCAGCGCGTCCCGGTCAGTCACTGTGTAGTCTCCAGCGGCGCTGCACGGCAGCACTCTAGTCTCGGGCCTGCCTAGGACTGCTCTGTGCACCTGATCCGCAGCACTCTGCGTGCAATCAACCGCACCTGCTTGAAGTAGCCGTAGAACTTGAGCTTCATCTCGTTGCTGGCCTCCATCTTGGGGCCGTTGCGGATCAGCCAGACCGCCTTCTTGAAGCGCGCCTCCAGGTCCGCCATGGTTGCTGCTCACGCTACAAGAAGTCCAACGGGCCTTGCAGGGAGTGGACGCAAGCAGTAGAAAGACTTGCCGTTTAGCGACAGCTCACTATTTCTTGTTCCCAGAAAACCCTCGTCACATGTCCTCCCGGGACATGAGGAGTCTGAGGGGTTGCCTCGATTTCAAGCCCTCTGACAAAGTACAACAGCTGCATGCCATCATGGTGGACGCCTCGCATCCATGGGTCGGAGCGCATGGCCAGGATGCACCTGATCTGAAGAAATCAAAGAAACCAATGAAAACCAATTGTGAGACGCTGGTCAAAGACAACTTCCATTGTGTCGATCCTGCACCTGCAGCCCCTCATTACGAGTACTGCTATACCTTGAGCTGCCAGCAGTGCAGTCACAAGACGCAACTGCAGAGGCAGCTTTCCGAATCAGCCATGCATGCATGGCACAGGGCAGCCGTGGCAGATGCAGCTTGGTCACACATGCAATTGTGACCTTGGTTGGCCAGTCCTGCGCAGATGCAGTGCGGCATGCTGCTCACGCCGAGGCTGACTGCCTGCATGCACAACCTCGCCTGTCCGCCTCAGCTGCCTGCCCAGGCACAGCCGCATGCCGCACGCTCGCGACCCGTCGCGTCTGCGCGGCGCCGGCTGCTCTAACTTTCCACCTGCGCCCCAGCGGCGCGCGCCGGGCGCCCCTGAGCCGGCGCGCTGCGCGCGCGCGCGCGCAGGCCGGCCATCCGCATGCCGGACGGCCACCTGTCGCCGGCGGCGTTCTCGCCCGTGTCGCGCGCGGCCGCGGCGGCGGCGGCCGCCGCGCAGCCCGCCGGCGCGGCGGCGCTGCTGCTGAGCGGCCACGCCTGCGCCTCGCTCCGGCTGGTCTTTGAGCAGGCCGTGCCCGAGGGTGCGGGGCGCGCGCATGCGCCGCACATTAATGACATATGCGTGATGCAGCCAGCCACTGGGGCTTCCCTGCTTGTGCATCACAGGCTTGGCTGCGCCAGGCCGATTCGCAGCACTGCTTTCGCCACTCGGTCGGGCCCATCAAGAGCGCTGTGCGGGTTCAGACGCTCCCTGTCTATTGCATGCATGTCCCCTGCATGCGGTGCAGCTCTGCTGCATGACACTAAAGACAATCCCTGGCCCCGCATGAGCTGTGCACCGCTGCGAACGGTCATGTCGTTCTCCGCCCAAGTCAAGGGCCCGCCCGGCTGCGCTGCAGCGGCTCGGATGCGCGCGGCGCGGCAGGCGCGGCGCCGGACAGCGGGCACCTGGGCGCTGATGCGGACGGCGCGCCGCTGCTGCTGCTGCACAGCCGCGCCGCGCGGCGCGCGTGCGCGCTGCGGCTGCCGCCGCGCCGCACGCCGAGGTCGCCGGGCGCGCAGGTGCAGGCGCGGCGCCCGCGCACGCTCGTGTGGGTGTGCAGGCGCTGCAGCAAAGCGGTTGCCACGCATGGCTCGGTCAGGCTTGCTCTCCTTGTGCTGTGAGGCTGTAAGCGGCATGCATGGGGCAGGCGCCTGCCCGACCCGCACCCGTGCCGCGCCTGCTCAGGTGGCGTTTGCGGCGGACGCCGCGGCGGCAGTGGCGGTGGCAGCAACGCGCGCGACCGGCGGCCCCGCGCGCCGCGCCGGCGGCGGCAGCGCCGCGCCGCCCACGCCACGCGACTTCCTGCTGCTGCGGCCGGGCGGGCGCCTGGCGCTGCACGTGGGCGCGCGCGCGGTGTGCGAGGTGGCGCTGCGGCCGCCGCCGGCGCGCGGCGCGGGCGCCGACGCGCTCGCGCGCCTCGCGGGGTGGGGCGACGAGGGTGCGCCTGCAGGCCGGCGCCCCGCCACGCCCCGCTGGGACCTGGATCAACGGCGGCGCATACACCAGGGCTCGCCGTGCTGCGCAAAGACGAGCCCAGAGCCCCAGCATCCAGCCGTCACTGCACTGACAAGCGCGGCGCTGGTCTGGCTAGGCAGTGGGACTGGGGGTCGGCCGCTGTCCGCCCTTGAATGGCGCGGCCCTGCGCGCACTGCGTGGCCCCGCACCGCTGGCTCACGCGGCGCGGCGCGCCCGCGCCCGCGCGGCCAGGCGGCGCCGACGCGGACGGCTCCGACGCGGCGATGAGCACAGGCGACGGCGACGAGGAGATGCTGTCGCCGGGCGGCTCGGGCCCCGACGTGGCCGCGCTCGGCGCCGCGCTGGAGGCCGCGCCCGAGGCGGTGGACCTGCGGGCGCGTCCCGCCTGAGCGCCGTTTACCCTAAGCATACCCTAACCAGGCGGCTGGACCCCACATTTGCACAACAACACCGCGCGCCTGTCAGCCCCCTCATGCCCGCTTCCGCGTCGGCGCCCACAATGTGCAGCTGCCGTGTCCTCTGCGCGCCGTGTGCGTAACTGGTGAACAAGGCTGCTGCGGTCAATAGCCGCTCCCACGAGTTGGCGTCCACATGCCGGCGCGACGGCTGGCACATGTGCGTGCCGCTGCGGCCTTAACAACGCAGCGCCGCGTGCGAGGTCCCGACGCGTGAGCCCCCTGACCGCGTTCGGCTGCCCGCGCGCGGCAGGACGCGGTGGGCTGCCGCGCGACGGTGGCGCTGCGCGGCGGCGGCGCGCTGCGCGTGGCGCTGCCTTTCGCGCCCGCGTGCCCGCTGCCGGGCTTGGCCCTGGCGGCGCTGGCGGAGGCGCTGCCGCCGGCTGCATGGCAGGAGCTGCACGCGCGCTACCTGGCCTGCCCTGGTGCGCCGCGGGTGTGAATGCCGTCGCATTGCATAGCATGTCATGGCCTGCTTTGCACACTTGTTGCACTCCTTATGAAAGAGGCGGCGACGCTTGGTCGATAGGCACTCAGCTGTGCCGGAAGCGCGATGGCGCGGCGGCAGCCTGAGTGCGCGGGTCTGGAGGATCAGACTAGGGTAGGGCGCCTCGCCCTGCGGGGCATGCAGCTAGGCGCTGCGCATGACGGTGAGGGGTGTGTGGAGAGCCTGCGGCGCGGTCGCGGCGCAGCGCAGCCGACAGCCGACAGGGCGAGGGGCGCTGCTGGTGCCATGTGGTTGCACAATGCGGGAGTCGCGGGCGTGCTGGCAGGCATGGCTTGCCGCCTGACGCTGCCTGCGGCCTTGAGCCGGGAGCCTGACAGCGGCCGCCCACTCTGTATGCGCTGCGGGACAGGCGCGGCGAGCGGCGACGCAGCCGCGGAGTGGGCCGCGTTTGCGGGCGTCCTGGCGGCCTGGGCGGCGGCGCCCGGCGCGCCGCCGCCGCGCGGCCCGCTGCTGCGCCGGCCGAGCGCGCTGTCGTCCGGCGGCGGCGACGCCGAAGGCGGCCGCGCGGCCACGCCCGGCGGCAGCGTCGACTCCGCGCCCGGCGCCGCCTGGGAGGCGCTGCTGCGCTCGCCGCAGCACCGGTGCGCGCCCGGCAGGGAGCGGCCGGCCGCGCGCCGACCAGGGCCTCTATGGTCCGCGGCCTGGCATGCCTGCTGCGTCTGCAATCCGTGTAGGCCCAGAATGGTAAAAGCTGTGACGGGCTGAAGAGCGGCTGACGCCCTGTGTCGGATCGACGCTGGCGGCGGCCGCGGCCTCCCCATAGACCAGCGCTATCGCGGCGCACTGGCGCGGCCGGGGGCACGCTGCTTGCGGCACCTTCGGCGCTCGATCACGGAGTGCAGCTTGTGACTGGCGATTAGCACTCTTGCACCTGCAGGGCTCGCGGGGCCGGGTCCAGCGCCCCGCGCGCCTGAGTGCCGCCCCACGCAGCGCGCGCCTGGCGCGCAGGGCGGTGGTGGCGTCGCGGCGCTTCCCTTGGCTGGCGGACGACTCCGCAGGGCAGGCGGCGCCGGGCGCGCCGGCTGGGCCCGCGCTGCCTGATCAAGCGCCGGCGGGCGCCGCCACGGCGCCGGGCAGGGAGCTGATGGCCGCCGAGGCCGAGCTGCTGGAGCGCGCCCTCACAGCGCTGCACGCCGTCTATGAGGTGCCCCGCGGTCCAGAGCGCCCTTCGCAGGGCTGCACATGCTAGGGTTAGGGTTGGATATACCCTGTCACAAGGAGGGAGCCGGGCAGGGCGTCGACGGCCGCAGAGGCGGAGCTGCTGGAGCGTGCCCTTCCGCGGTGCATGCCGTCTATGAGGTGCCCCACGGTCCCGGGCGCCCTGCGTAGTGGATATGTGCTTGTAGCAAGGGTAGCGTATACCCCACGCAGCAGCGGCTGGCCCGCATGCTGGGGCGTGCAGTCGCTACAGGCGCCCCGCTTCCTGAGCGCGCGGGCCCGCGTCGCTAAGCCCTAGCGGCGCTGAGCCCTAGCGGCCGATACCCTAGCGGCGGGGCGGCAGAACTCCATAAAAAGCTGGTAGCTTAAAAACATCAATTCTCACTTTATTACCAGTCCATATTTTAAAAAAAAGCGATTCCTAACGCCAAGCTGCACACGCTGCGCTGGCACCTGCTGCCGCGCCTGGGCGCGGCGCTGCTGCCGCTGGCATAGGGTTAGAATTAGGGTTCTAACCCCACCCCTGCCGCCGCAGGACGCCAAGCTGCACACGCTGCGCTGGCACCTGCTACCGCGCCTGGGCGCGGCGCTGCTGCCGCTGGCGCGGCGCGCCGGCGCGGCGCGCTACACGGACCACTACCTGCGCGACCTGGGGCCCGGCCTCGCGCACGGTGCGCGGTCCGGCTGCGCCCCGCTGCCGCTCCCGCCCGGGCTGCAGCAAAGAGAGTAGATGCATGTGTGTCTGCATGGGCGCGCCGCGGCGGCTGCAAGGCAGAGCCGGCGCATGGGCGCCCGCTCCGTGCTCCATCGGGCGGGGGCTCGACGCAAGTGCTCCGCCGCCGCACAGAGTGCAGGGCCCGGCCACGCGCATGCGTCCTTGCCAGAGCGCGGCGCCTCGCGTTGTGGCTTGCCTGCCGCAGCGCGCCGAGGCAGCCACAGCCTGCAGCGAGCGTGCAGCGCTTCCCCTGACGAGGGCAGCCCCGCCGCGTATTTGCAGGTCTAATGGTAGACGGCGTAGAGGACGGCGCCAGGCAGGCGCGCCCGGCGTCTGCGGCCCTGCCGCCGCCCGCGGACGTGCATCGCGCGCTGGAGGCACTACTGGCCGGGCGCGATGCGGCGCCCTGGACGCCCGCGCTGGCGACGGCGCGCTCGCCGGTGGTCGCCCGCACAGCCGACCTGCTGGACTTTTACAGCGCGTACGCAGCCACCGCAGGCGCGCCCTGGACCCTATGCAAACACCCTACCCTAACCCTACCATATAATTGTGCACACTGGATGAGAGCCTAAGTAACGCTCGCCGGCAGCGTCGCGCGGCGCAGACCTGCCCCACTCCTGTGCCGCCACCGCTGCCCCCGCGGACGCGCCTTGAACCCCTCTGTACGGCGTGTGCCTGAGTGACACATGCTGTGGGTGCATCTGGTTTTCGAGCGCCTTGGGCGCAGCGTGCTGGCGGCGCGCAGCATGCGCTGACGTTCTTGCTCAGCAGGTCATGGGCCTTCCCTTCATGCCCACGCACCCATGCCACGCCCATGACGCGCGCGCGCGGCAGGCGAGTGCGGCGCGGCGCTCGCGGAGGCGCGCAGCGAGGCGGGCGCCGCGGCCGCGGGGGATGCACCGTCGCGCGCGGAGCCCGCGGCCGCGCTGCAGCGCGCGCTGCTCGACGGCAGCGCCGCGCTCGTGCTGGCCATGGCGGACAGGGTGCGGCCCCCGCCGGGCAGCGGTCGGCCATTTCAGGCTCTGTGCTGGGGTTTGGGAGCGTGCCTGTTGCGCCAGCGGCGCCGGTTCCTGGGCGTTGATGACCCTAGAGGCCTGCTGCGTCCTGTGTGTGCGGAGCCGGTCTGGGCGTGCAGCCTCCGCCACAGGGCCATGGAGCGCTCATGCCATCCCGTCTGCCCGGACCCGCATCTCGGGCGCCCGCCGCGCGCGCAGGGCTGGCGGCTGGTCGAGCTGGAGGGCCTGCCTGCCGGGCCCGCGCTGCTGCTGCGGGAGGCGCTGCACCGCTGCCGCGCCGACCCGCCGCCGGGCGCGCCCCTGGCCGGCCCGGGCGCGCGGCGCTTGCGGCGGCTCGTATGGCGCCATGCTGCAGTAGGCGCCGGTCTGTCCGGCCAGCGCGCCGGGCACACGGGGCGCACAGCCAAACATACTGAAAGTGGCGGTTGCCGCGAGCGGGCTCGCGTTGTGCTTGGACGTGCCGCTTGAGCAGCCTGCGCTCGCCCCAGCCTCTTGCGCAGACATGTGAGCCGCCGGGCGCGCGCGCGGCCAGGCTGGCCTGCGGAGGCGTACGTGTAGGGTAGGGTCAATCCTAGCCGAGCGCGCGGCCAGGCTGGCCCATGGAGGCGTATATATAGGTTGGCTTATTTCTAGCCGCGCGCGCGGCCAGGCTGGCCTGTGGAGGCGTATGCATAGGGTGGTGTAACCCTAGCGCCGCGCGCGGCCAGGCTGGCCCGTGTAGGCATATGTTTAGGGTAGGGTAACCCTGGCCGCACGCGCTTGCGCGGCCAGGATTGGCCCGTGAAGTGCATGCATAGGGTAGGGTTAACCCTGGCCGCGCGCGCGGCCAGGCTGGCCCGTGGAGGCGTACGTCCTGGTGGGCCGTGCGGACATGGCGGCAGCGGCGGCGGCGGCCGCGGCCGCCGCCGCGCCGGTCGCGCCCGCCGCCGCGCCCGCCGCTGTGCTGCCGGGCCTGGGCACGCCTCTGGCCGTCGCGAGCGCCGGCTGGCCGCTGGCGCCCGGGCTTGGCCGCCGAAGCGCGGCCGCCGACTCGCCCCTGCGGCCCATGCCGCAGCTGCGCACGCCCGCCGCAGGTGCGCAGGGCCCTGGTCCCCGGAGTGTGACCAAAGCCTGTGCAGGGTTGGGGTGCAGCTCCTTAAGCAGGCCTCCTGTCACTGGGGTCCGCAGCAGAGGCTGCGCCAGGCCAAGCGCAGCCCTGCTACGGCGCCGGCCCCTCTCACACCGGAGCGCGCCGGCGGCGCACCCGGTCTGCACTGGGACACGCCGCAACCACCCCGGGGCGTGCGTGCACGCAGGTGCGCAGCCATCGCGCAGCCGCCTCAGCATCGGCGGCGGCCCGGAGGCCGTGCCGCCGCCGCTGCTGTCGTACAGGGCGACCGCGCCGGCCGTGGCGGCGCCGCCGCCGGCCTGGGCGCCGCCGGGGCCCGAGAACGCAGACCCTGGAGCCGCCTGGGAGCCCGGCGCGCCCGCGCCGCCGCTCGAGCGGCCGGGCTCAGCGGCCGCCTCGGCCGTCAGTGCGGCGCCCGGGCCGCCGCCGCGGCTGTCCGCGCTGGCGCTGCCGCACACGCAGCGCCTGCTCAGCCCAGGCGCGCTTCCCAGGCCCCGCCCAGGCCCTACCCAGGCGCGCCGGGCTCCGCCCTGGCGGTGGTGCAGCCAGGCTGCGCCAGGCCTGTACACCCAAGCATGCTGCGCCTGCTCAGCCAGGCGCGCGGCGTTCTGACCTGCCAGCGGGCGGCCCGGCAAGCCCGCGCGTGGTGACGCCGCGCCGCGGTCCGGAGCCATGCCCCTGACAGGCTGAGGGCGCCGTGCCTGATCAGCCGCGCGCGCGCGCAGGCCTGTCATGGGGCGAGGCGGTGGGCGAGGCCGAGGGCGGCATCGGCCTGCGCGGCGAGGCGCAGGCGGACGGCATCGAGGGCCTGACCGATGGCGCCGCCAAGCTGCGCTTTGGGCGTGACCTGCGCCTCGTCGAGGCGCGCGCCCGGCGGCCGGCCGACGGCCCGCGGCGGGCGCACGCTCCTGAGACGCGCGCTGGTGGCGGGGTTGGCGCGCCATGCCGGACGCAGGGCCTTGCAGGGTCAGGGTCAGAACGCGCTGCTCTCTGGGGGAGCCACGCTGCCGCCGGCCTGCGGCACGCTGTTCCATGCGCTTTCCTTGAGCAGTGCCGGGACGTGCGGCCGTCGCCCGTGCAGAGCGCTCGCAGCAAAGCCGGCACCTGCCGGCACAGCGCGCTCAGCCACAGACCTGCTGCCGGGGTGTAGTGGCGGGCGCGCCTGAATCTGCCCTGCGGCGGGCGCGCCTAGACCCTACCCCGCGGCAGGTGCGCGCGCTGCTGGGCAGCGCGACGCCGGCCGCGCTGCGCGTGGCGGCCGCGCCGGAGGCGGGCGACCCGGAGCTGGCAGCCGCGCAGCAGGCGCGCCTGTTCGCGCTCGGCACGCGCACCATGGCGCTGCCGCTGGGGCGCGGCGCGCTCACGCTGGGTGCGCCCCCGCCCGGCCGCGCCGCGCGACCCGGGCCTGGTGAGTGATGGAAATTCTGCGATCGCCGCGGCATGCTGGTGTTGCGTGCTGGTGTTGCGGGTGCCGTAGACCCTGCCGCTTGCGCAAGCCCTGGAGCAGGGCCTCGGAGCCTGTATTAGGTGTGAGGCTGCGCCAGGGCGCCTGCGCGCGACGGGCGCGCACGCGCGGCCGGCAGGCACGCTGCGGCCGCTGCCCACGGAGCCGCTGCCGGTGCCCGCGCTGTGCCTGGCGGGCCAGCTGCCGGAGCAGCACAACGCGGTCGTCAACCTGGACCTGACCGCCGCGCAGCCGGCGCCCGGCGGCGGGGCGGCCGCCGACACCACCGCCTGGCCCGAGTTCCACAACGGCGCCGCGGCGGGCGCGCCCCGGCCCCCGGCCCCGGCGCCTCTCCTGTCACCCGGGCCTGGCGCTGGCGCCCATGCTCCGGGGCGCGCGCAGCGCGCCCTTCGGGTGCCCCGCGCCGGACTGCGGGTGCTTGCTATGCTCCCCAGAAAGGGGTAATCCTAAGGGATAACCCTAACCCTGTCCAATGAGCGCACGCGCGGCAGCGCGGCGGCGCTGGGCGCTGCGCGGCAGGGCTGCGCCTGGCGCCAGGCGCCGTGGCGCTGATGCGCGCATGGTTCGTTGTTAATAAGCCCAAGGGGGCGCCGCGCGGCAGGGCTGCGGCTGGTGCCGGGCGCGGCGGCGCTGACGCGCGCGTGGTTCGTGTACAACAAGCCCAAGGGGCCGTCGTACACGCATGGCGGCATGCTCATGGGCCTGGGCCTGACAGGCGCGCGCGCCCGGCCACCCGCGGGGTCGGCACACAGCTGCCGGGGCGCTGCGGGGCGGGCGCGCGCGTGCGCCTGGACGCGCGTGCACTCCTGTCAGCGAGGGCTGGCCGACGAGCGGAGGGTTCCGGGCGCGCCCCATCCCGGGCGTGACGCCGGAGCGGCCGTGCCCGCGCCGAGCATCGGAGCGCCAGGGACGCGCCGCGGCTCGCGAACAGGGCAGCGCGGCCTGGGGCTTGCTGGGCGGCCTCCGCCCACTCCCGCGGGGTCGTGCACGCAGCGCGGCAGCGCGCGCGGTCCGGGCCGGGGCGCGGCGGCGGGGCGCGGAGGTTAGGGCTAGGGCCAGGGTACACATACCCTACCCTAACCCTGATCTGGAGGGCGCCGCCGGCGCGCAGGCCACCTGGCGTGCCTCAGCAGCACCGACCTGTACCGCTACCTGAGCCAGGAGCACGACGCGACCACCATCGGCGTGCTGCTGGGCATGGCGGCCGCCAAGCGCGGCACGCTGGACGCCACGACCTCCAAGATGCTCTTCCTGCACGTGCCCGCGCGCCACCCGGCCACCTACCCCGAGCTCGAGCTCAGCCCGCTGGTGCAGGCGGCCGCGCTGCTGGGCGTCGGCCTGCTCTACCAGGGCTCCTGCCACCGGCGCGCAGCCCGTCGCGCGTGGGGCTGCCCGGGCCTGCGCATAAGCCGCGCCTGCGCTCAACCGCGAGCTTGCGGCCGCCCAGCGCTCGATTGGAGCGGCGTGCTGCGGCGGCGGCCGGCGCCGCTGCCGCGAGCCAGGGTAGGCAGAGCGCGCGCGGGGCGGCCCGCGCCGCCACCCGACGCGCGCGCGCGCGCGCGCAGGCTGACGACGGAGATCATGATCGAGGAGATCGGCCGCCGGCCGGGCGGCGGCGGCGGCGGCGGCGGCGCCGACGGCGACGGCGGCGCGCCGCGCAACAATGCCGATGCGGCCGGCGCGACCGGCGCGGTTGCGCAGGTGATTCACCCCAAAAAATGGGGGGGGTAAAAATCATGGTTTCTCAAACATGAAGTGAGGTCCACCCCAAACCTAATCGTTTTGGGTTTGTCAGGACCGCGAGGGCTATGCGCTGGCGGCGGGCCTGGCGCTGGGGCTCATCACGCTGGGGCGCGGCCACGACGCGGCCGGCCTGGCTGACCTGCACATCGTGGACCGGCTTCGGTGCGGCCCGGCCGCCCCCGCCCGCCGCTCGGCGATGCAGGGTGTAGGGCTGGCTAATCTCAATCTGCCGCGCGCTCGCCTGCTCCGCCCGCCGCTCCAGCCGGAGGCGGGTCTCCGAAGAGGGCAGCATGCTGCTTCCCAGTGAATGCACCGGCTGACAGGCTGTGCGGAGGCCGGCCGAGAGCAAGAGGCCGCCCAGGCTTGGCCCGAGCGGCGCCCCGGCCTGCGCACCTGGCGCCATGCGCGCAGCAGGCGCGCCATGCCAGGGCGGACCGCTCACGGGAGTCGCTGACCACCGCCCACCCTACCCTGCGGTCAGGGCGCAGCGAAGGCGCGCGCGCGCGGCAGGCACTTCATGGTGGGCGGCACCTGCGCCGACGCCGGCGGCCGCGGCGCCGGCGCCGGCGCGGCCGGCGCGGGGCCGCAGCCGGCGGCGGGCAACCGCGTGTTTGGCCCGGGCGTCATCGGCGCGGATCCCACGCTCGGCACCGACGCCGACGCGCCGCCCGCGCCAGGCGGCGGCGCGCCGGGCGCGCGCGCCGACGACGGCGGCCGCTACGGCGCGCAGGGCGTCTCCCAGGTGGGCCGCCTGGCGCCCGCGTCCGGGGCCCCGGGCGCGCCTGCCGGGGCGGCGCGCGCGGGGCGGAGCCTGCCGCGCCCCGGGCATGTCAGCGAGCAGAGCAGTGCGCTGCGGCAGGGAGCCTGTGGTCGCTGGGGTGTGCAGCGCGGCCTCACGTTGGCACCCTGCTGGCAGGGCTATGGCAACAGATCCTGGATCCGCGCTGCTCATACCGCCCAGCTGCGCGCCAATGCTGAGGGAGCGTGCTGGGCATGCATGCTCTTGCGCATACATGTACTTGCGTGCAACACACACGAGTGCACAGACAGGGACTCCAGGCATCGAGCGCGGCGGGTGACTCTGAAGAGGCGCGCCGGTCACCCCGGTCACGCTGGGCTTGACGTCGCTAGGCGCGCCAGTGTGCAGGGGCCCATGCGATAGGGTTTGGTATGTAGGGTTTCGGCACGGCTCAGGTGGGCTGGAGGGCGCGCTGGTGAACCTGGACGTGACGTCGCCCGGCGCGACGCTGGCGCTGGCGCTCACGGGGTAGGGTTTGTCGCCCTGAGGTAGGATGTTCAGCGCTGCGTAGGTGGTGCTGGAGGGCGCGCTTGTGAATCTGGATGTGACCTCGCCGGGCGCGACGCTCGCGCTGGCGCTCATGTTCCTGAAGACGGGCGACGCGGCAGTCGCGGCCGCGTTCGCGGTGCCGGACACGCGCTTCGCGCTGGACTTCGTGCGCCCGGACCTGGTGCAGCTGCGCGTGCTGGCGCGCGCGCTCGTGCTCTGGGACGACGTGCAGCCCAGCGACGCCTGGGTGCAGGCGCAGCTGCCGCCGCTCATCCAGGCGCGGCGCCCCGGGGCGGCTCCCCCTTGGTGCGGCATGTTTGCGCCATGCGCCTCCCGACCATGCGCGCAGGAGCTGCCCCAAATGGGCCAGGCGACAGGCGGCTTAGGGCGGGCGTGCAGCCCTGCAGCGCGCAGCTGCGCAGGTCAGCCCGACGAGGCTGCGCGTTGACAGGGTAGACCTGGCAGACCTGGTCCTTGCGGGCCCGGCCGGACGCCGCAAGGGCACGGGCACGGGCTTGCTTTGTGCAGGCGCTCCGCGGTTTCACCGTCAGGCTCACGCGCCCGCGGCCGCGGCGCGCAGGGCCCGGTGGCGAAGTTCGTGGGGCCAGCCGCGGACGCCGCCGGCGACGAGGACGCCGAGGCGCTCGCGCAGGCGCACCCCTGATCGGCCCAGCCCTGACTGCTGCTGCTTGACTGCTCCTGACTGCAACTCCATAGGGTGAGGGTCAGGGTTAGGGGTATAGCGTCCTGCCTAAAGATGCATGCCCGACCTGCTTAGCCCTGACTGCTGCTGCCTGTTTGCCCCTGACTGCAGCCCCCTGACTGCAGGCGCACGTCAACGCGGTCGCCGGCGCGTGCCTGGCGCTCGGCATCAAGTTCGCCGGCAGCGCCAACGCGGCCGCGTGCGGGCTGCTGACACACTACTGCGGCTACTTCCAGGCTGCCAAGGCGCGCGCGCCGGACGCGTCATCGGGCACGCCCCGCCGCCGCCGGCCCCTGCGCACGCCCCGCCCCTCTGCTCGATTGCCTGCTGTCGCGCATGGGCGCCGCCCATTGCAGACTGCTGCTGCACCTCAGCACCTCGGGGCCTATACCTGCCTGGCATGCCTGAGCTTTGGAGCCCGCAAAGGACCTTTGCCTGCTCTGCACGTAATCAGTCCTTGTGCAGAACAGACTTCCTGTTAGCGCTGCTTGGTGTGCAAGCTTCCCAGCTGCTGCCCGCAGACCGGGCGGCTGTAGCAGGCCCTGCCAGCGCAGCGGGCGCCTGGGGCGGGCTGCCCTGCGCAGAGCCTGGGCCGGGCCTGGCGTTACAGGTACGAGCGCGCCCCCAGGCACTACGCGACTGGAGCCGAGCCGCTGCAGCTTCCCTAACCCTAAGCCTGCAAGCGCTGTGGGCCGCTGCAGGCACGGCGGCGGCCTGGGGCTGCCTGGACAAGGCGGCGCTGGAGGCGAGCCTGTGCACCGCGTAAACCTGAGCCTGCTAGCCCTAACCCTGCAGGCGGCGCGACGGCCTGGGGCCGCCTGGACAAGACGGCGCTGGAGGCGTGCCTGTGCACAACGTACCCCTAACCCTGCTGGCCCTAACCCTGCAGGCGGTGCGGCGGCCTGGGGCCGCCTGGACAAGGCGGCGCTGGAGGCGTGCCTGTGCACCGCGGCGCTCGCGCTGGCCGCCGTCATGGCCGGCTCGGGCCACCTGCCCACGCTGCGCCTGCTGCGCGGCGCGCCGCGCTGGGGCCCCTGTCTATCGGGGCGCTTTGCCCCGCCCGTCTGGTCACTCCACACTTGTCACAACTTACATCATCACACCAAGTGCCGCCTTGCTTGCACCGACGCCTGGCGCCAGTGGGTGGCCCCCGCCGTGCGGCCGCCACAGCCTCGAGCATGTCGTGCGGGAGGAGCCGCACTGTCTGTCTTTGAGCCAGTACGGTGAGGCTTCACGCCTCTGCGGAAGGGATGGACTCCTGCTGCGCGTGGGCAGCTGTTGCCGCTGTTGCCTGGCGCCACGGCTGTCAGGTTCGGCCCCTGCGGTCGGCATTGGTCACCGACGACTGGAACGACTTGAAACGCGCAGGCCTGCGCAAGCGCCTGTGCCCCGTGGCGCCCGCCGGCGCGGCCGCCGGCGGCGCGGCGGCCAACTACGCCAGCCACGCGGCGGTGTCCATGGCGCTGGGCTTCCTGTTTCTGGGCGGCGGCGGCCGCACGTTCGGCACGGACGACGCGTCGGTGGCCGCGCTCGTGGTCGCGCTCTTCCCGCGCTTCCCCATGTCGCCGACCGACCAGCGCTGCCACCTGCAGGCGCACTCACCCCTGCCTCAACCCTAGAATTACACCACCCAAGCCACCCTACCCTGTCACACGTTTGCGACGGACAATGCGTTGGTGGCCACGCTGGCCACGCTCGTGTCGCGCTGTTCCTGCGCTTCTCCATGTCATGGACCGACCAGCGCTGCCACCGGCAGGCGCGCGCCGGGCGGCCCGCGCCCCGGGCGTCACCCAGCTGCGCAGGCGGCGCATTGCCTTGCGTGCTCGGCTGCGCCTTGCGTGCTCCCTCACCGGCATGGTCATGGCGGGGCTGTCATGCGGCCGTGCTGGCTGAGAGCGGCCATGGCACCCGCATGGCCTCCCGTGCGTCGGGCCGCCGCGCCGCGCGCTCCGCCGCAGCCGCCCGGGTCATGGGCCGCGACCAGCTGCTGAGCACGATAGGGTGGCCTACCCTACCCTATCCTGTGCGCGGCGGCGCAGGCGTTCCGGCACCTGTACGTGCTGGCGGCGCAGCCGCGCTGCGTGGACGCCATCGACGTGGACTCGCGCCGCAGCGCGGCCGCGCCGCTGCGCATCCACCTGGCCGCGGGCGCCGCGCCGGACCGGCCGCCGGCGCCCCGCTCGGCCGCGCCGCGCGCCGCCGAGCCGCGTGACGGCGGCGCCGGGCCCGGCGTGGCTGCTGCGCGGGGCGGTGATGCGGCCGCCATGGAGGCACGGGGTGACCCGGCGGCTGCGGGCGGCGGCGGCGGGGCGGGGCGGCCGGGCGCGGTGGCTGTCGGCGGGGACGAGGCGGCCGCGCGGGGGCGGGCCGGGCCCGCGGCGAACAGCGGCCCTGGCGGTGGGGCGTGCGTGGAGCGCGTGGCGCCGTGCCTGCTCCCAGAGCGCTCGCAGGCGCGGCCCCGGGCCGACCGGCCAGCCGAGCCGCGGGTGTGAGTTCACGCGGTCGGACGCCGACGAGCCGGGCTCGCGCTGGCGGCTGCGCCCATGCCGTCCCGACAAGGACAGGGGTTCCCCAACCTACCCTAGTCCCGGCGCGCGCAGGTGCAGGAGGTCGCCGTAGCCGGGCCGGGCTTCTGGCAGCAGCGCCTTCCCGCCGGGCCCGCGCTGGCCGCGCTGTACCGCACGGGCGCCGTATACGTGCAGCGCCGCGCGGGCGCGCCGGCCGCCGATGCGCCGGCGCCCGAGGCGGCCGGCGCCGACGCGCCGGACGCGCACGCCGCCGAGCCCGACGCGCTGCCCCAGGCGCGAAAAGCTGGCAGCCAGGGTCCAGTTCTCTCAAGGACGCTGCAGGATGCAGCCGCGCCGGGTGTCAGCGCTGCTGGAGGTCCGGCGCGAAGCCGCGCAGCCTTGGGGGTGCCCGGTCAGAGGCGCGGCGGTCGCCTCTGAGGCGGCCGGCCTCACAGGCGCAGGCGGCCGCAGAACGGCAGCCGCAGGAGGCACGGGCTGCAGCGACCGGGTGAGCTGACCTGTCTCTAGGCTTCCGTTACAGGCTGGAGCGCCCTTGCCCGCACGCCAAGCCCTGCGGGCGCGCGGCCGCAGGACGCGTGGGGCGCGGCGGCGGACGGCGGCGCGGACCTGGCGCGCCTGTGCGCGGCGTTCGGCGCCGTGCCGGCTGAGGCGGCGTTTGCCGAGATGCTCGAACAGGGGACCGCGGGCAGTGGCGGCGCCGCCGGTGCGGCCCCTCACGCACGTCCGCCCGGCGGGCAGCGCCCGGCCTTTGGGCCTCCCGCCGCCCGCCCGCGGCGCCCCGCGAGCGCGCCCCTGCGCGGCGGGCCGCTCGGCGGCGTGCACACCATCCCGCCCCGAGTGATGGCCCGAGCTGCGCGTGCAGGTCGGGCGCCGGGAGCGCAGGATGCGGCGGCCGCGGCGCTGCAGCGCTTCTGCCGCGGCGCGCTGCACGAATGCATCACGCAGGCGCGGCGGCAGCGAGCATGCACGCTGAGTCGGCACCGTGTCTGCGCGCACTCTTAACACTCCTCTCTCCTGTGCCACTGCCTCTCCCACTCGGCCCCCTTTTGCATGTCTGGCCGGGTCAGAGAGCGGCGTTGCCTGGGGCTTGCTTGCATGCGCGCGTGCTGGGCGCGCGACCTGGGAGCGCCTACGGCTTGAGGAGGCCCGCAGCGCCCACCGCCCTTGCAGCCGGGCCGTGAGACGGTGCATCTGCCGGGGCGGATCTGTGAGCGCGTGAGCTGGCTCGCCAGGGCGGAAAATAGACCCCTGTGCTGCAAGTGAGCGCGATGACCGGTGGGCGGGTCCCCGGGCTGGCCGCCTCCGCAGCTGCCAGGGCTGACCCTGAGCCCGCCCTTTCCCAACCCGCTGAGGCCCCAGGCGCCGCGGGCCGCGCAGGAAAAGCCGGGCGCGCTGGGCGGCCGCCTGTTCCTGCACTGCCTGGTCGCCGCGCTGCTCGGGCCTGCGTCGCCGCCCGGGGCCGGGCAGCCCGCGCGGGGCACTGCCCAGGTCGCAGGTGCGCGCTGTTCTAGCGGGCTGTCCCGACACACCTCACCCCGCCCTGTGCGCGCGGAGCAGCGCGCGGGGCGGGGCCCCTGCTGCGTCATCGCGGCGCCCAGCGCCCAGCGCGCGGTCACGCCTGGTGTGCGCACTGCAGCGGCTCAACGTATCCTGCAGTGGCTGATTCCAACCCTGCCCTGCAGCATGCGGGCCTCTGAGCGATGCTGCGCCTGCGAGCGCTGGCAGCGCCATGCCGTGGCGAGCTCGCCGTGCGTGCCAGGCATGCAGCCGGTGTGGCCGGGGCGCCGCAGAGGGCGGGTGGGGCCTCAAGGCGCTGGCGGGCGGCCTGCCGCCGACCGTGCCGCTGTGGAGCCTGCGGCTGGCGCGCGCGTACTGCGACTCCGCGCCGGCGCTGGCGTCGGCCGCGCTCGCGCGCGCCGCCGCGTCGCAAGGTGACACCCTACCCCAGCCCTGCTGCGCACTCCTGGGGCCCATGCGCGGCGATGCGAGCGCCTGGAGCGTGCAGGTTATGTTTGGAAGCTCCTTTCTGGGCTTTTGTGGCGGCCCTGGGTGCTCACCCAAGGGGAACCTGTGTGGCGAGCGCGGGCCCCGCGCGTGCGCTGCCTGGCATGCTCGACGCGAGCGGTGCAGCAACCAGACGTGCACACGCGTCGCCGCACGAGTTCCAGCGCGGCGGCGTGCAAGGCCGCGGCCCGCCGGCACCCCGAGCGCTTGCGCCTGCGCAGGCGACTGGGACGGCGCGGCCGCCTGGGCGCCGCTACTGCGGCCGGCGCTCCTGGAGGGCCTGTGGCGCCGCGCGCTCGCGCTCTGGGCGGCCGCCGGCTTCCTGCCGGGGCGCGCCGCGGGGGGGTGCCCGGACCCTAACCCTGGGTCCTGCCCCGGGCCGCTGCGCGCCTACTTCCGCACGGGCCGCCTGCCCAGCGCGGCCGACCTGGCGCCGCGCTCCGGCCGCGGCGGCCTGGCGCCGCCGCCGGCCGATGTGGCCTGGCTGCAAGAGCTCTTCTGCGCGTGCGTGGCGCTGACGGACGCGCCGCATCCGGCCGCGGCGGCAGCAGCGGCGGCGGCGGTTGGGGCGGATGCGGCAGGCTGGGCGGGGGCCGGGGGGCTGGATGCTGGCGAGGCCGCCAGGGGCGCGGCGGCCCTGCCGGCGCTGGCGGCGTGTTTGCCCGGCACGCCGCCCGAGGCGCTCGCGGCCCTGGCCGCCTGCCTGCCTCTGTGAGCGGGGCAGGGGGGCCTGGTGCGGTCGGGGATTGGTGTGGCCGCAGCGGGGCCAGTCCTCAGTGCAGTGTGCAGAAGACCTGAACGTGGGCATGCATGGTGCGCCAGGCTAGCAGGCATGGCCCATTCAGCTTGTGCGCATATGTTGGCCATGGTGCCAGCTGGATGGGCAGGGTGTCACGAACAGTGTGTTGTGCAGGGGTCGCTCAGTGGCGGCGCATGTCTCAAACCTTAAGAGTTGCCTGAGCTCGGCCTTACATAGGCTGGTGGTGATGCGGCGTTGGTTATGAATGCGGCAGACACCTAGCCCGCTGTACGTTAGCATGTGAAGACACAGGATAACAACAGCTGCAGAGCACAAGCCAATGAACACAGAACTGGTGCAGCACTGCCACGACACTCACAGCTTTGCTGCCTGCTGCTGCAGCCGCCGCTTCGCGTTGGCCGTGACCTTGTCCAGGATGGCGTTCACCTGCGAGCGATCCCGTGCATGCTGTCTCAGCCAGCAGCAGAGCACCCTGTCAAACCTACACTTGAACTGTTTGATCCTGTAACGACATCCCAGCCTCTGACAATTGGCCTGAAGCAGGTCCACCACTGCACGGGACTCGCGATCCCCCTCAGCAGCAAGGACAGGAGGGGGGCTTTAGCGCGGGCGCGTGGCACTCGCGCGCGGAGCACCTTGTCGTAGCGGTCGCGGCCAACTGCGGCGGGCACGCGGTCCAGCCATGCGCGCACGCGCGGGAACGGCGCCAGCTGGGCCTCCGCGCTCGGGCCCTGCCGGGCGCCGAGGCAGGGTGGGTTAAGGGTCGCATGGAGCGCATGTCAAGCCAGGGCGAGCCGCCAGGGCGGGTGCGCAGCACTGGGCCGGGAGCCTGCAGCCCGGGTGCCTGCTAGGACGCGGGCAGACTGCGGCCGGATGCGTTGCTGGTGTCCGGCGGAGCCCGTAAATGTCGCTTACGAGCCGCACTGCGTGCTGGCGGCCCCTGAGCACCGTTTTTGAGGACGTGCACGCGCAAGCGGTCGCTGGCGCGAGGTTGGCACAGGCGTGCGCCGGCCCGCAGTTGCGGCGGGTCCGTGGCGCGCCTCCGGCGAGGCGGCCAGCAGGCGGAGCATCTCCAGCTCGGTAGTGATGAGCAGGTCGGCGATCGATACCTCATGCCCGCCCACAAACGCGCTGCCGTCCAGCCAGTAGCCCTCCAGCGCCTGCGCGCGCGCGCGCCGGTCATATCCTACTCTAATTCTACTATACACTGTCCGCGGCGCACAGGCGCGCGAGCGCTCGGCCGGAGCGGACGCCCTGCAGCGCCTGCGCTTCTTCTTGGACATGCTGCGAGCGGCGAGTGCGCTGGGGCAAAACCGACGTCGACGCGGGGGATGGCTGCAGTGGAAGACACCGCCGCACTCAATGAGCCCACACACATGGGACGAAGGCACTGTTGCGAGTCAGCCTGTGTCGTGTGCCGACAGGACAGCATGCGTCCCGCCACGCCGGGTGCTCGGGCGGGCTCCCTGTCGGGTAGTGGCCGCTCGCGCAAGGCGCTCAGGCGCCTGCGGGCGGGAGGGCGCCGGCGCGGGCGCGCCTGCAGAGCGGCGGCGAGGGTCTCTGCGCCCTGCTCGGCCTCCGAGCGGCTGGCCGGCAGGCCGGCCATGCCGGCCAGCACGCGGTTCCACACCTGCCGCGGCAGGCGCCGCGCGTCGGTCGGCGCGCTGCGGGGCCGGAGGCGCGCGGTCCGTATGCACGCGGTGCGGGCCTCCTTGCCGATGCGCGCTGCCGCTCCTTGCGCTGCCGCGCCCTTCGTGCATATCTCGGAGCTGGCGGCGTCGTATCGATGTGTGCGGGGCGGTGTGCGGTCGGCCGGGCAGGCAAGGGGTGGACATGCGCCTGACTAATCCCTATCGACTCGCAGCGCATTTGCTTGTTGCCGTCAAATAATGCAAGGTCGAGCAAAGCGAGCAGAGGGTGCAGGCGGCCTTGTCCTGCGCGCCTGGCCGGTCACGCCGCGCCGGACTGTGGAGTGGTGCCAGTCCATCGCGGCGTCCACGCACGCGCGCCACTGCGCGTCGGCTGGGTACCAGTTGTCCGCAGCCTGCCCGGCCCACCCCCGCACGTCAGGCAGTGCGCACTCCGCGCCCGCGCGGTCGGCACTGGAGTGCGTGGTTGGTCCCACCAGGGCTGCCTGCCTGTCGGGTGGTGGCGAGGTACCGCAGGATGGCCGCGCTCTCGGGCAGCTTGAACCCGCCGTCCTGCGACAGCGGCGCGCGGCTCGGGCGCACGCTTTGAGCGCAGCGTGACAGCGGGCTCAGCAGGAGGCCTGCAGACAGGCAGGGAGCCAGGCCTTGCCGTTAGGAAGGGGACTTTGCCCAGCGGGTTGAGCGCCAGGAACTCGGGCGTCTTGTTGTCGCCCTTGAAGAGCGAGACAAGCTTCTCCTGGACTTCGATGTTTGCGGCCCTGAGGCAGGGGTGACATCTGTCAGACAGCAGGCGTTAAGCACTTGTGACAAGTTGGCCAGCCTGAGTACGTTGGAAATGATGACTGCAACAGATGCACGCAGCCAATGCACATTTCATACTAAGCACGGGCGCGCCTGCAGAGGAGAAGGCACGCGCGGCAGGGCTGCGACACATAGTCCACGTAGAGCGTTGCCATCCTGCAACGCACCCAGTAAGACCTTGCAGCACCTGTGGTGGTGTGCGCAGATGAGCCCAGAAACTAAGCCCTCTGCAACTACGGACACGCTATCGCTAAAAAACAGGACTCAGACGTGCTGAGCAGTGTGTTCATGCAACGCCCTCGAAAGGTTGCTCCTCCCTATTAGGGTTCCAGAAAGAGGCCTGAGCAGCCTCACTCCGCCACACAATTCATCCCTGTAAACCAACCCACAGATCTCTACATAGCGTGAGACCCCCAGTCGCCTTTCTCCAGGCTGCGTCTGACTAGCCTGCCATGCAGATCTTTGTGCGCGCCAGTGGCACGCGCGCTCTGCACGTGCGCGCAGCGGACACGGTGGCCGATGTGAAGGCCTGGGTTCAGGTGCGCGCCGCCGCCCAGCGGCTAAGCGGGCCCGCAGCTCTGCGCCCCGGCTCTGTCTTAGGCGCGGCGTGCGCGGCACAGGATGCCGAGGGGCTTCCAACCGCGGCTCAGCGCCTGGTGTTCGCCGGGCGGGACCTGCGCGACGGCTGCACGCTGGCCGAGTGCGGCGTGGGGCCGGAGGCGACGCTCAGCGTTCTGCTGCGCCTGCGCGGCGGCAAGGGCGGCTTCGGCGCGCTGCTGCGCGGCGCGGGGCGCGCCGCGCAGACCGAGAACCAGGACGCGATGCGCGACCTGAGCGGCCGCCGCCTGCGCCACGTCAACGCCGAGAAGAAGCTGCAGGTCTGTTCCAAGCGCAGGTTACAAATGTGCTAGTTTCAAGTGCACGTTACACAAGTGTCAGTCCGCCCTCGTATGTGTGCTAGGACGTGCATCATATGTGTGCCAGAATGTGCACGCGCCCGCGTGCGCGGCGTTGCCGTGCGATGCGATTTGTCGCACAGCGTCCCTGTTGCTGGCGGTAAAGGCTAACATAAGAGCGTGCGGGTGTGTGTAAACAGGACTGGGCGGCCGAGGCGCGCAAGCGCGCCGCGGAGGCCGCGGAGGGCAAGCGCCTGCGCGAGCTGGAGCGGCAGGCGGTCCGCGAGGCGCGCAAGCAGGCGCGCGCCCGCCGCGCTGCGGCCTGGCTGCTGTCCTTCGCAGCTCCACTTGGCTGCGCGTGCGTCAGCCTCCAAGCGCCAACCTGGCTGCGACGGCCTGGAGCACCGCGTCTCTAAGGACCAAGGCAGGGTGTCGCTTGGTGGCCGTGCTCTCGGCGCGGCCTCCGCATGCTCGTGGAGCGGCATGGACTGATGACGTGCGCCGGCGCGAGCTGAAGCGCGAGCGACCGTGCCGCAGGTAAGCATGGACGACGTGCGCGAGCAGCAGGCGGACGCACTGGCGGCGGTGTCGGCCGCGGTGCAGGCCGGCCTGGCCGGCCGCAAGCGCGGCGCGGCGGGGGGCGCCGACCCCAGCGCCGCCCCGGTCAAGCGCGCGCGCGGCGCGGTGCCCCTGGACGACGAGGCGCTCTCCAGCGGCAGCGACTCCGAGGGCAGCCTCGACGGCGCCGACGCGCTGACCGGCGCTGCCGCGTTCCAGCCGCAGCGCCCGGCGCCCTCGGGCCTGAGCGACTCGTGCGTGGCCGTGATTGCGGCCGCGGGCGACGGCGGCGGCGGCAGCAGCAGCAGCAGCGGCTCTGAACAGCAGGCGCTGCCCGCGGTCGCGCGGCCCGACGTGCTGGCGCCAGCGCCGCTCGCGCTGGAGCACCAGGCGTCCACGCCGGCGACGCCGGGCGGCGCGCCGGCGCCCGTCGCCGCCGCTGCGCCGCCGGCGCTCGCCGCCCGCGACAACCCCGCCAGCGGGGCGGACTCGGGGTCGCCGCCCGCGGCGTCCGCCGCGCCTGCGGGGGACGCTAACCCTAGCCCTGCCCCCAAGGCCTACCCGCCGGTGGACCTGGAGGCGTACGCGGGACCCGACGCGCTGCAGGCGCTAGGCGCCGACGCGCTGAAGGCGGAGCTGGCGCGGCGCGGGCTCAAGGCGGGCGGCACGCTGGCCGAGCGCGCGGGCCGGCTCTGGCTGCTGCGCCACACGCCGCGCGAGCGGCTGCCGCGCAAGCTGCTGTCCAAGCCCGCGCCCGCGGGCGCTTGAGCTGGGGCAGGGAGGGGCGGATATTCCGTGAAAGGCTGCTTGCGCCGGTGCATGTCGGTCCGGCCGCCGGCCAAGCTACCAGCCGCGCTGGCGCGCGCCAACGCATGGGCCCAAGAGGCTGCGTGCTTTTTGCGCGCGCTGTTGTGGCCCGGGCGCTACGCGTGCGGCCGCCAGCGACAGCCTGCACGCCGACCGGAGCCTGGCGCTGCTGCACGGTGGCTGCTGCGCAGCTAGGGCCTGCTGCCGCAGTCCTGCAGCTCTGCCACACGGGGCGGAGTTTAGCAGCTGTGAAGTCGCGCGCGCATGCTATGGCGCTACGATCATGCTGCTAAATGTTGCATGGCGCAATACCTCTGTATGTGTATACCAGGCTCTGCTGTCCCTCTGTTGACGTCGGCTTGCGTGGCCTGTTAGGGTGAGCCGCGCGCCGACAGCTGTGTCTCCTTCTTCCCTTGATAGCTTGTTTATTGCTGACCTGCTCCCTTCGCCAGTCAGCGCATAGCGTGATTGTTGCATAGCATGTGCGCTGTTGAGCAGCAAGGTAATGCATGCTTATAGCTGTGCCAGGCCCAAGTCTTTCCATCAAGACCTTCTCGTCATTACAATGTGCTGGTTGCGCGCATCTTGACACGACCGCATTGGCAGTGTCCGAGCGCCCTTGGTCCGCAGGTCTCACAGGATCCAGCTTGGCCATCCCGGTCGGGCTCTGAGCAGAATTGCAGTCTCTTTCTATCCCACCAACTAGCAGATTGTGGGCGCAAGGCTCAAAAGGCGCCGAGTCTTCGTTCTCCTGCTGTGCACACACACCTAAGCAGCGCAGGCGAGCCTGCAGCGCCCCGGCTGCCGCCTGCCCAGCGGCAGGCTCAAACAATTCTTGGCTTCAGTACAAAAATTCAGAGCTCGGAACTATCGCAGCCGAAGACAACACCAACACAGCAGAGCGCCTCGAGACTCTCACCAGGACAACAGCGACCGCATGCACACGCAGCGTGTGCACGCCACAGGCAAGTCGTGCTGCCACTATGGATTCATGCTCCAGGCGTCCAGCTCCACATCGCGCACGCTTTGGAAGGCCGCTGGCATCGCCGCACCGGGTATTGCCACCAGCGCTTTACTCTGGGCGCGCTTGCCGTCGTCCCAATTGATGATGTCAGCCTGCGCACCGCCCGGCGCCGGCGCTCAGAGCGTGATGGCTGCGAGGATGCCTGCGTGCCTGACAAGTGGCGGCACAGCAGCCTGCAGCGCCATCCCCGTCCCAATAGCACTCGGCACACTCGGCAGGCACATGCAGACACACCGAACACACAAGGGTACTGGACCGGCGCTCGGCCCACCGGTCGGCCCGCGCCAGCCACCCCGAGGCAGCGCCCGCAAGGAGGACATGCTCGCGGGCAGCGCTGGCCGCCCTCGCACGAGGCTCGCAGGCGGCAGGACGCGCATTAAGGCCTGGCCTCTGATGCTGACCCCGCGCACCGAGTGCTCGCGGATGAAGCCGCGCGAGTTGAACTTGTACTCCGACACGCCGTCCAGCGCGAGCACCTTGTGCGGCCGCCCCGGCGCCAGGCGCGGCGCGCAGCGCAGCGTCCAGCGCACCGCCACGGTGTGCGTGTCGCGCGGCCACATGCGCAGCACCTCCACCTGCGGCCGCGCGCAACCCTGACCATGCAGCCTCGGCCGCAGGGCCGATGACACGCCATGCGCTGCCCGGCGGCCTTCACATCGACCACGCATTGACCTCTGCAGCGCCTGGACAGTGTCCCGTCGCTGACGGTGAGCAGGTGCCGGCGCACAGCTCGGGCCCGCGCTGCCTGCCCTGCCGCTGCACCAGGCCCTGCGTGCTGCGCAGCTCCTACGCTCGTCAAGCTGTCCACTCCAAAGCGCTGAGATCTTTGGGGCGCATATGCCCAACGCCACCACGACACAGGTACGGCGGCGCCGCAGAAGGCTGGTCCGAGGGCTGTGCCATGTGCTGGGCGCCCTTGGCGCAGCTTAAGCAGACAGGGGCCGCCCGGGTGTGCAGGCCTGCCAGACAGCCGCTGGCGACACGCCTGAGAGCTTGTGGCAACGCAGGGCGGCCTTGGGCAGCGCACCGAGCAGCGGGAGAACACGAGGTTGCAGTACAGGCGCAGCATGAAGAGGTGTCGCCGGTACGCGTCCACGCCGTACACGACCGTGGTGTCCCCGCCCAGGTGCACGCGGCCGATCCTGTCCACGAACACAAAGCCCTCCTCCGCCAGCACGCTCGTGGTGGGCGCCTGCATGAAAAACCTGCGCGCGCGCGGCTCGCTCGGCCCGACCCGCTGCCCCAGCCCAGCGCCTGCCCGTGCACACGCATGCACAGCTGCGGGCCTGTGCACAGATCCCCAGGCAGTGCACGCTGGGTCAGCAGGTCGGCGCAGTGCAGCTACCACTGGTTGCCTCGGCGTGCGCGTCCCTCGAGCGCACAGCCTGGGCCGGCAGGGCGGGCGGCGGTGCTCGCACCTCGGGATGTCCTCGCGCAGCGTCCGGACGGCGCGGCCAAAGTTGACGTGGAACTCGCTCTCGCTCGGCGGGCCGGGGCCAATGCCGCCGCCCAAGGGCGTCATGCCGCAGGTGTGCAGCTGCTCCAGCAGGTCCAGCCGCTGGCTGGCCGGCGCGGTGCGGCTCGCGGCGCCGAGGGGCCGCGGCGCGCAATGCCGCGCGGAAACTGCGCTGAACGGCCTGCAGGCCGGCAGCAGGGGGACTGGCGCCGTCTTGAGCGCCGGGCGCGGCGGGGCCACGCCCGCGCCGGCAAGCATGGCAGCGGCGTCTGGGATCGTCGCGCTGTCGCGAGCCTGCTGCCTGCTCTTATACTCTGCAGCGTTCGCTCTGCTTAAGCAAGCCAAGCGGTTTACAATCACTTGCAGGTCCTGGACTAAGATTCGGAAAGTGAGTGAAAGTCCAGGCCTTCTCAAAGGCCTGAATAGGCAAACCTTCCCCAAGCTGGTCAGTGCTCACAGCGGGGTGCTGCAAGAGCAGTAATGGCCAGCACGATGCAGCTGCGTGCGCTCGGCTGGGCCTCGTGCGCCGTCAGCTGTCGGCTGCAGCGTGGCTCTGGCGGGCGGCCGCAGGCGCTGCCTCCGGCGGGGCAGCGGTCACCGTCGTCACCGGCGCACTGCGCCCTGTGTGCCAGGAGTCGTGGAGGCGGTTCCAGCAGGCCGGGGAGGCAGTGCCGGCTGGTGCGCCTGTGCGCAGCCGTGCGTGGCTGCTGTCCCGTTCTGGAAGGCTCTGCTGAGAGGACAGTGGTGCGTGCTGGCTGTGCAGGTCAGGCGCGCAGCGGACACAGACGGCGGGCCTGACGCCAGGTGTGCCTGCGTGTGTGTCGCCTCCAGGCGGCGTGTGCGTGTGCGTATGCATGCACCTCGATGTCGGCCTTGGGCCGTGCCGGTGTGTCGCACACACGTCTGGTGGACTAGCACGGTGTCCTCCTGCATGGTCGGGTCAGAGCGGGCTGAACAAGACGAGGCCTTGCAAGCATGCTGTGTTGCAATGCGCAGCACGTCTGAGAGCTCGCCGGACGAGTCACTGGCGGACGAGGGCGCGCCGCACGAGGTCTTTATCAGGCAAGCGCGCGCGGCGCTGGCCGAGGGCGGCGCCAATGAAGAGGCCATGGTGCGCATTACTGCACACCGTGTTGCAGCTCACCTCAGCCCCGTGCCTTGGACATCTTCTGGGCTGCCTTAGCAGGGGGCAGACGCCAGTACTCACTCACAGCACACGCTCCCTGTCTGTCGCTCGTAGTGTGGGCAGTTAGGTGCGCCTCTGCTGCAGACGCGGGGTCGGAGCACAATTCTTTATTTGGTACCAGTTACAAAAGCGCTCCGCACGCCGTGCTCCTTGGCGCGCAGGCAAAGCTGGTGGACGACGCGGAGGCGGAGTGCGCGGCGCTGGTGAGCGAGCGCGCCGCGGTCGCGGCGCAGCTGGCCGCTGCCGAGGAGAACCTGGAGGTGTCGCACGCGCAGTTCCTGCGCCTGAACGCCGACTTTGACAATTTCCGCAAGCGCACGGCGCGCCCCCCTCGAGCCCCGAGCGCGCCGCCGGGGCGGGCCGGCCCGCGCCGCCACGGGCAGCTCCCGGATCGCTTCCTCCGCATGCGCCTGGCTGCTGCGCTGCCGCACCCGCGTCAAGGCGCATGGCGCAGCGATAGGAGCTGACTTGCTGCCCCCACCCTAATATATATCCGATATAAAGTGCTGTATACCCTAGTAGCCCTACCTGCGCCCCGCGCAGGCGGCCGAGAAGCAGGCGATCGCGGACAAGACCAAGGGCGACGTCGTGCTGGCGCTAGTGCCGCTGGTGGACAGCTTCGAGTCCGCGCGCAACTCGCTCAAGGCCGAGACCGAGGGCGAGCAAAAGCTGGAGGCGGCGTACCAGGCGCGCCGGCTGCCTGCCCCACTCTAGGGCAGTTATTGGGGGCCGACAGGACTGCCGGTAGGCGCGCCGTGACAGGGCGGGCTCAAGCATGGGGCGTCGTCCCGGCGGCTTGGGTTTCCGCTGTGCGGGAGGTCGTAGGTCTGCGCAGCGCAAGGAGCTGGCCTGGCGCGCGGTTGCCCTGCGGCCTGCAGCTGCGCCAGGGCCTGTGCCGCGGGGTACAGAGCTGCAGCGCGGCAGCGCTGCGCAAGGGCTGGACAGCGCCGCCACAAGCCCCAACCCTACCAGCTGGACGGCGCGCGCGCGCAGGGCCTGTACAAGCAGATGGTGGAGTCGTTCCGCGGCCTGGGCGTGGAGGCGGTGCCGGGCGTGGGCGCGCCCTTCGACCCGGAGCTGCACGAGGCCATCATGCGCGAGGAGAACGACGAGGTGCCGGACGGCACCGTGCTGCGCGAGTTCCGGCGCGGCTTCCGCCTGGCCGGCAAGCTGCTGCGCGCGGCCATGGTCCAGGCGCGCGGCCCGCGCCCGGCCCCCGCGCTACGGCCGCGGCGGGGGCGCCTGGTCGGGGGCTTGCAGGTACCCGGAGCGACTCGCGCTCGTTGCACGGCCCCGAGCCAAGTCCGGGCGCGCGGGCGCCTCGTCGGAGGTTGGCGCCGGGGCGGCAGGGCGGGGCCGGCGGAGGGGTTGCAGCCTCCACCGCACTGGGCTGCAGGCGGGTGCTTGGCCTGGCGGCGAGCGCGCATGCAGTGCGGGTCACAGCTCTACCTGAGCGTGACTGAGCTGGCGGCGAGGCATGGCCAGCCTTTGCGCCGCATGGCGCTGCAGGCGTGCGGAGGGCTGGCCTGCCAGCCGTGCCGTGCTTGCACGCATGCATGCGAGCTGCCTGGATGGGGCCACCTTGCCATGACCTATGCGTGTGTCATCTAGGAACGCCGGGCCGCGTGCAGGTGTCGTACACGGACAAGGCCGCGCCCGCGGCCAGCAACGGCGCGGGCGCGGAGGGGCCGCCGGAGGCCGCGCAGAGCATTGACATCGACGTTGAATCGGCCGTGTGAGCGCGCTCGCGTCTGCGGGCAGGGCCAGGGTTTGTGAGTGTCGCTGTCTTGTGTGTCTGGAAGAGCTCGTCAGCTGGCGTGTCGCTGGCGTGTCGCTGGCGTGTCGCTGGCGTGTCGCTGGCGTGTCGCTGGTGTGTTGCTGGTGTGCGCGGGCTGCGGGCAGGTAGACGTTCGCACGCTGCATGACTGCACTGGCAGCAGCGTTGAGGCAGCAATGGATTGCTACTTGTTGCACCGTAAAACTTGCGTGTATGGCGTGCAGCAAAGGCTCAGACACCTGCTCGGCACGCCCGGACGACGAAGTGCACAAACCTGCAGCCCCCACCCGCAAGCCGGCAGGCCTGTCTGTCAAAGCCGCTAAGCAATGCCCCGCGCGCCTTTCGGCGCACGCAGGCAGTGTTAGGTTGTTACAGCTAGCTAGGGCTGCTGAGGCAATGGGGGTCAAGCAAGCAAGCAACCGTGCCATATTCACAAAGCAAGTGACGTCGGACACATCAGGCAATGTAAATCTTCAGGCATGCCAGGATGAAGCAGGCAACGCCTGCTGCTGCCACATGCCAGCAGATCTGAGGGTTTAGTCATGCCGATGGCAATCAGAATCTCATCTTTTAGCGAAAAAGCAAAAGCACAGATTCGCGATCCGGAACCCAGGCATACTCTCTTGGCTGCAGGAAGACGATATCCGGCGCAGACACAGGCGATCTATGCAGAAGACGCGGCAGCGCACGCTGGCCGGCCGGGCATCGCCCGCGGCGCAGCCGCGCGCGCTGGACGTGCGCGAGTTCTACTATCCCCAGCACCCCGGGCCGGGCGCGATGTGCCCCGCCACGACCGACTACGTGTGGGGCCAGCCGCTCGGGTATGGCGCATGCGCGCTGCCCGGGGCCGCCAGCCCGGGCGGCTTCCAGCCGCGGTTCTTGCCGTGCGCAGGTGCGCTACCACGGCACCCGGCAGAGCCACAGCGGGGGCCTGCTCTGCGGGGATGGCACCGCTGCGCCTCCATGGCTTGCCTCGTGTGCTCCAGCATCTGACGGCTGTGTGCTCATCGCTCGGCCGGTCTGCATACAAGACGCAGGCGGGCCTTCTAGCACCCCAGCAGCCAGCCCTTGCGCAGCTAGTGTGGCACGGCTCCCCATCGCGGGCACATGCTGTTGAAGTAGGTCGGTGGCTCGGCCAATACACTCGCGGCACCTGCGGTGCACGCGAGGTCGGAATGGTGAGTAGGCGGCTGTGGGGTGCAGGCTTGCCAGCCCGGGAGAGCCAGCCGGCGCTACCGCCGCCAGGGCCTGCCAGCGACCCTGGCAGCCAGGTGCGCTATGCTCTTAGCCCTATGCCCGCTCTTGTCGCGGGTGCCTGCAGCTGGACCCCGCTCGGCTAGTTCGCGAGGCTCGTTGCTCTGCTGCCTCGCGGCAGGCCTCCTGCGTGAAGCGCCCTGCACCCGTCCTGCCTGGGTCGCCCTCCCGAAGGGGCAGCTGTGCCGTAGGGAGCGGCGCCGGCCAGCTGGTCTACCGACTTGCATTTGGCTTGATTGTGTCCAGAGACGGCAGCATAAAGGCTGTTTCACCCTTTGAGGTCGAAGGGGTCAACAACTCAATCTTTTCTACCTGACAGCGATGATTCGTGCTCGCTGACTCATGGCTGGCAAGCACGGCGCGCAGAGGGACCTGGAGGGCATGGACGCGCTGCTGGACCTGCCCATGGACGAGGACTGCCTGGACCAGCTGCTGCGCGGCGGCGGCGGCGGCAGCGAGGCCGCCCCGGCCGACAAGGCGCCGGTGCCGCGCCCAGCGTTGAGAGGGCCCGGGTGTTTGCGGTCATACTGTGGGCGGGCTGGGCTATGTTCACATGGCACGGAAGAGACAGTACTGAATCACTGAACCACGCCAGTCCGGCAACACGGTGCACCACTCAAGTGCATTTAGGTAGCAGTTGGTACAGAAAACGTGTCGCCCACCCCGCACCTGCGTGCATGTTTCCGCCCTGCTCACAGCGGGCTGCGCAAATCCCCATGGCCAGGCGCGGCGGACTGGCGACGGCCAGCAGGCGCTTGTCAGGCGGCACACACCTGCAGCCGTTTGCAGCTGAGGGCAGCAATTGACCAGGGTGGCGGTCTGCAGGCCGGGAAGGAGGCGTCGATGGCGGAGAGCGTCAAGGGCGCGCCCGATGCTTCCGGCGACTCCGCGCTCACTGGTGCGCCCCCGGGCGCATCCGCGGCATGAGCCAAAGTCGCGTATGGGGTGCCACATGCCCGCCCCTGCTGCTCTCGTGGCCTGGGGCAAATAGGAGGTCAGCACCTGCAGCAGCAGCCAGCACACTACAGACGGCATGAGCGTCCGCCGTGAGCTCTTCCGGCCGACACACTGACATACTGCATGCCGACGAGGCGCCAGGCGCCCGGCGCTTGCGCCGTCGCGGCGCGCGGCCGCGTGCGGCCTGCGCGCGCGGCGCCCTGCTGCAGCCCCGCGCGCCGGCGCTGAGCATGCGCGCGGCGCAGGCGAGCGTGGGCCGGCGCGCGCGGCGCCCAGCGAGGTTGAGGGCACGGGTACGTCTGGCGAGGACCTGCTGCCGAGCGCGTCGCTGCCGTTCGAGATGCCGCAGCACAGGCGCGCGCCGCTCGCCCGGCGCAGCGCGCGGCCGCGCGTCCGCGCAGGGGCGGCGCCTGCTGCGCGAAGCATGGTGTATTCAGCTGAGGCGCCCGTCGCCGTCGTATGCGCAGCCTGGCTCGTGTGCCTGACTCGAGGTTCTCAGCCTCAACGCCGGCGGCAGTGGCGCGCGCTGACTCACCGCAGATGGAGGTGGCCCTCTACCCTACCCTACCCTACACCTACCCTGACGCGGGGCCGCGCGCGCGCAGCCCCTTTGGCGTGCTGGGCCTGGACTACATGGAGCGCCCGCCCGATGTGGAGCAGTCGAGCGCGCCGCTCGATGCGCCGCCGCCGCCGGCCGGCGCGCATGCGCCCGGCCCTGCGCACGCGCCGGCGCCAGCCGGCGAGCCCGACGCGCCGCCGGCCGGCCCGCCGCGCGGCGCGCGCGCCGGCCCCGACGCGCTCAAGCGCACCCAGAGCGAGGCGGGGCTGTGGTTGGGGCAGAGGTTGGGTAAAGGGTCGGGCGGCGGCGGCGGCCCGCTGGCGCGGCTGCCGCAGGACGAGGCGCTGCGCGTGATCGCCGACTACCTCGCCTCCGCCGCCCTGCAGTGCGCGCTCGCGCAAAGCCTGTGCCCGCGCAAACCTGCCCGTGCTTGCGCTGCGCGCGCCGCGCCGCCATGGCGGCCGGGCTGCCCGCGCCTCCCGCCGAGCGGGCTGTGCGGTGCCGTGCCTCTCGGCATGCTGCGGTCAGCTGTGGCACCCTGCGCAGGCGGCAGCAGGGCGCCGTGCCCTGCCGGCACCTATGCTGTGCTCTGCGCTGCGCCTGCCGGCCGGCCGCGGCGCTCCAATGTCGGCGAGCCGGTGCTTCTGCCGGGGATGTCTGCTTCGCCCGGGTGACCGCGCATGGAGCGGTCAGCGCTGCGCAGCGCGGGCGCTGCAAGAGCCGGGCCATGGCCAGCATGTGCCGCTGACCGCGCGCGCGCCCGCGGCCGCGGCAGGGCCCCGGAGCACCGGCGCGCAGCGGCGGCCGCGGCGGTCGCGGCGCTGCTGCCGGGCGGCGAGGCCGCGCACGAGCTGGGCCACGCGCTGAGCTCGCCGCTGGGCGTCCCGCCCGGGGCCGGATGCCACGCGGGGCCCCTGGCGTCTGGGCCTCAGCTGGGCTTGTCGCCGCCACTGCTGCGCAACGGCTCCATCCCCAAGCGCCGTCGCTCGGGGCCGGTGCGCCTGGCCGCCGGCGCGCTCGGGCCCGCCACGCCGGGCTCGGCGCCCAGCCTCGGCCGGCGCTAGGGCCTCCATGGCCCCAGGTCTGAAGGACACTGACCCTGGCTGCGGGCGCATGCGCCTGGGCGAGCGGTCCCGGCAGGGCTCATGGCCGGCCCTGGCGGCCGCGCGCGCGTCCGGCGGCCTCATGAGCTGGGGACAGCGGCTGCCGGCTGGGGCGGTATGGGCTTGGTGCGCCCTGCTTAGAACGGCGCTATCAATGGGCTCTCGCGGGGAAGCGTAGCACAGTCCTGCTACCGACCTGTTGGGCGTGCATTCGTCCGGCTTGCAGTGGCGCCCCCCCCCTTCACGTTTTCCGACTGGAACCGATTCGTGCACTCTGCTGCGTGTGCGTCCTGCGTCTGCCCCTCCTACCTGCCGTCGCCGGCCGATTTGGTGTCCCGCATGCTGCAACCCGGCCCGCAGGCTGCCGTGAACACCCCGGTCGAGCAGCTAATTGCAGCGGGGCATCGAAATGAGCTTGTGCATTGGCCCCCCCCCTCGCCAGCTGAGTATGTCCGCTGATCCGGCGGACCGAGCCTGCCCTACTAGCTGTGCGTAGTTTCCTGGTTTGCCCGGTGGACATCAGGCCCCTCCCCGCACGTTGCGCCGCGGGGGCCATCTAGACCCACTGGGCGCCTTGCTTCCGTTGTGCTGTGCTTTTCTGGGTTTGCCCATCGGGGCTTGGCCATGGGATGCGCTCCCATGTGTTGACTTGTTGCAGCGCAGGTTTCCTGCAGGGAGCCATATGGTGCATGTGGGCAGGGGACCGGAGAAGGGAGGGCGCGGCGACGGTGCCTAGCTGCCGCTGCCACTTGCTGAGGCATGTACACAGCGCGCGCGTGTGTGTGTATCTGCATGCTGCTTGTGCCAGCCACTCGGGCGCTTGGTGGCACGCGCGCGCGCGTGGCGGGCAGCACAATGCGGCGTGGCTGCCTTTGCAGGGACATGCGGTGAGAAAAGAGGGACTTTGTTGTTGAGGCTGCCAGTTATGAGGGCCCAGGGCTGATGGCGGCACGCGCCAAATGGTGCAAGGACTCTGCCTCATGACCCTGAAGTGATGGAGGCCAGCGCTGCCTGTGCGCCGGGTGCATGAGACGTGCACCGACCACAACAGTCTCAATGCGTGTCGTGTCAGGCAAATTTGAAGCACTGCAAAAACAGGGACCATCCTCCAGCAAGCGCACAACTTGCCCCAGCAGCTCCCAGGACAGCTGGGTCACTCATGCCGGGCCGTGCTCTGGTGCGCGCGCGCAGGCACGACGTATGACAACCCAAAACAATCACTGCTACCGCATACCCTAGAACACCTCCGCTGCGGTGGTCACCACGCAGGCCGGCGCGGCGCGGCGCTCGTAGCGCAGGGGCTGCGCAGCGACGGCCACGCGCGCTCCCGCGCCTCCCAGCGACCGCTCTGAGGGCGTTGTGAAGCCCACCACGACCTCGCCCTGCGCATCACGAAACAGGGTAGGGTCAGCCTGGGCGCCATGCAGGCACGCCGCTGCACATGACCGGCGGCAAGCATGTCTGAAACTGGCTCATACGCTGCGGCTTGGCATACGCACTAAGAGCTGCAGCAGTCAACAGGACTGGCGAGCGCTGCATCTCTGAAGTGAAGGTGCTCAGGCACGACACAAAAGAGAGGGGCACGCGCGCACGACGAGGTATCATGGCAGATATCTGTTGAGGGGGCACTGTCCAGCCAGGGATTGAGTCTGTGCACTCGCTTGCATGCAACCGCTTCCCACATTGCCACCAACTGACACCACAGCGTCCCTATGCTGTGGCATGCAAATCCATCACGGCAGGGTGCTGCACAGGGCCTGTAACCCTAACCCTAGCCCTGTGCTGGAGCATAGGGCAGGCCCAGCGCGCCTGGAAGCCTGCATCCACAGCCACCTCCGCCACAAACGCGCTGACGGTGCCGTTGCTGGCGCCCACATCATACAGCGCCGCGATGCTGGCGCGCGCGGGGTTTGCTCCCGCCGGACGCGGCGCCGCCGCGGCGCCCGCGGCCGCTGCCCGCGCGACACCCGCTGCCGCGCCGCTCGCCGCAGCGCTGGCGGCGCTCGCGCTGCTGGGGCACAGCCCTAACCCCAACCCTGGGCTCGGCGCGCCGCTGCTCGACGTCGCGCCCAGGTCGGCGGCGGTGAGCGCGAGGCGCTTGCCGGCCGAGCAGACCACGGCGACGGGCGCGACCGCGGCGGAGGTCACCGCAGTAACGCTCGCGTTGGACCCCGCCGCGTACGCCATTTGCAGGGCAAAGATGCAGCAGTTGCCCCTGCACGCGCGGCCGCGCGCCTCGCCCAGCCTCCAGCTCCATGGCATGCAGACCAAGCACGGACATGACACTGTGCGGGCCCATGCAAGCTCACTCCATGCATGGAGAGTATGCAGCATCTCTCTCAATGTATGAAGGGTACGCAAACCGAGCAAGCAGGCGAAGCAGCCGCGCACCTGCCACCAGTCACCAGAATGTCTTTCACGGCGCCGGGCGGCCATGTCGGCGCGGGCGCCGCCGCAGGCATGGCCACCGGCGCGACCGCCGTGAGCGCCGCCTGGGGCGCTGCAGAGGCAGGTGCGCCGGGCGGCCCCCTGCGGCCCCGCACATTGATGTCCTCCACCGCTGTGGGCAGTGGCAGCGGCATGCCGTAGGCCGGTGGCAGGTCGCGACGAAATGCAGGCGGCGGCGGGCTGGGCGGCGGCGGGCTGGGCGGCGGAGGGCTCTCGACAGGCGGCGGCGGGCTGGGCGGTGGAGGGCTGGGCGGCGGAGGGCTCTCCACAGGCGGCGGCGGGCTGGGCGGCGGCAGGCTGGGCGGCGGCGGGCTCTCCACGGGCGGCGGCGGGCTGGGCGGCGGCGGGCTCTCCACAGGCGGTGGCGGGCTGGGCGGTGGAGGGCTGGGTGGCGGCGGGCTCTCTGTCGGCGGGGGCGGGCTGGGCGGCGGCGGGCTGGGCGGCGGCGGGCTCGCCACGGGCGGCGGCGGGCTGGCCGATGGCGGACTCGGCGGCGGCGGGCTGGGCGGCGGCAAGCTGGGCGGCAGCGCGTCGGCCGCGGCTACCAGCGCGGCTGCCACCGCAGAGCCGGGCGCTGGCGGGGGTGCTGGCAGGGCAGTAGCGGGGCTCGGCGGCGCTCCGCAGTCGGGCGTGCGGAATGCGCATGCGCCCAGCGGCGGGCAGCAGTCGCCGGTGCCGCCGCTCATGAGCCCGCAGCAGCTGCACGCGTACTCGAAGCCCCAGGCGGCCGCACCCGGGGCTGGGTCTGCCACCTGCCGGTGCCGGAGCCACAGCGGTGACCAGCTGTGCGTGCTCAGCGCCGGCCCCGCATGCGCATGCGAGCTTGTGCGGGAGCGCTGCGACATGAGATGCACAGCCCGCAGCAGAGCGATGTGTGCGGTGCAGCGCCGCGCAGGCGCTGCGGCGTTGGGGTGCGCGCAGGCGCCGCACGGGCGCGGCACCGTAGCCTGCGGCGCGCTGCTGCGCACCAGCATGGCCCGCCACTGCGGCTGGCCGCGTTGCTTTGAAAGAGTAGGGCAGCAAGGGCTGCGCGCCTGCCACGCGCGCGCGACGGGGATGACCCACATCTGCAGCACGTTGCTGGCGTCGCGCGGGTCGGAGCCGAACTCGACCGTCAGCGGCACCATGCCACCCGGCAGCGCGTCCAGGTCGTGGCACACGAGCGTGGCGTCGTAGTTGCCCGGCACCGCGCACGCCAGCGCGAGGCCGCCCAGCGTCACCGCCGCGTGGCCTGAGAAGCGGATGCAGACGCGCGTGCGGCCAACGGTCGCCGCGTCGTGCGACGCCGAGCTCCAGGCGACGTCCGGCGGCGGAGGCGGCGCCAGGAAGCCGTCCAGGCGCATGCCGAAGCAGCGCACGTAGCGGCTGGCGTCCAGCGGCGGGCTGCCCGGGAACGGCCCGCCCCAGGCCTGCGCCCGGCGCTGTCGCGTTGGCCAAAACTTTCTCCCCACCATGTGGAGAGACGCACTGTCGGGGGGTACCGCGGGTTACGCTGTGCTTGCAAGTGTTCTCCATGCCGTGCGCTGCAGCCCATATTTGGCCAGTTTCGCCTCATGAGCGGCCGTTGTGATAGCCCTCATGCACGTCCGGCGGGAGGGGCATGCAGCGCTGCCGGGGTATGCAGCGCTGCTCGCCTGCAGGGCGCCTGGGTCCTGGCAGCGGCTGGGCAGCACAGGGTCCGGCGCCAGCGCGCTCAGGTCGGGCAGGCCGTACGTCTGCCCCGATGCTCCACCGCTGGCGCAGTCCGCATATGCGTTGGGGTAAAAGGTGGCCTGCGCGTGAGCATGCGCGCGCGCGTCAGGCTGCGGCCTGCCGCTACCGGTGGTAGCGGCGGCTGTGACGATGCAGGCACGCTGACTGCAGCGGGGTGCGAGGGGCGGGCGCACTCGCCGGTAAGTGATACAGTGTCGTGCGAGTCTGCCGCCCGCTGTCAAGCATGTGCTCGGCACATGCAGGACGCCCGCCTGGGCTCCGCGACGTCGCTGAGCACGACCTACTCAGAAGAACACACGACATCCACGACATGAGCCTGCTGCCCGAGCGCGCCGCGCAAAGGACTGCGCAGCCAGTGGACGCCCTGCAGCCCCTTAGGCTCCGCCGAGCGCGCCTTGAGCCCGTACAGCAGCGGCGCGCCGGCGGCCTGCTCGGGCGCGGCCGCGCCCGCGGCGCAGCCACCCATGCTCTGCACGGCCACGCTGCCGGCCGGGGCGGCGGCCGCGCGGCCGCCCGGCGCGGCCAGCTCCGGCGCGGCCACGCTGTTGCAGGGGCCGGCAGCGGCAAGCGGGCAGTTTGCGAGCGCGCCCGCGCAGGCCGCGCGCGCAGGCGCGCCGGGCGCCGTCGGGAAACTGACCGCCCACCAGGGGGGCGGCGCGGCGGCGGCGCCGCCCCGAGCGGCGCCCAGCGTCACGCGCACATGCAGCGCGGCGGCGCCCTGTAGCCACTCCACCTGCGGCGCGGCGGGCGGCTGGGAGGCTGGCTGCGGAATCGCACGGCGGCGAGTGCGTGCTCGCATTGCGCACACTGGACATGCTGGACGAGCCCTGATCGTGGCAGCCTGCTGTTGTCCCGCTCCTGCACAAGAAAATCCTGTAGCTGCTGGGGCGGGGCGGGACACCGGCGCGCTCACAAGCTGTGCGGCTTGGGCCGGGTCGACAGCCGCTGCGCGCTGCACCGCAGCCGCTGCAGGCTGCATGTTGTGAGAGCAGGGCGCCACGCGGTGTGCCTTGGTGCGCACTCGCAGAAGCGCTGCCAGGCTGCAAGTCACGCCGCCGCGAGCTGCCTACAGATGCGTCTCGCCGCACCGTGCACCGCTGCTGTGCGGGGCCACAGTAGACGAGAGCGCTGCGCCCGCCCCCCCGCGCCAGGCCCAGGCTGCGGCAGTCGGCGGACACGTGCAGCTCCGACGCCCGCGCGGCGGGCCGCCCGAACCAGCGCGCCGGCACTGCGCGCAGCCGCGCGCGCCTGTGCCACGACTTCCTTCATCATGACACCGTAGCTCACCAATACCAACGGCAGCACAAGACAAATGTTATATAACCAGCGGCAGCGCAGTAGGCGTGAGGCTTGCAGAAGCAAGCGCTGCACTGTCGGCGCACCCACTGTGGCGTTCAGGGCGCCGGGCGGCAGCGGCACGCCCGCCACAACCGCAGCGCCTGTGCTGGCGCAAGACACATAGTCTATGCTGGAGTTTCCGCCCCTAACGGTGGCCGAGGTCAGCAGCAGGGCCGTGTGCAGCCCCACATTCCCGTACTCGGCAGCGCCGCTCACCTGCGTGCCGCAGTGCTCCAGGTCTTCGCACTGCGTCCTATGAGTGTGGGACATGTGCGCTTCTGGCAAGTGGGTGGCGTGCACCTGCTGCAACGGCAGGATCGCGCAGACGGCTGCCAAGATCACGCGTATCCTCCAGGAGGCCATGCTGACAGAGAGAATGTGGCTGCATACGCGCTCTTTGATGCACAGCGCGAGAGAGCTGCGCAACTGATGCCGACGGCAACGTGCGCGGTGCAGCTGCGCAAACGAATTTTGTGCTGGGCGTTTTGGCTCTCGGAGGTTAGGGTGGCGGCTCGTGTAACTGCCCTGGTGCCACATGCGTCGCAACAGTTGCGGGGGCGCCGCGGGCAGGCGTGGTCAGCCGCAGCCTCGCGATGCCATGGTCCGCCGACGTTCGCGCCCACAGGACGAGGGAGCTGCGGCGGCAAGCGCGCCTGGCGGCGCGGGGCGTGAGGAAGGAGGGCGACGCGAGCCTGGCGTCGGTGCTCGCCGCAGCCGGTGCGGCGCCCGCAGGACGTCCGCGCCCCGGGCGCGGGCCTGCGCTCACCGGCGCGCTCGCGCGCAGGCGCCGTCGCAGCCCTGGTGGCCTGGCAGCGCGAGGGGCACCGGCTACGGGCGCGCGGCGTGGGGCGCTGGCCGCTCGTCGGGCCCTGGCTGGAGCAGCACCTGCCCGGGCGCAGGCCCGCGCTCGCCAGGCGGGCGGGCGCTGCGGCGGCGCAGCGTGCCAAGGCGCGCCCCGGGTAACACCGCCGACTTGTAGTTGCTTGTCAGCATGATTTGCTTGCTCTCGAGCAGTCGCGTAGTATCACATAGCTAGACAATCCACTCCACCGACCACAAGAGTCACCACGCCAGCATCAACTGTGTTCAGGGTCCTCAATGCCCCGACCTGGATGGATTCCTGCGGGCCACTGGCGGAGCATGGGCGCGCGCTTGCTCAATCTTGCTTGAAGCTATCAAAAATGGAAACGACCCAAATTTTGAATAATCCCTGGGTCCCTGCACCGTCTACACCAAGCTCGGAGGCGCACACCACCCGGGTGGTGGCCGGACAGGCGAGCGCAGCTCAAACGCTGCCCCACACAAATGCTCGCATGCTCAAGCAGGGCAGACGCGGCAACTTGTTCACACACGGCCTACAGCCTGCCCGGAAAAACATCCAGCACACAGCTACCAGAGGCAAGGTGCCTGCTGGGCGCCCCACCGTAAAACAAAAACACATTGAGGTACATCGTGCCATCGTGCTCAGTTGAAGAGGGCTCAAACGCCTGCCGCGTTGCCACAATCCTGCGTGCACGCGCCTGCAGAAACTTATGGGCAGAGCCGCTGTGCGCTGCGGGCACCCAGGAGCCTGCCCACCGCTGCGGCGGCGCCGCGGCGGCGGTCACCAGGTGCCCTTGTGCTCCGGGCAGAAGTGCGCGCCGGACGCGGCGGTCTGGTTGGCGGGGTCCACGCGCACGTGCCGCCAGAAGTCTGCAAGAGAGCGCTCGGCGCCCAGCCCGTAGCGCGGCTGCACCACCGCGCCCGCCGGCAGCTCGGGCTGCAGGCCCAGCATATACTTGACCTTGCCCTCCGAGCGCACCATGGTCGCAAAGTACTCGGGCTGGTCCTGCGCGGCCGCAGCGGCGGCGGGTCGCGCGGGTGGCGCTCGCGCAGCAGGCAAGCCGCGAGGGCGGCGCGCCACGAGGCCACGCGCACGGCCAAGGGCAGGCTCGTTGCCTGCAAACCAAACCCGCCAAGAAGAAGAAAGGCAAGGCACTGGAGCCTAGCCCTACGCGCGCCTCCAAGAGCTGTGTGCGCGCGTGTGTGCAACCCTAACCCTGGACACTAACCCTATCCTACCTCCCGAAACTTGGGCCGTGTGCACGCGGACGTGCTGTACAAGTGGAACGCGGCGTTGGCGAAGGGCACATGAAATGCTGTAACCCTTTCCCTGGACCCTAGCCCTGCGCGCACCTCCCAGAACTTGGGCCGCGTGGACGCGGAGGTGCTGTACAGGTGGAACACGACGTTGGCGCCGGGCGCGAAGACGTCGTAGCCGGCCGTCCACAGCCGCGCGCTGAACAGGATCTCCTCGCCGCTGAAGAGCATGGGCAGCTCGGGGTCTGCGCGCGCCGTTGCCGCCGTCAGTGCGCCCGCCACCGCGCCCCCCGCGCGCCCCCGCTCGCCAGCAACCGCGCTCACAGTGCGGGCGGGCAAGGCAGGAGCCGCGCGCGTGCCCCGAGCGTGCGGGGCCGCCCAGCGGTGCACCCCCACCCGCATCGCCGCCGAGGGGAGCGCACCGAAGGGCACGTCCGCCAGGATGGTGGCCGGGCAGAACATGAAGCCGGCGGCGGCGAAGCCGATCGGCCGCGGCGCCGCGCGCGGCGGCAGCGGCACCGACGCGCGGAACACCAGCAGGCCGCGCTCGTTCCAGTACGACTCGCACAGCGTCAGCACGCCCGGGTCCTGCCCCATCATCGTGACGTCCGGCGGGTACGTGGACAGGCACGCGCGCGGGCCGGCCTGGTGCGCCATGGCGATGAGCACCTCGTCCCTGCCGGCCGGCGGCGCGCCGCGGCTCGTGCGGTCTGTCTCGCCAGGGCCGCGCTCAAACCCTGGCCGAAGTGGGGACATGCGGCCACCGCCGGGCTGGATCCGGCTGCCCATGCAGCAATGCTACGTATGCGAGCGAGCCCGGCGGGGCGGCGCATGGCGCCCAGGGCGCATGCAGACCGCAGCAGCGCGCCGGCACGCCGATTGGTGTGCGGCTCAGCTGCGGCGCGGGCGGCCGCACCAGCGCGGCACCATGGTCATGTGGGAGTCGAGCTGCAGGTAGTAGGTCTCGCCGCGGTACAGCTGTGCGCCCACGTAGCGCGCGTAGCAGGGCCCCTTGCTGTCCATCAGCGGGATGCGCGCCAGCCGCACCTGCTCGCGGCCGAGCGCGCGCGCGTTGGCATGCCAGCGTCGTGCGCTGGCTGCGCATGCTCGCGCTTGCGGCGTATCGCAACCCAGGCTCACGCCCGTGCAGGCACGCCGAGACGCAGGGCGGGAGACGCGCGGCAGCAGCGCCCCACGAGCTGCAGGGCAGGACGGGGAGCACTGCCCAGACAGTGCCGCTAGCCTCTCGGCCGCATGCGAGCTGGAACATGCGGCAGCATGGTGTAGTGGGGGGGCACCTGCGGCGTGAAACGCCCAGGCCCGCCGCCCACCATGCAGCTCTCATTTGCGTGCAGGTCCTGCGCGTCAGAAGGGCGCGGTCAATGGACAGGGAGCCATTCGTGTACGATAACAGGGACACACGCTGCTTGGAAGGCAGTGCGGCAGCGCCTCCGGGTGCCGGGCGCGCCACCAGGGGACGCGCGCGCGCGCGCCCGGGCGCGCCGGGCGCGCCGGTGCGCGTGCGCTGCGGCATGGGCGGCCAGGCAGGCAAGAGCGCCGCGCGCGCAAGGCCCCGGCAGACGGGCTGGGGGCAAGCCGCCTGGCGGGGCGGCGCGGCCCTGGGTAACAGCGCGCGCCTGGTCCACGGCGCCGATGAACACGCGCTCCGGGAAGGCGGCCTTGCGGTAGAGGTCGGCGATGGTGCGGTGGCACTGGCGCGCGCGTACAGCGCGCGCGTCAGGCCCCGCGCGGAGCAGGTGCATGCGGCGCAGCCCGCCGCCTGACCTCCTCGCGGCGGCTCATGCTTGCGGGAGGGCCGCGCTCACAGGGCCGCGGCCATCATGCACGCGGTCAGGTGCCGCCTGATGCAGACAACCAGGGTGACCTGTTACGTCTGCGCACTGACCGGCATGCGTGCGATGGGGACGGCGCCAGCATCGCAGGGAGGTGCACGGGTGGGGCCCGGCAGCACGCATGAATATAGGCCTAATTATATAGGCCCCTGGCCTCTGGGGCCGCGCACCTCGCCGTCGCGGTAGCTCGCGATGCTGACGAAGATGCTGTCCAGGCGGTGCGTGGTGGTCGCGACCGCGCCGGAGCTGCGGATGCGCGTCACGGTGGTCACGGTGATATCGCGCTCGCCCACGTCCAGCCCGTCCCCGCCGGCCAGCTGCGCGCCCGGCGCCGGCCGCGGCCGCCCGCCGCGCCGCAGCGCCAGCGTGGCCAGCACGCCGAGGGCGATCAGCGCGCCGGCCGCGGCGGCCACGTCGCCGCCGCCCAGGCGGCCGCGCCGCCGCGCGCCGGCGGAGCGCCGCGCGCGCCGGCCGCCGAGCACGCTGGCCGCGCTCAGCAGCAGCGCGAGCGCCGCCAGCACCAGCAGCGGCGTGTTGGCCTGCGCGGAGGCAGCGGGGGGTGGCACGGTTGCGCTGCAATGCTCTGCGTCCAGTGCCGGTGCTCGGGCTGTCAGGCTCACGGCTTGCGCCGCTTCACAGCAACCGCCACCGCCAAAAGCGCGTGTGCACACGCTCCGCAGGCGTCACGAGCTTGGGGGCTCACACGGCGCAGCCACGGCTGTGCCCGCACATCGGCCTCCAAGCAGACCGACTGAGCCTTTGCACAATGCCTTGGCGGCAGCGACAGGGCCGTCGAGCGCGCCAGGACGACCGCGACAGGCAAGGCTGCCGCCTGCTGGATCACCGCGGCTGTGCGCGCTTGCAACGCAGTGCACGGACTAGCACCACACCACCCAGGCGTACCCAATACGGCAGCTGCACGGGAACCACACGGGCTGCGCTGAGCGCACCAAGCGCTCCAGTGCCGCTCACCTCCATCAGCGCGGCGAGTGAGTGTGCCGCCCGGTGCGCCTGTGAGCGCCGGTGGGCTCGGGCTCCAGTGCCGCGCCAGGCGGTCAGCAGGGAAAGGTTCCGTGCGCTGCACAGCTGCACAGGCGTGCGTCCACTGTAGCTTTCAGATGCAGCGGTGGAGTGTTTTGTACAGGACGTCAGACGACGCTCACACCTGCACTTTCTCGCTTTGATTGTTCCCTGTGAGGGACCCTGTTGTGCAGCAGCTGGGGCTGCTGAGGACCAGATCAGGCCATCAGCCTAGCTGGGGCTGCGTGTAACAAGTTTGATAGCTCTCCTCCTTGGACCTGTCTCTCCTCCTCCTCGGACCTGTCTTCGGACCTGTCTACATCATGTAGACTACATGCATGCCTAGCACCTTGCGGCATGCATCTCACTCATGGTTTCCTTGCAGAGACACATCACAAAGTCAAATTTGTTTCAACTGTTTAAACTGAGCGTTCAGCAACCATCCTGCAGCCAAGCTGTGGCTTAGGAGCATGCGAGTATACATAAAACGCCTGCAGCCCGGCACAAGACCTCTCAACAGCAAGGCAACAAGCTGCACAATGGCAGCAACTCAAGTGGACACCACCCTCTACCTTAAGCACCAAGCAGCTCCTCGAACATGCAACAGAAACGCTCCTTATCAGCTGCGCTCCATGCATACTGTCCCGGCGCTCATCTCTGCCATACCTGCGGACATGCGCACAGGATGCATTCCAAAATGCACTGGCCGGTCGCTACCAGTCGTCGTCGCTGCTGTCGTCGCTGTCCTCCTCGTCGTCCTTCAGGATCTTCCATGCTGCGCGAGCACTGCCGTGCTACAAACCCACTCCGATCGCGTGCAGGTTCTGCAGTAAGCAGCGCGCGCGCAAGACACTTGGTGCGGACTGTGCTGCGTAATACGTGCATCTCAGCCAAATGCCACCTCTAGGCGGCGCAGTATGAAGTGCTCAGCATGAGTGTGTCAGGCTGGCAAGTAGGTGCACATGCGGCGCGCGGAAATGTACCTGAAGTCAATGTCAGGCCATCCAGGGCACGTCAGGGCCGCCTGGGAGTGCTGCCAGCACAGCCAGTGCGGGCATGCGGTGCGGGCGCGCACTCTCAGGCACGAGCACCCGGCGCACGACGACCACCTCTGCGGCCGGCGCCAGCCCGCATGCAGCCAGCGTGAGGTCTGCGGCCATTTCGCGCCCCTTGTGCACGGCCACCGTCCACGGCTCGGTGAAGCCCTCCAGCCTGCGCACGCGCCGCGCTTGCGGCCCCTGGCCCGGCTGGGAGCGGCCACCTGCAGCGCCTGCCGGCGCTACGAGAAGTAGCAGGAGAGCTCATGCGAGGCCGTGGTCCCGCAGCTGCTGCACACAGAACTGTTAGGCACATCTCGGTTGTGGTGAACTTGGATAGGCATGTGGCCATGCAGCTCTGAGCCCGTGCATGCGCCTCCCTGTTCAGTGTCTCTGCATGCTGTGGCACGGTCCTGCCTTCTCGTGCTCCCGCGCGGTGAGCTGCCTGCTGTGGGCTGAGCGGCCGGGTGCCTTGCAGCGCCTGTTCAGCCTGCTCCAGGGAGCGCGCGGGTCTGCGCCGCGCCCGGCCTGCGCGACCCCAGAGCGCACCGCTCCAGGCCCTCAGGCGCCGCCCAGCCCAGGCGGGCCTGCAGCGCGGCCTGCAGCTCGGCCACCGTCGCCTGCGGCGCGAGCGCCAGCTCCACCGCGTCCAGCACCTCTGTCTTCGTCTCCATGGACTCCTGCGCGCTGGGGCAGCTCACAAGCCGCAGCCGAGGCTCTCACCAGTGACTTGTAGCTCCAACAGCACACAGAGACTGTCGCACGGGGTTTCTGTGATTGAGTGTGCGAAAGCAGCTGGTGAGAGCTCGTGCGTGCGCGCCTTCCAGTACAGCGACCACTTGTCCCTCTGGATCCGAGGCAGCACCACCAGGCGCAAAAGCTGCTCGGCTCCTGTGGGAGTGTCCATTCGGCGCGGCAACGGGCCCGCAGCGGGACCAGTCAGCCTGGGCGGCTCAGACACAGTAGTTCGCCCCAACTGCGCAGCCAACTTACAGAAGGCTGCTGCAACGACGCGGCTCGCCCTGCAGTGATACGCGGCAGGCAGAGGTACTTTCCTGACCCTGGCCAGCTTTCATCGGCGGTACTGGTGCTGCAGGCCGTGTCTCGCCTGGTGGGAGGCAAAGAGTGTAACCGCGTTGAAGGTTACAACTACCTGAGGTTTTGCAGTAGTTTCGGAAGCGAGGGTCTGCAGATGTGTATGGCTGACATGAGTGCATCCATCAGTGCTTTCAGGACAAAACACCAGCAAAGAGCTCTGGTGAGGAGCGCAAACCAGGTATTACAGCGGCAAGCCAGCCGCGCATCTTCTCGACAGCCCGGGGCACAGCCCTCGTCCTAGTAAGTCCTCTGGCCGCTGCGCGAAGAATGGCAGCGCCAGGAGCACTGCGGGAGCGCAAAAACAGGCGCGCCGCGCGCGCGCGCGCGGCCTACCAAGTTCTACGGGCCCGCGCCTGCGGGGACCTAATCAATCAGGACCAGCTTGCCTGGGAGGCAGCGGTCGGACAGGCAGGGCGCGCCGGCGCCGCGGCGCAGCCCTGCCGTCAAGGAATCCCGGGCGCTCGGCGCAGGGCGGCGCTGCGGCGGGTCGGACAAGCCGCGCCCCCCGAGCGCGCGCCCCCGCCCCCGCACCCCCCCTTGCAAAATCGAAGCAGCGCGCGCGGCGCCCCCAGCCCCGCGCGGGGCGCGCCCGCACGCTTTGCGGAAACCAGTAAAAAGTGCGGCCCTCCAGCATCGCTTGTTGCTGGTCAGGTGCCGCCGGGCCGGGTCGGGCGTCGGAACAGAAACGGCCGGCCGGACGGGCGCCGGGCGCCGAGTCCAGGCAGGCCCCGCGCTGGCGTGCACCTAGCCGGGGCCGCCCGGGCCCGTTGTGTGTGTACAGTTCTTGACGGCGCAAGCACGCACGGCCCCCCCGCGCGCGCATTACTGCCCCGGTGGGCCGCGCCCCATGGACAGCCCTCGTCTTGACGCCTAGCCGGCTTGATGGAAGAAAAAAGGCCGACCTGCAGCTGCGCGGCACTCAACCCCCTAGCCCGTCTCCACGGACGCAAACAGCGGGGCACGGTGGAACACTGGAGAGGCGCGGGGCCGCCTGCGCGCCGGCAGGCGCCCCAGGCCATCGGAGGCTCTGTGCCGTGGAGACAGGTTACGGCCCCGCCAGGGCCCGCTACGCCCGGCGGGGCTGGTACACGGGGGCCTGCAAACGCAGCGGGGCGCGCCGGCGGGCGCGCCCCGCTCCCCTCTATGCCGGACCTGCCTACTCTCTGAGTCTTCTCTGCCCGGCCGGGCGCGGGCTGCAGCCCCGCAAAAATAAATGCGCGAAGAAAAGTGCGTGTAGCGTACGGGGGGGAGCCTATGTGGTCCAGCGCGCCGCAGCCCCGCAACCCCGTAAAGTGCCCTCTCTGCTCACAACTAACAGGCCCGCCCCTGGCGCCGCGCCAACATGCCACCACGGCGGGCCAGGTGGCATGTTGACGCGCCAGCCTCCCGGGCGGGCGGCGCACGGCAAACCCCCGTCCCCGCAAGGCGCGCCCCCGCCCGCGGCGCGCGCCGCCGCCCCGTGCGGCCAGGGCAGCGCGCGCCGGGGGGGCCACGCGCGGACCCTAGAAGCGCAGCGCGCGCGCGGTGCGGTAGAAGGGCCCCAGGCGCCAGTCCAGGCCCTGCAGCACCTCCAGCTCCAGGCCCGCGGCCGCCTCGGCCGACACCTCGCAGCCATGCACGTGGCTGAGCATCGTCTGCAGCAGGCGCTTGTAGGGCACGAACTCCACATTCTTGGCGGCCACGTAGATGCACGCCAGGTGCACCGCGGACAGCCAGTGCCGCGCGCCCTGGCACGCGTGCAGCGGCGCGCCCGGCGACTTGGCCAGCGGCGGCGCGCCGCCCGGCGTGGCCGCCACGAACGCCGCAAAGTCGGGCGTGGCCTTGGCGGCGGCCAGCAGCGGCGCGTCGCGCGCGGCCAGGCGCTCGAAGTAGCTCGTGCCGACCGCGACAGTGAACGGCGTGAAGCCGTACATGGCCGCCATCGCGCCGATCAGCGACCCCGCGGGCACGCGCCGGTACACAAAGTCGCCTGCGCGCCACGCGGCTGCCCCCGCTTGGCGCCAGGCGCTGGGCCCTCAGCCGGATGCGCTACCCACACGCGTACGCAGAGCACGCAGACAGCAACACGCTTATGCGTGTTGCACACTCTGGCAAATACACGCAGCCACCCCCGCTCGCCACAGCACCCGTGCATCCTGGGCAGGCGTTGGCGGCAAGCCTGCAGAGCACCGACAGGCCGCGGCGCGGCGGGGCCAGGCTGGGGCCGCGCACCGCGCGGCGAGGGCGTCTCGGAGAAGTCGGAGATGCCCAGCCAGGCGGGGTCCTCCGGCGGGCTGCAGCCCTCCTCCTCCGCCGCGCGCAGGTCCGCCGGCAGCAGGAACGTGGACCCTGCGCGCCGGGTTTGGCACGTGTCGGCGCCGGGCGGCGTGCGCTGATCGGGACAGGTGGCACCTGGGTGGCAGGCGCCGGGCAAGGCGCAGCGCGGTGAAACTTCGCCCGCGCCGCGCGTGCGCTCGAGCGCGCGCGCCACACAGACGCGCGCATGTCTAGGGCCCGTGAGCGGTCAGGCAAGCAGCAGCAGGGCCGCCCCGGGGGGCCTGCACGCTTGCAGGCGCCCGGCAGCGGGCTTCCCGCCACAAGCGACAAACGCAGTGCTCAAGCAGGCGCTGAACAAAGCGCCCAGCACATGCCCAGCGGCTGGCAACGGGTGCGCACGGCGCGGCGGGGGCGGGCGCGCGCACCCGCGCTGTGCTGGCTGCCGCTCTCGGAGCCGGGCAGCGAGCGGGCGTCGTCGTCCGCGCCCAGCTCCCAGACAGGCGAGCAGCCGGCGGGCCCCGTCGGGCCCGCCGCGCCGGCCTCCTCCGCCTCCAGCCCCTCCTCGCACAGCAGCAGGCCGTCGCCGGCGCCCGCGCCGCCCAGGCACGGCCGCTTCGCGGCGGCGCCGCCGCCGGGCAGGCCGCCCTCGCCCGCGGTGCCGCCGCCGGGCAGGCCGCCCTCGCCCGCGGTGCCGCCGCTGGCCAGCAGGTCGGCGGCGGGGTAGCCGGGCGTGGCCTTGCGCTTGCGCCCCGCCGCGGGCGCGGTCGCGATGGCGGGCAGCGCGGGCAGCGCAGACGCGAGCGCGGCGTCCACGCAGCGGCTGCTACAGCTGCCGGCCGAGGCGTTGCCGGGCGGCAGCAGCCAGGGCGACTCGTCGCCGCCCAGGCCGCTGCAGCAGAGCGGCGAGCCGAAGCAGGGCGACGGGCGCGCGTCCCGGCGCGCGCTCCCGCTCGTCAGGCTGCCGAGCGGCATCACGGGCGCGCGTGCGCTCTGCCGGGCGCTCGTGGGGGCGGCTTGGTTTGGGTACGCTTGTGGCCAGGCCGGCGGGCGGCCTGCGCGCGCCAGGCAGCCACCTGTGAGCCGCAGGCTCCACCTGCATGCCAGCCAGGAGAGGACCCCTCCGACGTCTGCCGGCAGTGATCGGGGCATGGAGTGCACCCACAGCTTCCCGGCCGTGTTGCGGGCGGGATATGCCGATGCCGGACATTCATTTGAGGGCCCACCGTGCAGGCAAGCCCTGGCCGCGTCCCATGCAGCCCGATCATGCCCAGCCCGCCCGCCAGGCCGGCCAGGCACGCCCCCAGTAGGCCATGAGCGCGGGCTCGCGAGGGACACCTGGCGTCGGGCCCGCATGCGTGCATTGCAGGGCCCGGGAGGGACAACTGCTGAGCCACCCGACGCCTGCCTCCCCGCGCTCACAGCGGGCTCTAGGCCGACCAAAGGGGCACGCTGTCGGGCCCGCTGCAGCTGGGGGCCTCACCTGCACGCCGGGCGCTGGCCCAGTGATGGCCTCTTCGCGCCGCTGGAGCCTGTTGCTGGCAGTGCGGCAACGCCAGGTGTGTCAACCCCTTGCTCAGCTCTGGCGAGTATGCAGAAAAGACCCCGCTTGAGCCTGCGTTTAAGCGGAGCCCGCTCAGCTCGAAAGCTGAACATTCGTAGCAGCCCTGGTTAGGGTTTGTTTTTTTGCCTGCCAGCAGTTGAAGCAACTGAAGCAAAACATCTTGCTAGATAGCCTGGCAGTCGCAGCAGACTGATGCACTCGCGAGCAGAGGGCAGCAACGTAGAACGCACTGCGGCGTTGGCGTTGGCATAGCTCTGAGTGTTGCAGTTGGTGTTTTTTCCTTGGTAGGTGGGGGTTTTCTGTGCCGGTGATTTCACAGTCGGTGTGTGAGGTGCTGCACATGCAAGGCGGGGGATAAGGGGTCACTTGTGTGTGGCACCAGTTTTGCCAGTGGTATCAACCTGCTGCCTTCCGTTGGAGGCAGAGCTCTTGGCAATCCTAAGAGCAAGCGTCGTTCCACGGTCAGTAATGTCTGTCAATGAGGGGGCACCGGTTGCTTGGCAGGTTCATCTGCACAGCGCATGCGTCCCATGCTCTGTGACGCACTCAACTGCTGCGCCTGGAACCTCCTTGCGCACGGGCCCGCACACCGGCCTGGCGTCGCGCAGAGCATTGCAGGGCCATCTGTCGCGTTTCAGGCGATCTTGCATTGCAGCCCCTGTGGACCTCTGCAAATGCTTTATGGCCCTACGAGCCTGTAACGCACATCTGTAGATGTTTCGGCTGGCCACAGAGTCTCTTCCATTGGCGCATCTACCCACTGCACAGCAGGCCTCTCCTGCCGAGCATGTAGCAGCATCGGGTGGCTAAGGCTGAAGCTGGCCACCTTATCAGTCAACACTCTTGTGCCACCCATGAGCCAGTGGCAGCTATGCGCACATGCGCCGGCGTGCGCGGTGACAGTACATGCACCCGCGCATTGATCCGCATAGGGCGCGCGCACAGCACAGGGCACTCCTGCTTGACCGCCACACAGACGCTAGCCGTTGCCAGCTGGGGGCATGGTCAAAGTCCGCGCAAGAATTCTTTAGTGCACCTTTCAAGTACTACGCAGCCCCACTTTCAGCTTCCCTGCAACACACAGGGGCTGAAGCACGCGGTGCCAAGGTTTCGCGTGGTTGAACAGCTGCTTCAATGGCACATTGCCTGCAGAGCTGCGTATCTATGCGCTGCTCGTGCGCAACTTCTTCGGCTCTGCTGAATCCCACACACAAACCAACCTCAAGCCCAGTGCTGTGATCAGACAGCCACACTAGACTGATTCTGACCGAGTCTGACGGTGGCGGGACTGGCTCCATCAACCGCGTCGGCAGGGGCTCTGTCACCCACGCTATTTATGCTGCAAGTGTCTCATCCACTATCCGCAGTAGCTTGACGCCGCAAGAGCTGTGCCATGCAGCCAGGCAGCTACAGTGAACTGCGTCCTGGTTGCTGATACTCCATAAGTAGTGAGGTCCCTGGGTCCCGCTGGAAGGCGCCGGTATCCGCCTATGTGCCTAGCTCATTGGAGCGGTAGCAGTAATTTATAACCGCCAACGATCTCAAACAATCCCAAAATTAAATGTGCCACGCTCACCTAGCGCCTAGCTGTGAGCCGGAAGCCAGACTTATTAACCAACTTTGCATTGCAATATATTTGCGCCACGTATTTTTGACACGCAATCCATTGATAAGCAGGTGGCAGTCGTCGCCGTGCACCTTTTTATCGAACACCTTTCAGCTTGTGGCAGCCTGGGCGGGCAGCACCCGCGCGGAGGGCCGTTACACATGCTCAACGCCGGCTTGCTCAAGCTCATACCAAGCTCATATGGCAAGCTCAAGCTCATACGCCAAAGGAGCCCGGCAAAGTAGTGGCACTTGGGTCAATCTCATTAAGCATTTGAAAGTCACATTGCATGGCATACGCATATGCTTGTACCAAAAGTGAAGAAACAAGTTGTCCCGCTGTTCCAATGTTTCTCGCCGTGATAGTACCAGCAACTCGACAAACAGAGCGCAGATAGCACAGGGGTAACGCGCGCCAGTGACACAGCCACCGCGGCACTTCAGGAGCCGTCTCGCACAGGGAATGCGGCGCAGCTGTTGCGCAGCGCAGCACACCCTGCAACCTCTCCCGGCAGGCTCGCCACAGCTTCACAGTCACCAGGGTAATGCGACTCACCCCGTGAAATGGCGGCTGCAGGCATGCTCTTGGTATCTTGCTCAGCACCTGCGCTCCAAGCATGCAGGGCCTGACGATCGCGCTGGCAGCGTATGGCGCACAGGGCCGCTAACCTGGCTGTGGGCAGCTGAGGGGGAAGCCAATTCTGGCTAGGTAGGAACATTGAGAAGCTTGGCCTGGGTGAGGGGCCACGGGTCACACACTTCCTTGGCTCGCATGACAGGCATGTCATAAAGCAGACAGCCGGCAAACACACACACAGAAAAACACACACTTATATATACACACTCATATACACACCTTCTAGGCAATGCATGGTGAGCTACAGGCACCAGGCAGCATGCATGACGGACATGCATCACCCGTGCGGCAATGCACTGCTCCCTGCCTGCCTACATGTTGCGCCAAGCCGCGCACGGTCCCACGGATTCCAGCTCGTGCATGTCATGGGAGCACTCGGGCATGTGTTTAACACGTCACAGGAGCATACGGGCATGTATCTAGCAATCGGCTCAGCTGAAGCTCGCTGCCCATTGGCGGGCATGCTCATGAGCGGCTTTGGCTGCCGGCAGGTCGGGCGCATTGGGGGCAGGCCAGCGGCTCCAGGCCAGGCGGCGTATGTCGGCCTTGTCCCGGTCTCCCCCATCATCAGCCTCATCAGAAACCCACAGATCAAATGCAAAGCGGTCGCCGCACCTGCTCATCATCTCGCGCACGACCTGCCAATTGAGTGGGCCTGCGCAGGGGCTCAGGTCGATGTGGCGCTCAGCGCACAGCTCTGCAGCCTGCAGGCCGGCGGGGCAGAGGCAGTCCACGTACACAGCTACATTGTCCTGATTACCCCACAGGATGGATATACGGCCACCCGCCACGATGCGCACAGACCCCACCTGGTCAAACAGGTGGCTGTAGACAACGACGTCCATGCCCGAGCCACGCACCTCTAAATGCAGCGGGGCGGCAAAGCCACGCAGGAGTGGGACGTTGCTTATGCGCAACGGTTCGCCTCGAGCTGCCCACTCATCCTTGCTGGATGTCACGCGGAGCGTGCGCAGCCGCGGCAGCCCCGCTGCCACTGCTGCGCCCGCCGCCGCCGCCCAATTTATGTTCACCAGTTCACTCTTCTGCAGGCCGAGCAGCTCCAGCTCCTCCAGGGCGCCCGGCAGGAGCTCGTGCCACATCCAGCTCCCCAGCGGGCAGCCATTGTCGTCCGAATGCAGCCATCTGATGCCGCGGCAGTCGATGCCCAGCTTGGTCAGGCGCGGGGCGTCGCCGCTCAGGTCGCCGATGGCGGGCCCAGCTCCGGGTCCGCACAGGCCATCATCCGCATGGGCATGCCGGAGAGCCGCAGCAGCATGCGGCTGGGCCTTCTTGAAAAAATTGCATTGAGAAGCGGCAGGTCGATGAAACTTTCCTGGTATACCTCTGTGTCGGCTTCATCGCCCTCATAGAGCGCACAGCTGACGGCCTCCACGCGACCGGCTTGCGCGTGGTCGATCACCCAGCGGCGCTGGGCCGCGCTCAGGCGCGCCCTGCCAAAATCGAGCGCCAGCGGCAGCGGCGGCTCGCGCAGCAGCGCGCGCACGCGGCGGCACAAGCACGCCAGGCCGGCCGCATGGCGCGCCTCCTCCGCCGCAGGCCGCGCGGGCCTGTCCGCCCAGGCGCGCCGCAGGATCCTGCCCAGCAGCTTATCGGGCAGCGCCAGGAAGGATGCCTGCCTACGTTTAAATGACGCCCGGCTGCCGTTCTACTTGTGGCCAGTGTGGTGCTGCACCCCTGCAGCAGGTCCCACGCCCACGCACGGCACTGCAGGGCTCGCACATTAATGGCTTACACTCAGGAGTGGTGACTGATTGTAAGTGCATGTGTGGCAGAGCGCAGCGCGCTCTATGTGTTCAGATATAGCCTCAGCCAGCCAAGCAGGGCTGCGCAGGCGCGTCGGCGCTGCCACGCATGTCCACATATGAGCAAGGGGCAGGCGAGGCATGCGGCTACCCGCAGCCCGAGCGACATGCGCAGATGTCGGCTGGCTGTTGGTGTCGCTGCTTCGCGCTATAATGCCAAAAAAACAGTGTGTACGCAGGTTTTATCACAGAGTGTCGCACCTCCTTGGCGCCTTGACCACCAGCTTCATGACGCGCCATGGCAAGGTCTGCTCCGGAGTCAGGAAAGAGGTTGTAGCTCAAGGGCCTCAAGTGCAGATCACATACAAGCGTACAGGGTACAGCCAAGCCACCAGGTGCGTGTTCTCCTGCGCGAGTCATTGGCGTGAGCTTCAGTAACAGTGGCTGGTGCGTGGTGCAACGGGGCGTACTTACGCAGCAGCTCACCCACCACGTGCACACTTGGGGGGCCACCTGGTACCCAGCCTTCCAGCTCCGAACGCACGCTGGTCTGCAGCGTTGCGCTTTGACCTTGCAGGCACCTCCGGGCTATGCCTGCAGCTTGGGCACGGTCCTCTGCAAGGAGGCGATCACCCTGCTGGGAGGACACTGCGTTAAATCACCGCATTGGCAGGTGCTTTGCCCCCCACATCAACTGTGCCGCGAGTGCACTACTTGCTACCCTCAAGATGCCGCCCCTGGCCCCCCGCGTCAGTGCTTGCAGCCAGGCAGCGCAAACTGTGTCACGTCCTGGGCGCTGCGAGGGCAGACTCACCGCGCCACTGATGAAATGGGGAGTTCGAATCCAAAGACCCTAGCTGTCTTTTCGAGCCGATGAAGCTACTCGACGGCGCTCACGCAAAGAAAAACGTGCTTGCGACTGAGCAGGGCACGAAGCTGCGGGCTGCCGAGCCTTCCTTGACTAAAAGGAGAGGGCGCCGGGGCTGCCGCACTTCCCCTCGTCCAAAGCCTCTGTGTGTGCGTTGCTTGCTGAGTGCTGCTAGCGAATGACTGGCTTGCTGTGTTTCATCCTGGTGCGCAGTAGCACCCGCTGCAGCCGGCAGGCCTCTCAGCCCTCTGTGCCTTGCCCCCTTGCGCGTGCGCGTGCCAGCCCGATTTAGGTCACACGGCTGTCTGAAACACCTGTGTCTGCCATGTCCAGCTGCTTCACGGCCAGCACGCTCGCACATAGCAGCTGGCCGGACTTGTAACCATTGCTGTGCTGCGCGCCAGGCAGCTGCGGTGCTCTACACCGCCCAATGCCAGGAGCCCAGCCGGCGCTGCATGGGCATGCCCTGCAGGCCTGCGCATGGCCGCAGCGTGGCAGCCGCTGCGTCTTCGCAGGACAACACCATCGCCCTCCTGCCTGCGGCCGCACCTGCCGAGGCCGCGGCCCCCGAGCGCGCTCCGCAGCCCCCAGCCGCGCCCCCCGAGCGCGCTCTGCAGCCCCCAGCACAGGCCCGGCAGGGCGTAGCGCGGTCGTGGCAGGCGCCGGCGCCCGGTGCCGCGCCGTCAGGCGGCCAGGACGTGCTGGCGAGTTGCGTCGGCCGGTCCTGCGTCTCGCTGGTCCTTTGCTGCGTGGCGGCCATCACCATCTGCAGCTTTGGAGCGGTGACGCCCCGCGACTCCCCCCCGTCCGGATGCATGCCGTGCGCGTCGCTCACCATGCAATCGCGGGCCTACCAGGCAGTGCCGCCGATGCGCCTGGCCACTGACCGCCGCCTGTCGCGCAGAGCGACGCGGGATGCCCGGCATGCGCCAGCTCAGGCACCTGGGCATGCAGTCTGTGGCCGCACGCACGCCGGTGAGACTGAGTGGGCGCGCGCGCGCGCAGGTGTGGCTGCACATCCGCTGCGTGCAGAACCAGGCCGCCGCGGCGGCGGCCGCCGCCGGTGTGCGCCCATGTCGGTAACTGTGACCACTGAACGTGCACGCGTTCTCTGGGGAGCTGCCGGCCGTGCCTGTCGGTGTGTGCGCGTCATGCTGACCACCGGTGGAGCGTGCAATCGCTCACCTGGCGCCTCCAGGCTGGACCTGGAGGGGAAGTCATGGCTAGACTGTTCCGCAAATGGTGCACAGAAGCTGTCAGCAGCCTGAGCGGGTGTGGCGCCCGCAGGGGCGCCCGGTGTCACGCCCGCGATCGATGTCCCGCCCGCGATCGAGCTGCAGCACGTCGGCGGCGGCGGCTCCGACGCTGAAGCGCCCGCGCAGCTGCAACGGGCTGTTCTCGTGCAGGGCCCGGGGCGCGCGTACAGCGTGGCGGTCCAGGAGGGCCATGCGCCAGTGGGAGCAGCCTCGGCTGCATCAGGCCCAGGCCCCTGACTTGCGCTCGTCCGCATGGCCACAGCCTGCGACGACGCACTGTAGCACCTCACGGCATCATGCGCAGGAGAGGGCACCCATTTCGTTGCAGTTTTTTAATGCTCAGCGTGTCACGGAGTGTTAGCTGACCGCCGCATTGCATGCGCGCGCTGAAGTACTGACGGCAGCATTTGTTTGGCTTGATTTTGAAAATGGCATGCCTGCCAGTGTATTATTCTTTCCTGCACCAGGCAGGCCTCTTTCTCCCAGTGTGCTGGGCAGAGGGCCTGGGCACCTGTGACTGGGCATTTTCACATGTAGGCCCGGTCCAGGCTACCTGTGTAAAGACTGTGTGTCTGGGGTATTGACTGCATGTTTGGAGCTCGCCTGCGTGTGCAGTGCGGCTTTGGGTGTGGGCTCAGCCAGGGCAGAGACAGGCATACCTTGCCTGGTCGCAGCTCGCCAGCAGAGCGCTGATGCGCCCTTTGCCGAGTGCCTGCTGGGACGAGCACCGATGTATAGTATGTCATGCTGTCAGCACGCATGCTGGGCGGCCAAGTATTGCAGCTTGTAGCTTGTAGAGGCGCTGCAGCATGGGTCGCTGCTGCGTTTCATAGATCCAGCTGTCAATCTTCTTCCTGCTTAATAAGGGGCACGTCTTGGGCTTTGGGATGTTGCTCGAGGGCGACGCATACATAGGCGCTCGGCAGCAGGTGGTGCTGCATGCGGCGCACACGCGCATGCCGCCCTCCCACAACGAGGCCGGCCCATGTAACACATCGTGCTCTCGTTCGCTCACACGTCTGCTGTCATCACAGCACCATGCAGTGTCTCAAGCACGTTCCCTAGTTGACCGGCCCAGCAGCCTGGCTCCCCAGCGGGCTCGCCGCCGTAGCGCAGCGAGCACCCAGCCCGCGGCCGGCGGGCGCGAACACCGTCGGGCGGAGCGCCGGCCCGGACGGCTGCGCCGAGGCGCCCCGTTGGCCGCGTCAGCTCGCGTCGCCGAGCTCCGCAATGGCACGCAGCAGCGCGGCGTGCACCGCCGGCGGCGCGCTGACGATGCCGCGGTGCAGGTCCAGCCAGCGCCCGCGCCCAAAGTCCAGCGGCGCGCCTGGCCGCAGCGCCGGGCGCAATGGTTACCGAGCTCAGTACGGCGGCATGCGCGGGCGACCAGGCACCGCTGCGAGGGTGCCTGCCCAGCCGGGCCCACCAGAGCGCAAGCCTCCGCCGGTCTGCATGGGCGCGGGCGGGTGTCGAGGCAGGCCGCGCGCGGCTGCGCATCCGCGCCGTGCATGCAGGCACGCCCGCCGGCCCCGCGCCCGCGCCCGCGCTGCGACGGAGCAGGTGCAGGCTGCAGAGGTCGGCAGCCTCGCGCGACACGGACGCGACGGGTGCGGCCCGGGAGCCTAGGCCGTGGCAGCGGCTGGCCCGCCGGCGCCACGCGCTCCCCGCAGAGCCCGCGCAGCGGGCCTGCGCCGCAGGGCAGCCTCCGTGCGGGAGAGGGCGCGGGCGTGGGGGCTCTGACGGCCGCGGCCCTTGCGCGGCGCGCGCGGGGCCGGGGGCGCGCCGGCCGCATCGGTGATGCGCGCGCCGGCCTCGGCCACGATCAGCGCGCCGGCCGCGTGGTCCCAGATCTTCTCGCGGTAGCCCGCGTGCGGGAAGCGCAGGTTCACGCCGGCGTCCCCGCGCGCCAGCGCGCCTGCGCGCCGCGCGCCCCTCTCAGCCCCGGCGCCTGGGGCCGTCGCCCGCCCGCGCGCTGGTCAGGGCGCGCGGAGCCCGGCGCTGCAGACCGGGCCGCACAGGCGCAGCCGCCGCGGCCGGGGCGCCAGACGGAGAACTGCACCTCCGGCGCCGCGCGGCGCTCGGCGCTGCTCCAGCGCCTGCGTGCCGCCCCGCCTTCGCCCATAGGCACCCCGCCTCTTGCCTCTTGCCCCCTGCACGTCTGCGCCGGCCGCCGGCGTCCGGCGATGCTTGCCGGCCCGGCGCCTGATGCACACGGTAAGCTCAGGCCGCCCGTGCGGGCACCCAAGGTGCACAGCCTTCGGGGAGGAAAGCACGCGCGTGCCGCGCCCAGTGTGCCCCGTCCTCCCGCCTCAGCCACCCGCTTTTGGCCCTTGCACGCACGCACGAGGCAGCCAGCAAGCAGCGCGCCGCACCATACTTGGCCTGGCTGTCGATGCGCAGCGGCGGGCGTGTGACGCCCAGGCGCGCGGCCAGGCGCCCCGTGAACGAGTGGTCCGAGTGCCGCGACTCATACGACTCCATGAAGCGCACGCCGCCGAAGTCCGCGCTGTCCTCCAGCGCCAGCCGCTGCGCGGGGCGCCCGCCTACGCGCGCGCCGCGCGAGTTCCGGCCGGCGCCCGCCGGGCGCAGCTCGGAAAAATGCACGGCCGGCGTCTCATGCAGACGCTGCCGGCGCCTCGCGGCGCCGGCCGGCGCAGCGTCTGCGTGCCTGCGCCGCAGGGCGCCGGGTGCCTGCCCTCCTACCAGCCCGTCCCTGCTGGACCCGGCTGCGGCGGGGTCGCGTGGACCCGGGGCTGTAGGGCGGCGCGTGGGGCGGCCGCCAACCAGACACCCATGCGCCGGGCGCGGCACCTGCCAGCGCGCTGACAAACGCGCCGCCGCCGCGCGTGGCGTGGAAGAGCGCGCCCGCGCCGCCGCCGCCCGCGCGCTCGGCCGCGCCGGCCGCGCCGTCCGCGTCGGTGATGCGCTCGAGCGGCAGGTTGGGGCAGCCCAGCACGCCCACCACCACCTGCGCGCGCGCGCTCCAACCCTGGGGCCACGGCCGGCAGTGCGGGCAACTCCACCCTGGCTGTATGAGCCAAACGCCATGCGCAATCTGGCGAGGGGAGCGTTGGCTGGCCTTGTGCCGCCCGTGCGCACACGCCCGCTTCAGAGCGGCGGGTGCGGCAGCCCGGCGCGCCCACCCGGCCATGCGGCCTGCGGGCGGCCTCCCCGGCGCATGCACAGACGGCGGGGCTGCTCAGGCCGCCCTGGCGCACCCGCCGCATGCCCCACAAAGCCAACGTCACAGCGAGCCAGAGCCCGGTGGCCTGGGGCGTGGTCGTACGCAGCAAGCAGGGGCACTGCGTTGTGTCGCCACGGAACAAGCCCTGAATCCAACCCGCCCACCGCCAGGTTGCACCACCCAGGGCTCTGCGCGATCCGACCGGGCGAGCGCGGCGGGGCCGCGCCTGGCCGGCGTCCAGCAGGCCGAGGCAGACGGCGTACTGCCGCATGCCCACGAAGCCGCGCGTGCCGTCGATCGGGTCCAGCACCCAGTGCCGCCCCTGCGCGCGCGCGGGCCGGCGCTGACGCAGCTACCGCCCCTGGTGCCCGCTCCCGGCCGCTTGGCAAGGCCGCTGGCAGAACGCCTGGCAGCGGCGACGCGCATGGCGGCACCCGCCTCCGGGCGAGTGTTCCAAGCTAGGGTGGGGGGCGCCTGCATGCGGCGGCGACCTGCCAAGACACTGCCCGCTGGCTGCCTGGCTACAAGGGCGTGCCGCCCAGCCTCGCCAGGGCGTGCGCTGGGCGGCTGATAGGTGCGCGGCTACGGGCGGGGCGAGGCAGCGCTCTGTCGGCAGCTCGTCGCGACAGGCGCGTCTGCGTGTGGTCGGGCGGGCGGGCGGGCAAGCGGGCGGGCCTGCGCGCCTCGGCGCCGCCGTCGGAGCCGCCCAGGTCGATGAGGTCGAGCACCTGCGCGCCGCTCAGAGGCGGCGCGCGCGCCTCCTGCTCCAGCACCGCGTTCACAAGCTCCGTGATGCGCGCGGCCATCGCCGCCCCCTTTGGCTCCCTGCCGGCCCCCAGCCGCCCCAGTCAGGGGCGGTGCCGGCTCGCGGCCGGCGGCTGCCCCAGGTTGCCTGGACAGCCTTCGCTCGCCTCACAGATTGCAGCCTGCCTGCGCGGGTGGCGCACATGGGGCAGGTCGGCGCTGGCAGGCGGTGTCCAGGCCTAAATTGACCACACCTGAGCAGGCTGCCTCCGACTGCCCTCCCCTGCCGTTCCCTGGGGTGTGAAGAGCGCAGCGAGCAGCCACCAAACGCTGATCAGGGGCAGGCAGGCCGGGTGCGGCGGCGGGGCGGCTGCGCGCACCGCAGGTCCGCCGCGTCCTCCTCGGCAACCATCGAGAACGGCGCGTCCGGGAATGAGTGGCGCAGGCTCCAGATCACGAGCGCCTGCGCGCCTGCCGAGCGGCGCACCCCCGGGTGGCGTGCCGCGCCGGCTGTGTCGGCGACTTGCGCGCTCTGGCATCAAGCTGACCGGGGCTGAGGGCGCCACACAGCGTACCATAGTCGGCGATCGTGACGGGCGACGCGTCAGCCTTGTCCGTGAACTCGCCGGCCTTCAGCTGCAGCTGCACCCTCTGCGGGAGCGCGCACACTCGCGCGTCAAGCTCTGCACGGCCGAGCGCCAGGCTGCTCCGCTGTCTCGTCTTCTCTGCCTTGCAGCACACCAGCACAACACGCGTGGTTCATCGCACACATCACTTCCAGGCCCCCATCTTGTCTCCTAGTTGCTCCATGCGTGAATGTTGAAGGGGGTCGACAGCTTAACGAGGGGGCAGCAGTGGTGCCGCACCGTGCACAGCACAGCCGCCAGTCGCACGGCCTTGCATGCCGCGTCCAGCTCGCTGCCATACGCGCCTTCCGAGGTTGCCATTGCACACAGCGCCCGCGCTGACACGGGCTGTCCGCAGCGCAGCTGCTCCGGAAGGCTGCGGCGCGGCTCCTGCTGCTGCTGCTGCTGCAGTGCGCGCCGCCCGGGTGCACGGCGAGCGACCCTGAGTGGGGAGCGGACGGACTGAGGAGGAAGCACTGTTCTCAGCAACGCCCCTGGCGCTCGCAGACACCACATCGCTTGCTCGACTCCCTCCCCAGACTTGCAGGTGAGGCCGGTGCCCTTCAGGTCTTGTGCTGCAGCACGTGCAGTTCGACTCTCTGGCAGCCTGAGCAGCCAGTACACGCTCTATGCGCAAGCTGTGACGATCTCCGTCCTGTCAGCACTTGGACTCCTTGCACAGCAGGTCACACATGCTGCTATCGCCGGAGCGGAGCCTAGGCAGCGCCGCTTTGTGTCAGAACTCGCTTGTTGCTGCTCTGATCTTCCTGAGGTTGTTATATTAAGTGAGCTGAAAAGCTGATTGGTGTGCCTGTGCACAGGCCGCGCTAGCCTTTACTGCGCACTAGCGCACCTCTGTCACCTGGCCCAGGATGGCAGCGAGGCACCTGCAGCGCTTGAGGGAGGCGAGCACACCCGCGCCGGCAGCGGCCGCGGCGGACAGCGCGTCCGACGACGAGGAAGGCAGCCCTGCTGCCGCACCCGCGCCGTTCAACCCCTTCGACCTGCTGAGCGACGAGGAGGTGCGCGGCGCGCCTCGGCTGCTGCTATGACCGCGATGCAAGCGCGCTGTCAGCCAGCCAGGAGGCTGCAGCGCTGGCTCGCGCTGCCTTATATCAGCCCGTCTGCATAGCGAGCAAGGAGGGAGCCTGGCAGCACAGGCGCACCCGCCGACCCGCCGGCGGGCCCCCTGCGCGGCCGCCAGGACGGGCAGGCGCGGCCGGCGAGCGAGGAGGACAAGGAGGAGGAGGAGGGCGGCACGCCCGCGCCGACGCGTCCGCCCGCCCCGGCGCCCGCGGGCCGGGCCAAGCGGAAAAAGAAGCGCGCCGGCAAGGCGGCTGGCGCCGAGCCCGGCGCGCCGCACGCGCCGGCAATTGGCGCCGAGGACGACCTGGACAAGCTGCTGGCTGAGCTCAAGCTGCAGGAGCAGGCACGCGCGCGTGACCGCCTGGCCGGCACCTGCCCCGGCGTCCCGACCGGGCCCGGAGAGCACGCCGGACCTGCGCAGGCTGCACATTGTCTGCCTGCTTCGTTCTCCGGGTGTTTCACGCAGCTCTGCGGGCTGGATCGCGCGGCAGCGGCGCGGCGCCGCGCAGGCTGCGGGAGCGCGGCCGGCGGCAGGCGCGCCGGCGCCAGCGCCGGCGCCGCCGCTGCTGGCGCTGGACGCGCGGCGGCTGCGCGCGGACGCGGAGCTGGAGCGCATCTTCGGCCGGCGCGTCGCGGCCGCTGAGGGCCGCGATGACGGCCAGGGCGCGCGCCCCCCGCGCAGGCGCTGCGCTGCTTGCCGAGCAAATCGGCGCGCGCAGCGTTTCGCAGCGCTCCTCCCCGTGCTCGCTGAGCCAGCGCGAACAGGGTTTGCACCCGGCACCCGGCTCGCCCCGATCTCCAGCCCGACCGCCCGCGCCGCTGACAGCGCGCGCGCTTGCCGCCGCCCGCAGGCGGCGGCCCGGCGGGCGGCAACCGGCGCGTGCGGCGACTTGTCGCGCGCGGCGTGCTGCGGCGCGTGCCGCTGCGGCGCGGCCTGCTTGTGACGCCGCGCGACACCTGGCCGCCGCCCGACGGCGGCCTCGCGCTCGAGCCGGCTGGGCACGCGGCCGACGGCGCGCCGCTGTTCCGCTACGCGCACTCGGCCGGCTACCTGGCGCGCGTCCCACCCCCCCCCAGCGGTGCTGCCGGGAGCAGCACGCACAGCGTGCTGGTGCATGCTGTGCATGCTGGCTGTGTTGCTGTGTGTTGCGAGCTGCGCGCCCGCGGCACGAGCGGGCCGCCCGGGCGGCCGGGCCGGGCTGGCCGCGTCCCGGGCGGCGCGGCCGGCGGGGGTCGAGGCGCGAGCCGTTCGGGGCGGGGCCGGCGCCCGGCGTGAGGCGGGCGGCGGCGGGCCGCGCAGGCGGTGCAGACGCTGTTCGAGGAGGCGCAGGCCACGCACGACCCCAACGCGCTCGCCGGCCTGCTGGGGCACCACCCGTTCCATGTCGACGCGCTGCTCGCCATGTTCGACCTCCACCGGTGCGCGCCCTCGCCCGGCCCGGGCGCGGCGGGCCCGCGCCGGCCCCGGGCGGCCCGCCGCGCGCCGGCGCGTGTCCGCTCCTGGTGTGCGGCGGGGGGGGGGGCGGTACCAGCCCAGCGCCGTCACCCTGCCCGTCTCCTGTGCTCGGCGCGTGGCGCGTCTGCCGCCTCCGGCGCGTCAGGGTAGGGTGGGGTAGGCCTATCCTGGCCCTGACCCTACCATGTGCTCGCCTGTGGCTGGGCGGTGCGCGTTGGGGCGCTTGTCTGCGCATACCCTACACCCTATACCTGACACGTTTGCGCCGAGGCGACGGGGCAGCACGAGTATGCGGAGGAGCTGGGCTAGGGTAGGGTAGGGTAGCTGCACATCCCCTTCACCCTATGCCTGACGCGCGCGCGCCAGGGCGACGGGGCAGCACGAGTACGCGGAGGAGCTGCTGCAGCGCTGCCTGTATGCGCTGGAGATGGCCTGGCCGGCTACTTTCAAGCCGCAGGCCGGCGGCTGCCGCGTGGCGTTCGAGGAGGAGCAAAACCGGCCGCTGTTCGTCGCGCTGTTCCGGCACATCCAGGCGCGCGCCCGGCCGCGCGCGCCGCGCCGCCTGCTCGACGCATCGCTGCAAGCTGGCTCCGTGCGCGGCGCGCCCGCCGGCTGGACACAGAGACCAAAATGCGGACCCGCTGGGTGCAGCCTGCCGCGCCCGTGTTCCGCTGTGCATGGCTGTGCGCCGCGCGGCGCCTCATGCTGCCGGACCCTAACCCTACCCCATGCCGCGCGCAGAGCCTGACCCGGCGCGGCCTGCATGCGACCGCGCTGGAGGTGGCCAAGCTGGCGCTGGGGCTAGACCCGGGCGACCCGCTTGGCCTGCTGCAGTGCATCGACTACCTGGCGCTGCGCGCGCAGCAGTGGGACTTCCTCGAGGCGCGCGCCCCGCCCGCCGCCCGCCCCGCCCGCCCGCCACCCTGCTGCCGCGGCCGCCGGACGCTGCGCGCGCAGCAGCGACGGTCACAGGCCTGCTGCCCCGCCCACGCGCCGCGGCCCGCAGCCCGGACCGCTGTGGTCTGGACACGGCTCCGCGCAGAGGCCCTGTCGCTTTGCCCTGCATTCTGGCGCCGGCGGAGCTTGCATGTACGCTGCGCGCGCTGGTGCAGCCGCTGCCGGCGCACCGATATGCGACTGAGACCGCTGCCCGCCGGTGTGCGCAGCGGCTGGCGGCGGAGTGGCCGGGCGCCGGCCTGGCCTGCCTGCCGAACTGGGCGTTCGCGCTGCCGCTCGGCCGCTGGCTGCGCGCGCAGCAGCGTGCCGCGCGCCTGGGCGCCGCGCTCGCGCGCTCTGGCGGCGGCGGCCGGCCCGGCGGCGCGGCCGGCGGCGGAAACGCGGCGCGCGCGGCCGAGGAGGAGGTCGGCGGCGAGGGGGAGGACGAGGCGGCGGCTGCGGGCGAGGCGCTGGCGCAGGCGGTGCTGCTGCACCCGCTGGCCATCGTGCGCCTGCTGGAGCGGTGCGGCTCCCTTGCGCCGGTCCCCGCCCCGCCTGGCGGACAGGCCGTCGTGCCTGCGAACGCAGGCCGCTGCACGTCTGCTGAATGGACGGATTCTTCGGAGTGTCGTTGGGCCGCAGCGCTGCCCGTCCGTGAGCGATGCATTCTTTTAGACATGGCAGTGGAAGCGTTGCTCTGAGACGCGCGGGCTGCCTGCCTGCCCCTGGGCCGCGCGGCAGGGCCAGCAAACGCGTGGCGCGCCCGCGCAGGCTGCAGGAGCAGGGCGCCGGCAAGGATGGCAGCTGGGCCGGCGTGCTGGCGCGGCCGCTGTTCGCGCGCGCCGGCGACGGCGGCAGCGCCTCGCTCGCGCACCTGACCGCGCTGTTCGTAGAGCGCCACCACGCGCTGTGGAAGGCACGCTCCCCCCACCCTATTCCCTAACCTCCAGATGGCGCGTGCCCCGCCCCGCTCAACCTTGGGCAGGCCCGGCGGCGCTGTTCGTGCTGGTGCTTTGCCTGTCACCAAACGCCCTGACCTGACCCAAGCGGCGCAGGGCGCGGACGCGCTCGCATGGCTGCGCGGCGCATGCGAGGCGGCGACTGCAGGCCCGCCGGCGGCTGAGGCGGCCACGTTCGCGGCCGCGCGCGCGGAGGCCTTCCCGCCGGGCGCCGCCAACGCGTACCGCCACCTGCGCCCGCACGACTTCTCGGACGCGGTGCTGGCGCTGCCGCAGGAGGAGGTGCAGGCGCGCGCGCGCCAGGCGGGGTCAGGGTGTGGTAGGGCGGGGGAAGGCTTGCGGGAGTGTGTTTGCCGTGCTCGCGCTGCCGCAGGAGGAGGTGCAGGCGCGGGTGCGCTGGGCGGGGGCTCGCAAGCGGGTGTAGGGTTGATATAGGGTATATGTCATAGGGCAGGGTATTCACTTGCAGAGTGTACTTGCTTGTGGGAGCAAGATTCGCTTGCGGGAGTGTGGTTGCGGTGCCCGCGCTGCCGCGCGAGGAAGTGCAGAGGCGCGCGCGCGCCGGGCAGGGCGCTGCAAACGCGTGCTTGCTTGCGGGAGTGTGCTCGCTTGCGAGAGTGGTGCCGGGCAAGGGGTGCGCGGCCGTTCTAGGACGGTCCGCGTTCCGGACCGTGTGGGGTGCGGCTCGGGCTCCTGCTGGCGCAGCAGGACGGCGAGCGGGCGGCCGGTCCGGGGGCGGAGCGCGCGAGCTGTGCTGCGTGCGGCGCAGGCGATGATGGCGGCGGGGCCGCGCGACGACGGCCTCGAGGAGGCGCTGGCCGCCGTCGCGGCGGCCGAGGCGGACGCGCGGCGGCGCGAGAGCGGCGGGCATGCAGGTAGGGCGCGCGTGCCGTGCGCGCATCGCCACTGGCTTAAGCTCTGCGGTGGGCTTGCGATGTGCAGAGACTCACATGGTGCTGACAATGCATCGGGTGCGCACATGGCCAGTGAGTGGGCAGGGTCCAGGGCGACAGGTCAGGACGCAGACGCAAGCGGGGGAAGCACATGGCTTCTGATTATTGTGCACAAGAACGCTAACAGAGTGCAGCCGTCACGGCCCCAGGACTGCAGAGCTGACGCCGCAGCGCCGCTGCCGCAGGCGAGCCGGACGACGAGGCGCTGCGCGGCATGTCGCCGTTCGCGGCGCTGCTGCACTCCCTGCTGCCCTGGTTCAATGGCGGCCGCGCGCCCGACGCCGACGGCCCCCCCGACCCTGAGGGCAGGGTTCCGGGCGGCGAGGGCGCCGCGGCGGGCGAGCGGGAGCTCCAGCGGGGCGACGTAGATGCCGGGGACGTGCGGCAGCTGGAGGCGCGCACGCGCCGACGGCGCTGGACCCCTCATAAGAAAGGCGCCGCGAGTTGAGCAGTGTGTGCAGGCTGGGCGCACTGGCTGCGCAGTGAGGCCTGGGCAGCTTCATCACAAGCGACCCTTGCAGAATCCCTCGTGCAAGGACGGCATGTTCATGAAGGCTTGATATCATGAAGGCTTCATGAATGTGCTGCTGTCCTTGCTTGAGGGATCTGCAAGGGTGGCTCCTCGCGGCTCGGCAGAGATGGCCGCCCGGCACATGCGCCTCTGCAGGGCTCGCGATGCTGCTGCCTGCATGGAACGGCCATGGTGGAGCCGCATATGACGCCCCGCACAGCCGAACTCTGGCGGGCTCTGACGCGCCGCGCGCGCAGGAAGCCATCCGCGCGCGCGTGGACGACCTGCCCGAGCGCGACATCCTGGCGCTGTTCCGGGCCGCACACGCGCGCGGGTACCTCCCCCTGGACGCGCACCCGGACCTGCGCGCCACCCTGGAGGCCCCTGCCGATGGCGGCAGCGACTCCGACCGCAGCGAGGCTGCCGCGCCGGACGCGGCGGCAGCCGGCGGCGCCGGCGTGCCGCGCGAGACTGCGGGCGACGACGTGGACTGAGCGCGCGCCTTGCGCCGAGGGTTGCTGTAAGCGAGCGCATTGGGCAGCATGGGGGAAAGAGCACGTGGTTGCCGGTATGCACCAATGACAAAGCCTTTCTTACTCTCCGGAGGACCGCAACAAAGGTTTATTGGCTTCGCGGCATAACCCCAGGCATGCAAACAGCGGCGGGCGGTGGACAGGACGCAGTGCAATGCGGCAATGGCCTAGGCAGCAGGCGCACAGCCAAACAGGCTGTGACGCGCGCGACGCGTCAGCGCGACTGCTGGACACACTGACATGTCGAACGGTCACGACACATATGCAGGCAGGGCAGCAGCAACTCATCCTCATCTCATCGTCTGCATCTGATGTCACACGCGTAGTCAAACGCTACGCACCCGGTCCTAAGAACACAAACAATAGCGCCCAGCTGCTGCCAGCTTGTACAATGGGGTGCAAGTGACGCCTTGCCAGGGAAGCCCAAGAGCATCCAGGGAGCCGCTCTCGATGCTCCGCACTCTGCCTGTCTGGTCACGCAGGCGCTGCGCACCGCACTGCCCACCCCAAAATGCAACTAGTGTACAACGGAGTGCAGATGGACCTGGCCACAACATGCTGCACTGGCCCTGCATTCCAGGCCGCCGCGCTGCCAGGGCCACGCGCCCCGGCCCCACACCCTTGCGCTGATGGGGTAGTAAGCCCATGGACAGGGCAGTAAGCCTATGGCCGCACGCCCCGGCCTCACACCCACGCGCTGATGGGGTAGGCCGCGCGCGGCAGGATCTGGCCCGTTAGCACGTCCAGGTCCAGGGGCACCCAGCGGCTCGCCGGGACGCACTCCCCGCCGCCGCCGCCTAACCCGGCGCCCAGCGCGCCATGCTCTGCGTGCGCATCGGGCGCAAGCGCCCGCGGCGCCGCATGCTGGCAGCACGCCGCGCGCTCGCGCGGCGGGCTGCTGTCCGGCGGCGGGCGCGGGCCGCCGGCGGCCGCCGCGGCGCCGGCGCCGGGCGCAGGGCTGCCTCCGTCGCCGCCACTGCGCAGCGCCGAGCTGTGGGCCGCCGCGCCCGGGCCGCCGGCGCTCGCCGCAGGGCGGCTGCCCTGCGGCGCGCCCTGGGCAGGGCCCGGCCTGGACTCGCGCCCGACCCGGGGCAGGGGCGTCGTGGCGCCGGGCGGGTGGTAGCACGCGAGCAGCAGCAGACGCGCGACCGCCCTAAAGCGCGCCGGCCAGCGCGGGTGCGCGGCCGGCGTCCAGGGCGGCCGCTGCAGCGCCAGCCTGGCGCGCACAAGCCAGGGTCTGGCACCCTACGTTTTTACACTTCTCCTGGCTTGTAGCATGACCTTCCAGAATAAGATGCACAACGTCTGATACATCTGTAGCATTGGCAGGTATGGGGCTGGTGCGCCCGCTGCAAGGGCGCAGCGCCGCGAGCGCCGGACGCCGGCCACCACACCGGCGCGGGCGTGGGTGCTCACCGCACGGCGTTGTCGCTGCAGACTGCCTCGTGCGCCTCCACCGGAGAGTCGGCGTCAATCTGCTGCCCGCAGCGGCCCTGCTGCACCAGCTTCGCCCAGCTCTTCTCCTGCACCTGCGCTCGCGTTGAAAAGGCGCTCCAGTGCTCTGCCGCCGACCTCGCCGACTATGGCATCGCCTCTCAACCAGTGCAGCTCCATCCAAGTACCCATACATGCCGCTTGGGCCTGCCGCTCTGAGACCTCATGCAGGCAGGGAGACGGGTTAGCGGCCGCGCTGCAGTGAAAGAAACGTGGCAACAGCAGCTCGGCGGATCGAGGTTTACACATGCGCTGCCCAGCCAGGCGAAGGTGGTTGAATGCAGGGCGGAGGTGTGGGTGCAGTGGGGTGCACGGCGCGCCTTGGTGTCAGCGCCGTGCGCGATCAGCTGCTCCACCACGCGCACATGGCCCTGCAGGCAGGCCCAGTGCAGCGCCGTGCGCCGCATGCCTCCCTGCAGCGGCCCGCATATGCAGGTCATCAACGTAAAGCAGGCCCGCCCTTGAACATACTGTGTTGCGAGGAAGGCTTAGAAGGTCAAGGGGCACGTGGACGCGCACACTGTCAACCACGTGCGCATGCAAGTGAAAGCAAGCGAGCAGTGTGTGACAGATGTAGAATAACCAGCCCAAGTGTGGGGGGAGCAGGTAACGAGGTGCTCGGTGGCCGGGCGCGCACGAAGTCGAGGGAGTTGATGCGGGCGCCGCGCTTCAGCAGCTCCTCCAGCAGCTCCGAGTGGCCGTTGCGCGCGGCGATGTGGATCAGCTGCGCGCCAGCAAAAAGCAGTGAAGCTTGTTTGACAAAGACAAAGGAGCGGTGGAGCTGCGAGCGCAGCACAGCGCCAGAGCAGGGCGGTCAGCAAGCGGCGGGGCCGCTCTGCATGCAGGCTGGGCAGTGCTGGAGGCGCAGCGGGGCAGGGCGGGCACCTCGCTCTGGAAGATGGTGCGGTTGTGCAGCTGCTCGGGGTGCGTGTCGAGGTAGAGCAGCACGCCCAGCACATCTCCCGCGGCTGCCCAGCACACGCTTAACTGAGTCCAGTGCTAGTACAGCACTGCAAGGTCGTAGGTACAGACTGTAAGAGCCATGTGAGCGACTCCCTCAACAGGCCGGAGCAGCAGCGAGCGGACAGCACAGAGCATGGCACGCTACACACTGTGGTGGAGAATGTTGCGGAGTGCAGCACTGCACCCGCACAGCTCCTGGGAACGCAGAGTGCGCACTGGCAGCCGCAGCAGCCTCCGTGCTCACGAAGCCAAACATCGCGCCGCTCCGGCAATCTACGGTGTCAGATGTGAAGACATCCGCTGAGCCGTCACGTTGCGCGCCAGTGCCCCAGTGCCTCTTTTGCGCAAGGAAAGCTGGGGCAGCCCTTTTCTCTCAAATTTACTGCCAGGCTCATTTGCCAGAGCTGGTTCAAACCTGGAATGCAGGGGGGCTATGGGGAGCAGAGCTCTGCAGAGGCCACTGCCCGTGTGCAGAAGCACTCATTACAAGTGCTTGGCTGGGGGCAGGAGGCAGTGCAGCACACACACATACAGGTCTGCGAACGTGGGCATGAGTCACTCCCGCCACTGATGTGCGCGCGGCAACGGGAACCAGACTTTGCTTTCCCCTTCTTCTACCATTACCCGCCATACTTCACGTGCGCAACGTTCACCCGCCGCACATGTCCCCCCCAGCGATGCCCCTTCCTTGTGGATCGGAGCTGTGCCCCGTGCGCAGGTTGCAGCCCGTCAAGGACACCCGGGAGAAGCAAGTCCGCCTGTGGACGGAGCTCATCCTCAAGTACTGCAGGCACCACAAGGTCAGGCATGAGACCGTGTGCTCCTGGGGCGTTTAGCAGCGGTGCTCGACGTGGACGGTTCACTGACCGCTGCGTGCCTGCGCAGGAGTACATCCTGTCCGTGGACGCAGCGGAGGACCACCCCTTGTTCGCAAATAGGGAGATACAGAGTGCGCCGGCCTCTGCACAGGACCAGGAGGCTGCCTGGCGCTAGCGCAGTGCCTGCACAGCTGTCTTGCCATGGACACCACGCTACACGGTAACGCGCTGTGGCGCGGCGCCTGAGCGAGCCGCCCAGCAGGGCGCCTCAACCGGGACGCGCGTGTCTTGTTTCTGAACGAGCTGGTCCAGCAAGGTGGGCCCGCGTCGTGCTAGGTCGCACGAGGCGCTCCGTGGCGGCGCCTTTGCCAAGTTTGGATGCTTGTGCTCTCTGCTGGGCGGCCTGCCAGGACGTCTGCGCTTGTACCAGCAGGGTTGCCTTGCGCCAAAGGCCAATATGGAGGGGGGTGATGCATGCTTGCTTGCGGACGACAGGAGCGCCAAGGCTGAGCAGGTGCTCAGGTACGGCCGGCTGCGCCCTGCGTGCGCTGGCAGCACGGCATACCCTGGTGCTGGCCATGCTGGCATGCGTGCGGCGCGCGGCTGTCCGGCACTGCGCACAAGCTCAGCGCTCGGCACTGCTGGCACGCTGCAGCGGGCCCGAGCGGGGCGGCGCGCCGCGCAGGCGCCGGGCTCTGGCTGGACGGGCGGCAGAGCCGGTACCTGGTGCTGTGGCGCCCGCTGGCCGCGTGGGCGGACGCGATCTACACGTGGGCGCGCGGCGCGGGCCTGGAGGACAGCGTGACCACCGTCGACGAGCTCAGCGCCGGCGACGAGGTGGCCGGCACGGGTGCGGCCTGCCCCCAGATGCGCCGGGGCGCCATTTAGGGTTAGGGTCAGAGCCGGGTGCGCGCTCTCATGCAGGGCTGGGGGATGGCGCGGACCGGCCTGCTGCCCACGGCCCGTTTAGTGTCCTCTCAGTGCGTCGAGCGTCTGTGGGCGTGATGGCTCGCGGATGCCCCTGCCGCTCGCGCTCGGAGTCTCAGACAGCGCACGGGCCATGGTCGCATTCACGGCGACAGCGACCTGTGCTCGCGCAGAGCTGGAGGGCCTGCCCCGCGAGCTGGTCATGGCCGCCCTGCAGGAGCTCGAGGCGCGCGGCAAGGCCAGGCGCGCGCCCTCCACCGCGCCGCTTTGCATGCCTCAGGCCTGCTATGTCAAGTCAGCGCCGTGTGCTGGGGACACAGCAGCTGTTGTGGCAGGGACCGTGCTGCTGCCTGTCACGTGTTGATGTGCACTGTCTGCTGTCAGTGCGCCACTGTGCCAGTGCACGGCGTCCTCCCGGGCAATCTCGACTGGCTGGCTGCAGGCTGGTCGCGACGTTGTGAGTAGAGGAGCTGTCATGCGTGGATGTGGAGCACTCGTGTGAAGCACTCCTGAGTCAGGATGTGTGTGGTGCAGGTTGTTCAAGGGCTCCTCCGCCGACGACGAGGGCGTCAAGTTCTTTGCTTAGGGTGGCTTTCTGCATGCCAGCTGTAGAAACATCTTTCTGCCTATCTCCCGGTTTCGTTTCTGTGCCTGGCAGCCACTGAGCACGACATTCCAATGCATCATGGGTCTGATCAGCACAAGGTGTGGTGAAGTTGACCAAAACGTGTTTGCTGGCCCAGGCACGAGCCCATCTTGTGCTGTGCTTGCATGCCAAACAACGTGCTGGGTAACATGCCAGTCCTGTCTTCAGTTGCCAGTGCAGGCCTGTGCTAAGTGGCTTTAGAGATTCAGGCAATCTAGACATTGTTGCAAGCTAGATTTACATCCTGCTACCTACCACCTGACATGAGGACAGTGTTTCACGACATTCCAGCCTCGCCAAACGTGTCAGCCATGCTCAAGCTGCATGCATGTTGACAGGCAGTGTGTGGTGTTGTCTGCAGAGATTTCGCTGAGGCCCAGTGCAGGATGCGGAAAATTAAGGACCAGGACAGTCTAACTGAACCTAACTGTATAGGAACACGAGAATTCGTGATACCAAGTTGCATCACACATGTACACACACCAGCCAGGCGCCTTACGCCCAGCAAGCACACTGCACACTGTTCACTGGGTGCCCCTGTCGCGCCGCGCAGGCGCCGGTCAGGCCGCGCGCGACAGGCAGTGCATCTTCAGCCCGTCGCGGAACTGCAGCGTCGCGCGCATGCAGATCGCCGCCTCCACGCCCTCCGCGCCGCCCATCTGCGACCGTGCCAGGCCACCGTCGGCAACATGCACTCACGCCCTCTGCAGCGCATGCAAGTGTCAACGTAAGGTCAGAATCCTACTGTTGAAATTTCCCCTCCGGCATGAGCGCCTCGATGGGGCAGCAGCGCAGCCCACAGCGCCGCAGGGTCCACCACACCCGAGCAGCTCCAAACAGCACGGAGCCGTGCTGCGAGCATGGCAGCAGGAGCGGCAATTGTGCCAAATGGCGAGCAGCACCAAGCGCGGTCCGTCCGGGCTCGGCGCACCCTACCCTGCCCTGCACCGCACCCTACCCTGCACCCAGGCCCCGCGCCTCGTCGGCCAGGCGGAAGCGGAAGTGGCCCAGCAGCAGCGCGAGCAGCATCTTGTAGTTGATGGTCGCCAGGCTGCGGCCCACGCAGTCGCGCGCGCCCGCGCTGAACGGCAGGAAGCGCTTGGCGCGGCCGCCGCCCGCCGCGCTGCCATCGGGGCCCTCGCAGGACGCGGCGCCGGGCGCGCCGCCCTCTGCGGGGCCCCCAGGCGCGCCGCCCTTCGCCCGCTCCCCGCCCGCCGGGCTCCAGAGCTCCGCTTCCGGATCCGCCCAGCGCTCCTGCGGGTCAGCCGACACGGCCCGTCAGGCGGGCGTGCATCAGCAGGGGTCGCAACCGCACGTCCGGCACAGCGGCGCCCGGCGCGGCGGGCGTCGCCTGCCGGGCGGGCGGTCCGGCGGCCACAGCGCGCGCCCGCTCGCGGCGCGTGGGGGCATTGGCGCGCGCGGGGGCCGGGAGTGCAGGGGGTGTAGGGTATAGGGTCGTGGTTGTGCTAGCCACTACGAGGTGCCAGGTAGAGACGGGAGGCAGAGACGGGGCGCGCGCCGGCTTGAATTCGTTGGGCGCCTCCCACACGTGCGGGCTGCGAAACATTGCGCTGAAGAAAACCCACAGCATGGCGCCCTCCGGGACATCATAGCCGCCCAAGCGCAGGCCGCCCGCGGGCGCCAGACGGAGCGTGCCCATCGGTACGACCGGGGAGAGCCGCATCGCCTCCTGGCATAAAACGACGTTGATTCGATTTCTGCTCATCGACATTGTCTGGATACAATTGGAAAAACAAATTTTCAATCAAAATTGTCTATCTTTCTTTCACCAATTCATCACTGTATCCACCAACAAGCTTGATTATTCTTTTTGCTTGATGTAGTTAAACTAAGGGCTTGCGCGGCCGCCGGCACGCTCACGCCGCGCCACCGCCCGCTGCAGGCATGCGCTGGGCAGCGCGCCGAGCCTGCCGAGGCGCAGCCGCAGCAGGCACGGCACGGGACAGGGGTGCATGGCCCTACCCTACCCTGTACACACGGCCCGTGGTGAGCGCCTGCGGTGCACAGAAGGCTTACGCCCGTCGAGACCGGCGGCCTGCTCGGGCGGGCGGGGGCGCGCCTTGACCACCCACGACAGGTACTGCAACTTCGCCAGGTCCTCAAACACCATGTGCCGCGGGCGCGGACGCGCGGCCGAGGCGAGCAGGCCCAGGCCGTCCAGCTCGGCCGACAGCTTGGCCTCCACGTCCGGGCGCTGCGAAATCAGGTACCTGCGCGCGCCCGGCGCCCGCGCCTCTCGCAGCCCAGCGGGCCCTGGTCGGGTCTGCTACGCAGGGTGCGCTCTCATCGCCGCCGCCGCAGGCCCGCCTGCTGCCTGCCCGCCGCACGCGTGCGCGGCAGCGGCGGATTACTGCCGCGGCACGCGGACGCGAGGCGCAAGTGGCGCGCGGCTCGGCTGCACGCCCGTTGGCGGGCAGCGGGCCTGCTCGTCAAAAGTGCAATCCTACATGAATTCTAATGCCCTACCCTACCTGCCCTACGCAAGCGAGGCAGCGCGGCGCACAGCGCGAACGCGACCGTGTGCGCGCTCGTCTCCACGCCCGCCAGGTACAGCACCGCGCACTCGGGCGCCAGCTGCGCGTCGCTCAGCGGCCGCCCGGTCGCGGGGTCCGTGATGCGCAGCAGGTGCGCCGCGATGGTGGTGTCGTCGGGCGCGGGCGGCCCGCGCGCGCGCAGCTCGGCCACCAGGCGCTCGATCAGCAGCTGGTAGCGGCGCAGCGCGGCGCGCCCGCGCCGCACGCCCTGCGCGCGCGCGGCAGGTCAGGGGCCCAGCCCGGGGCCTGAATCGCCGCAGTTTCCCGCCACAGCAATTCATGGTTGCGCTTGGGGCGTGCCAGCCACTGCATGCATTCGCCCAGCGATCCCGTCTGCAGCTTGCCAGCAGCTACGGCAAAACTCTGGCCATCGGACAAAGCGCCGACCTGTTTTGCATGCGTCAAGGGCAAAAGCACACTCGCTCCCACCGCTTTGCTATCGAGCGGCGCAGCACTGCTGGCGGCGGGGGGGCGCGCCGGCAGCAGGCGCATGAAGGGGTAGCGGCGCCAGGGCGCGCCCATGTGCCGCTGCACCTCTGACATGCCATCCTGCAGCGCGCGCAGCGCATCCCCTGACGCGTCCCCGCTCACCAGCGACCTGCGCCGGCCGCACCATCAGCGCAAGCCCAAACTGCACCATGGCCCCATGGCAGGCTGGCGCAATCTCATAGTACAAACTGTAAAGCGTGAGCAGCGCTTGCAGCAGTATATAGCTCTCAATCCAGCAGGACAATGCTCTTTGCGATAGTGATGGCGCACCAGCTCAGTAACATATTGACACCTCACAGGGCATTGGCCACACTCCCGGATTTGGCAGGCATGGGCGGCCACGGCCGCTCAATAGGCGGTATTTCCAGGCAGGTGCCCTACTGCGGCCGCACCTGGTGGCCCCAAAGTCCACGCCGAAACCCACGGAACCCAGGACGTCCTGCGCAGCGCAGGACAGTCAGTGTGTGCCTGGCCGACCTCGCCCTGCTTGCACAGAACGCCAGCAGCAGCCTCGCGCCTGGCTACACAGGCCGCACACATGCGGGCCCTGCAACGCGACACACTTGCATGCAGAACCATGCTTGGCAGCAGCGGCCCATGCCGGGGTGCGCGCATGACTTGAAGAAGACTTTTTGAAGGAATCAGCACTGCATCTGTCACTTCCCCACCCGCTACCTCACTTTGCACGCGCGCTGCACCCGAACACACGGCCTGCCAGCACTCATGCATGCACAACGGCTCTGAAACCGCGGCGACGCGCTCTCCCGCTGGCCACCTCACGAGCGACGCCTGCGTTCGCTGACTCAGGCATGGGCGACGCGCGCTCTCGCTGACCAAGCCATGGGCGGCCCGCGCTGCTGCCGCCGCACCAGGCTCTCTCGCTGCGCCGCCAGGTCCACGTCCACCACCGCCTCCGGCCCAAGCGCTCTCAACGCGCTCACCAGCTGCTCCCACGGCGGCCAGCGTGCTGTGAGACCGCGCTGCTGCCATAGCTGCCAGAGCAAGCCGTTGCTTCAACTGATGAAAGCCAGCATGCAACCCCCTGAGCGCCTGTGACACACCTGTTGTCCGATCTCCACAAATTTGGGAAACTCCTTCCTGCCGGCTCAGGCAGAGGGTCAGTCAGTGTTTGAGCCTTGCGCACGCCAGTCTCGGGAGCAGAAATTGCAAGCGCACTTCATGTTGGCGGTGGCAAATGCAGGTGCGATGCCTTTGCGCACGAGCCGCCACTGCGGGGAGGCGCTGTCGTGCGTGACCAGGCTGGTGCTGTGGGTCGCGCTCGTTAGCTGCAGAGGCCACGTAATGTGTCGGTCGCTGGGCGTAGCGCCCGCAGACAACAGTGCTGCAGCAGAGGTGCAACACAGCAGCGCAACGAGGGTCACAACTCACCAGGTCGATGGGGCTCTTGTAGCGCCCATTAGTCTTTTCCAGGCCCGCTTCGCGAGACAGCACCTGGTGTGCCGCAATGCACACAGTGCTCAGGAGCTTACCGTGCAGGATGCTCCACGAGCACCGCCTCTGCCGAGTGCCCGGGACGGCGCACTTGATGCGCAATCTCTGGGTCCGTGATGATAACCGCCTGTACGCCGGCGGCGCGCAAGTGTCAGAAGTACGTTAAACCATGTACTGAAGCCCATCAAGGCGTGCAAGGCACAACTGTGACCGTGGTACGGCTCTGAGTGCCCCAGGTGATACTTCGACCTCCTTGCTACCACTTGTGCGGTGCTGCGGCACCGGCACCAAAAGTCCAAGAAAGCTTGGCAATGCAATGAGCTTTTGGCCAAGCAAGCCGGTGGTGAAAGGCCTGCCGCCGCTGTGCGCACCTTGAGCCACATGATCCTGCAGCTGAAGATGCCGCCTAAGGTGGCCGCCCACGCATCGAACGTCTTGTAAAACGTGGGCTGCCTCACCACAGCCACATGGCCGCCCAGGAACCCGCCGAGGCCGGGCGGGACCTTGGGGTGCGGCAGCGCGTCCAGTAACACCAGCCCATGCCACCACGACAGCAGGGAGCGCAGGCGCTGCCCAGCCAGCACTGCCACGCTGGCCGCCAGCAGCGGCAGCACTAGTGTCCACATGCTCGCTGCCCACGATTGGGCGCAGTATGTGCCGGAACTGGCACACAGCAGTTATTTTTGCTCCGTTGCGTGTTCCTCGTCCACCTCGGACCGAGCTAGGGCACTTCCTTCGGAAAGGTCCAGGGCTTCGATACGCTGTCGCTGGGCGAAGCGGAGCTTCTTTCTTCCGTTGCCTACGCTCTTCACAGACTGGGAGCGGAGCTGTTGGACGCAGAGGAGGTGGCTTGTTATATAGCAGTGCAGTGCGCTCCAGGTGATCCGCAGGTGCGCACGCGGGCTGGAGAGCACGCTTGCGCCTTCCATCACCTGGGGTCATGCTGTGAGTGCAGCTGGCCAGGAGGTGCAGTGCTGCACACGCTGCTGATTCGTCCATAGGAGCGCCAATGTCCATGGCCCGGCGTCACCTGCCAGGTCCCTCTGAACCACCGCGGACGCACGTGCGCAGGGAGCAACCAGGCAAGCAGGCAAGCAGGCACACAGTGTGACTGCGGCCGTGGAGCACCGGGGGAGCGCGGACGCAGGTGCCGCGCACGGAGCGGCTGGGCAGCGCGCAGCGCGCGCTCAGGCGCGGCGCACAATGCGCTGCGACCCTAACGCCGCCACCAGGTGCGCACAGCCTCGCCTGCCAAAGGACGCCATGGCCTTGAAGTTGAGATTTCCCGTGTTTGTTGAGCCTGTGTGTCTGCGTGTCGCTGTAAGTGCTGCCTGCTTGCTTAAACGGCAGCTGCGCGCTCGGGTTGGCGCGCCGCCCGGGACGGAGAGGACGAGATGGGGCGCGGCGCCGCAGGGCCGCGGATGCAGCCGGCACGGAGCTGCACAGCCCGGGCCTGCGCAGCCCCGAGCCGCGCAGCCCGGCGCTGCGCAGCCCGGGCGCGCGCCTGCGCAGCCTGGGCGCGCGGTCGAGCATGGAGCGCGCGCTGCCGGCGCGCGCGATCAGCAACAAGAACGTGGAGTGGCTGAGCGCGCCGGGCGCGTGGACGTTTGTGGTCGCGCTCATCGTGCTCGCCTGGCTCCTCTTCTCGCTCGTGGCCGACGCGGTGCGGCCAGCGCGGGGCGCCCCCCGCTCCCGTCAGGCCTGCTGGAAAGAGCGGGTCGCGGCGGCCTGCTTGTGTGGGGCAGGCAGGACTGCGGACCTGTAGCGTTTCAGGGCCTGCCTGCCCGATGACGTGAAGCCCAGGCCGTGCGGCCGAGCGAGCGCACCCGTGGCGTGAGCGCGCGCGCGTGCGCGGCAGGGCCTGGCGTGGACGTACGTGCACCTGCTGCATGGCGCGGTCACGTACCCGCTGCTGCACTGGAACAAGGGCTCGCCGGTGCAGCTGGACCAGGGCCGCTACGACGGGCTGACTTTCTGGGAGCAGCTGGACGACGGCGTGCAGCACACGGCCACGCGCAAGTTCTTCACCGCCGTGCCGGCGCGCCCCGCCGCCGCCCGGCGCGCGCGCCGCCCCCTTGCTGTGTCAACGGGCAGTGTTTGTGCGAGTGTGCCAAGGATTTGAGGACGGTCAGCGGCTGCCAGCGCGCACGGCATGGTCCCAGCAGTGTTTGCCGGGGTGGCAGCCTGTGCGGCGCGCGACGGGGCCCGTCAGAGGTGTGCGTTAATGTGCGGCCTGCTCTTGGCGGCGACGGGCGCGCCTCCAGCCTGTGCACGCACCTCGCTGCAGCAGGGCGTAAGACTGGCTGTCTTGCTGCATGCATTACAAGGGCTGGCGCGGGCTAGCGGCCGGCGTGCAGCGGGCGCTGCAAATGCACTGGCCCACCCCGCGCATCTGTGCCTCTCCCACGGGAGAAAACGCAGCCACGGGACGCCCATCAGCGCGGCACCCGCGCCACTGGTGGTGTTGTCCCTGAATCTATACCCTTGCCCGCCGCGCAGGTAGTCCTGTTCCTGCTGGCCAGCCACGGCACGGACTTTGGGCGCCAGCCGCTCGGCCTCAACCTGCTCGTGCTCCTGGTGCTGGTCATCGCCAAGCTGCCGGCGCTGCACAAGGTCCGCATCCTGGGCATTAACAAGTACTGAGCGCGCGCGCCGCATGGCCGCCTCCGCCGCCGAGGCCATGGGACCGGTGGGGGCTGCGGGGCGGGCGGGGCGGCCTTGCGCGGGCGGCCGGCCCACTGTACCAACATGGGCCTCGCTCGGCCCTGTATGCTGTGCTGTGGGGCTGTAGGGTGTGGCAGCTCAGGCAATTGGCCTGCAGGGTGTGTGTTGCTGCCCGCTCTTGCACTACTGCTTTTGAAAGATTGCCTGTGTGTGTGTTTCGGCAGGCGTGCATTGCAGTGCGTAGTGCTCGTAGTTAGTAGGCGACAGTGATGCAGACTGTGATAAGCTCTACAGCGCATGCGCCCTCCCTGCTCAGCCTGGCCCTTGTCAGCGTCGCAGAGCAAGCAACCATGGCACGTCTTTGTGTAAAGCGCATCCTTGGCTGCCTCAGTGATGGCCTTGAAGAAGTTTTTGTAGACGCTCAACAATGCTTCCAGCCCGTCCTGGCTTTCAGTCACTAGCCCTGGCCTGTTCAAGCACGTCTGGAATGCAGAAGGGCCGTCAAGGTGATGCGCGCTGCTCTGCATGCACGAAATCGGACCCCAAACTCTGTGACGGCTAGCTTGTAGGCTGCATCTGTTCGCTAGCAGACCTGCGAAAGCAGGCAAACCCGAAGACCACAAAGTCGCATGCGTTAGAGCATCCGTTCCACCCGAACAAACCTGTTGTAAACATACATGGAGTGTTCATATCAATACAGTTCCAAAACGCCGGTGCGCACCATGGTGCGCGCCTGTATCCCGGGTGCACGGAGCCTACTCTGCTCACTGCGCGCGTGCAGTCACCGCAATGCGTTGCCGCTGTGGCAGCCATGTGTGCCACACGCGTGCCACATGCGACATAAGAATATGACCCACACCCCAATAGGAACAAAGTGGCGCCAAGGGCCTATAGCTAAAAGGCGCCCAGAATGTCCCAAGGTCAGCGTGCGGCGGGCGCGTGGTGCGCCGGGAAGAGCGCGGCCCACACGGCGTCCAGGCGGCGCGCGTGCTGCACAAACTCGAGCGCCGCAAACGTCTCCGCGATCGCCGCCCGGCCGGCGGCATCCGGCTCGTGCAGGCGCAGGGCGTCCCACTCGAACCTGGCCGCCAGGGACGCAGCAGTGCCAGGTCAGGATGTGTGTGGTGCAGGTTGTTCAAGGGCTCCTCCGCCGACGACGAGGGCGTCAAGTTCTTTGCTTAGGGTGGCTTTCTGCATGCCAGCTGTAGAAACATCTTTCTGCCTATCTCCCGGTTTCGTTTCTGTGCCTGGCAGCCACTGAGCACGACATTCCAATGCATCATGGGTCTGATCAGCACAAGGTGTGGTGAAGTTGACCAAAACGTGTTTGCTGGCCCAGGCACGAGCCCATCTTGTGCTGTGCTTGCATGCCAAACAACGTGCTGGGTAACATGCCAGTCCTGTCTTCAGTTGCCAGTGCAGGCCTGTGCTAAGTGGCTTTAGAGATTCAGGCAATCTAGACATTGTTGCAAGCTAGATTTACATCCTGCTACCTACCACCTGACATGAGGACAGTGTTTCACGACATTCCAGCCTCGCCAAACGTGTCAGCCATGCTCAAGCTGCATGCATGTTGACAGGCAGTGTGTGGTGTTGTCTGCAGAGATTTCGCTGAGGCCCAGTGCAGGATGCGGAAAATTAAGGACCAGGACAGTCTAACTGAACCTAACTGTATAGGAACACGAGAATTCGTGATACCAAGTTGCATCACACATGTACACACACCAGCCAGGCGCCTTACGCCCAGCAAGCACACTGCACACTGTTCACTGGGTGCCCCTGTCGCGCCGCGCAGGCGCCGGTCAGGCCGCGCGCGACAGGCAGTGCATCTTCAGCCCGTCGCGGAACTGCAGCGTCGCGCGCATGCAGATCGCCGCCTCCACGCCCTCCGCGCCGCCCATCTGCGACCGTGCCAGGCCACCGTCGGCAACATGCACTCACGCCCTCTGCAGCGCATGCAAGTGTCAACGTAAGGTCAGAATCCTACTGTTGAAATTTCCCCTCCGGCATGAGCGCCTCGATGGGGCAGCAGCGCAGCCCACAGCGCCGCAGGGTCCACCACACCCGAGCAGCTCCAAACAGCACGGAGCCGTGCTGCGAGCATGGCAGCAGGAGCGGCAATTGTGCCAAATGGCGAGCAGCACCAAGCGCGGTCCGTCCGGGCTCGGCGCACCCTACCCTGCCCTGCACCGCACCCTACCCTGCACCCAGGCCCCGCGCCTCGTCGGCCAGGCGGAAGCGGAAGTGGCCCAGCAGCAGCGCGAGCAGCATCTTGTAGTTGATGGTCGCCAGGCTGCGGCCCACGCAGTCGCGCGCGCCCGCGCTGAACGGCAGGAAGCGCTTGGCGCGGCCGCCGCCCGCCGCGCTGCCATCGGGGCCCTCGCAGGACGCGGCGCCGGGCGCGCCGCCCTCTGCGGGGCCCCCAGGCGCGCCGCCCTTCGCCCGCTCCCCGCCCGCCGGGCTCCAGAGCTCCGCTTCCGGATCCGCCCAGCGCTCCTGCGGGTCAGCCGACACGGCCCGTCAGGCGGGCGTGCATCAGCAGGGGTCGCAACCGCACGTCCGGCACAGCGGCGCCCGGCGCGGCGGGCGTCGCCTGCCGGGCGGGCGGTCCGGCGGCCACAGCGCGCGCCCGCTCGCGGCGCGTGGGGGCATTGGCGCGCGCGGGGGCCGGGAGTGCAGGGGGTGTAGGGTATAGGGTCGTGGTTGTGCTAGCCACTACGAGGTGCCAGGTAGAGACGGGAGGCAGAGACGGGGCGCGCGCCGGCTTGAATTCGTTGGGCGCCTCCCACACGTGCGGGCTGCGAAACATTGCGCTGAAGAAAACCCACAGCATGGCGCCCTCCGGGACATCATAGCCGCCCAAGCGCAGGCCGCCCGCGGGCGCCAGACGGAGCGTGCCCATCGGTACGACCGGGGAGAGCCGCATCGCCTCCTGGCATAAAACGACGTTGATTCGATTTCTGCTCATCGACATTGTCTGGATACAATTGGAAAAACAAATTTTCAATCAAAATTGTCTATCTTTCTTTCACCAATTCATCACTGTATCCACCAACAAGCTTGATTATTCTTTTTGCTTGATGTAGTTAAACTAAGGGCTTGCGCGGCCGCCGGCACGCTCACGCCGCGCCACCGCCCGCTGCAGGCATGCGCTGGGCAGCGCGCCGAGCCTGCCGAGGCGCAGCCGCAGCAGGCACGGCACGGGACAGGGGTGCATGGCCCTACCCTACCCTGTACACACGGCCCGTGGTGAGCGCCTGCGGTGCACAGAAGGCTTACGCCCGTCGAGACCGGCGGCCTGCTCGGGCGGGCGGGGGCGCGCCTTGACCACCCACGACAGGTACTGCAACTTCGCCAGGTCCTCAAACACCATGTGCCGCGGGCGCGGACGCGCGGCCGAGGCGAGCAGGCCCAGGCCGTCCAGCTCGGCCGACAGCTTGGCCTCCACGTCCGGGCGCTGCGAAATCAGGTACCTGCGCGCGCCCGGCGCCCGCGCCTCTCGCAGCCCAGCGGGCCCTGGTCGGGTCTGCTACGCAGGGTGCGCTCTCATCGCCGCCGCCGCAGGCCCGCCTGCTGCCTGCCCGCCGCACGCGTGCGCGGCAGCGGCGGATTACTGCCGCGGCACGCGGACGCGAGGCGCAAGTGGCGCGCGGCTCGGCTGCACGCCCGTTGGCGGGCAGCGGGCCTGCTCGTCAAAAGTGCAATCCTACATGAATTCTAATGCCCTACCCTACCTGCCCTACGCAAGCGAGGCAGCGCGGCGCACAGCGCGAACGCGACCGTGTGCGCGCTCGTCTCCACGCCCGCCAGGTACAGCACCGCGCACTCGGGCGCCAGCTGCGCGTCGCTCAGCGGCCGCCCGGTCGCGGGGTCCGTGATGCGCAGCAGGTGCGCCGCGATGGTGGTGTCGTCGGGCGCGGGCGGCCCGCGCGCGCGCAGCTCGGCCACCAGGCGCTCGATCAGCAGCTGGTAGCGGCGCAGCGCGGCGCGCCCGCGCCGCACGCCCTGCGCGCGCGCGGCAGGTCAGGGGCCCAGCCCGGGGCCTGAATCGCCGCAGTTTCCCGCCACAGCAATTCATGGTTGCGCTTGGGGCGTGCCAGCCACTGCATGCATTCGCCCAGCGATCCCGTCTGCAGCTTGCCAGCAGCTACGGCAAAACTCTGGCCATCGGACAAAGCGCCGACCTGTTTTGCATGCGTCAAGGGCAAAAGCACACTCGCTCCCACCGCTTTGCTATCGAGCGGCGCAGCACTGCTGGCGGCGGGGGGGCGCGCCGGCAGCAGGCGCATGAAGGGGTAGCGGCGCCAGGGCGCGCCCATGTGCCGCTGCACCTCTGACATGCCATCCTGCAGCGCGCGCAGCGCATCCCCTGACGCGTCCCCGCTCACCAGCGACCTGCGCCGGCCGCACCATCAGCGCAAGCCCAAACTGCACCATGGCCCCATGGCAGGCTGGCGCAATCTCATAGTACAAACTGTAAAGCGTGAGCAGCGCTTGCAGCAGTATATAGCTCTCAATCCAGCAGGACAATGCTCTTTGCGATAGTGATGGCGCACCAGCTCAGTAACATATTGACACCTCACAGGGCATTGGCCACACTCCCGGATTTGGCAGGCATGGGCGGCCACGGCCGCTCAATAGGCGGTATTTCCAGGCAGGTGCCCTACTGCGGCCGCACCTGGTGGCCCCAAAGTCCACGCCGAAACCCACGGAACCCAGGACGTCCTGCGCAGCGCAGGACAGTCAGTGTGTGCCTGGCCGACCTCGCCCTGCTTGCACAGAACGCCAGCAGCAGCCTCGCGCCTGGCTACACAGGCCGCACACATGCGGGCCCTGCAACGCGACACACTTGCATGCAGAACCATGCTTGGCAGCAGCGGCCCATGCCGGGGTGCGCGCATGACTTGAAGAAGACTTTTTGAAGGAATCAGCACTGCATCTGTCACTTCCCCACCCGCTACCTCACTTTGCACGCGCGCTGCACCCGAACACACGGCCTGCCAGCACTCATGCATGCACAACGGCTCTGAAACCGCGGCGACGCGCTCTCCCGCTGGCCACCTCACGAGCGACGCCTGCGTTCGCTGACTCAGGCATGGGCGACGCGCGCTCTCGCTGACCAAGCCATGGGCGGCCCGCGCTGCTGCCGCCGCACCAGGCTCTCTCGCTGCGCCGCCAGGTCCACGTCCACCACCGCCTCCGGCCCAAGCGCTCTCAACGCGCTCACCAGCTGCTCCCACGGCGGCCAGCGTGCTGTGAGACCGCGCTGCTGCCATAGCTGCCAGAGCAAGCCGTTGCTTCAACTGATGAAAGCCAGCATGCAACCCCCTGAGCGCCTGTGACACACCTGTTGTCCGATCTCCACAAATTTGGGAAACTCCTTCCTGCCGGCTCAGGCAGAGGGTCAGTCAGTGTTTGAGCCTTGCGCACGCCAGTCTCGGGAGCAGAAATTGCAAGCGCACTTCATGTTGGCGGTGGCAAATGCAGGTGCGATGCCTTTGCGCACGAGCCGCCACTGCGGGGAGGCGCTGTCGTGCGTGACCAGGCTGGTGCTGTGGGTCGCGCTCGTTAGCTGCAGAGGCCACGTAATGTGTCGGTCGCTGGGCGTAGCGCCCGCAGACAACAGTGCTGCAGCAGAGGTGCAACACAGCAGCGCAACGAGGGTCACAACTCACCAGGTCGATGGGGCTCTTGTAGCGCCCATTAGTCTTTTCCAGGCCCGCTTCGCGAGACAGCACCTGGTGTGCCGCAATGCACACAGTGCTCAGGAGCTTACCGTGCAGGATGCTCCACGAGCACCGCCTCTGCCGAGTGCCCGGGACGGCGCACTTGATGCGCAATCTCTGGGTCCGTGATGATAACCGCCTGTACGCCGGCGGCGCGCAAGTGTCAGAAGTACGTTAAACCATGTACTGAAGCCCATCAAGGCGTGCAAGGCACAACTGTGACCGTGGTACGGCTCTGAGTGCCCCAGGTGATACTTCGACCTCCTTGCTACCACTTGTGCGGTGCTGCGGCACCGGCACCAAAAGTCCAAGAAAGCTTGGCAATGCAATGAGCTTTTGGCCAAGCAAGCCGGTGGTGAAAGGCCTGCCGCCGCTGTGCGCACCTTGAGCCACATGATCCTGCAGCTGAAGATGCCGCCTAAGGTGGCCGCCCACGCATCGAACGTCTTGTAAAACGTGGGCTGCCTCACCACAGCCACATGGCCGCCCAGGAACCCGCCGAGGCCGGGCGGGACCTTGGGGTGCGGCAGCGCGTCCAGTAACACCAGCCCATGCCACCACGACAGCAGGGAGCGCAGGCGCTGCCCAGCCAGCACTGCCACGCTGGCCGCCAGCAGCGGCAGCACTAGTGTCCACATGCTCGCTGCCCACGATTGGGCGCAGTATGTGCCGGAACTGGCACACAGCAGTTATTTTTGCTCCGTTGCGTGTTCCTCGTCCACCTCGGACCGAGCTAGGGCACTTCCTTCGGAAAGGTCCAGGGCTTCGATACGCTGTCGCTGGGCGAAGCGGAGCTTCTTTCTTCCGTTGCCTACGCTCTTCACAGACTGGGAGCGGAGCTGTTGGACGCAGAGGAGGTGGCTTGTTATATAGCAGTGCAGTGCGCTCCAGGTGATCCGCAGGTGCGCACGCGGGCTGGAGAGCACGCTTGCGCCTTCCATCACCTGGGGTCATGCTGTGAGTGCAGCTGGCCAGGAGGTGCAGTGCTGCACACGCTGCTGATTCGTCCATAGGAGCGCCAATGTCCATGGCCCGGCGTCACCTGCCAGGTCCCTCTGAACCACCGCGGACGCACGTGCGCAGGGAGCAACCAGGCAAGCAGGCAAGCAGGCACACAGTGTGACTGCGGCCGTGGAGCACCGGGGGAGCGCGGACGCAGGTGCCGCGCACGGAGCGGCTGGGCAGCGCGCAGCGCGCGCTCAGGCGCGGCGCACAATGCGCTGCGACCCTAACGCCGCCACCAGGTGCGCACAGCCTCGCCTGCCAAAGGACGCCATGGCCTTGAAGTTGAGATTTCCCGTGTTTGTTGAGCCTGTGTGTCTGCGTGTCGCTGTAAGTGCTGCCTGCTTGCTTAAACGGCAGCTGCGCGCTCGGGTTGGCGCGCCGCCCGGGACGGAGAGGACGAGATGGGGCGCGGCGCCGCAGGGCCGCGGATGCAGCCGGCACGGAGCTGCACAGCCCGGGCCTGCGCAGCCCCGAGCCGCGCAGCCCGGCGCTGCGCAGCCCGGGCGCGCGCCTGCGCAGCCTGGGCGCGCGGTCGAGCATGGAGCGCGCGCTGCCGGCGCGCGCGATCAGCAACAAGAACGTGGAGTGGCTGAGCGCGCCGGGCGCGTGGACGTTTGTGGTCGCGCTCATCGTGCTCGCCTGGCTCCTCTTCTCGCTCGTGGCCGACGCGGTGCGGCCAGCGCGGGGCGCCCCCCGCTCCCGTCAGGCCTGCTGGAAAGAGCGGGTCGCGGCGGCCTGCTTGTGTGGGGCAGGCAGGACTGCGGACCTGTAGCGTTTCAGGGCCTGCCTGCCCGATGACGTGAAGCCCAGGCCGTGCGGCCGAGCGAGCGCACCCGTGGCGTGAGCGCGCGCGCGTGCGCGGCAGGGCCTGGCGTGGACGTACGTGCACCTGCTGCATGGCGCGGTCACGTACCCGCTGCTGCACTGGAACAAGGGCTCGCCGGTGCAGCTGGACCAGGGCCGCTACGACGGGCTGACTTTCTGGGAGCAGCTGGACGACGGCGTGCAGCACACGGCCACGCGCAAGTTCTTCACCGCCGTGCCGGCGCGCCCCGCCGCCGCCCGGCGCGCGCGCCGCCCCCTTGCTGTGTCAACGGGCAGTGTTTGTGCGAGTGTGCCAAGGATTTGAGGACGGTCAGCGGCTGCCAGCGCGCACGGCATGGTCCCAGCAGTGTTTGCCGGGGTGGCAGCCTGTGCGGCGCGCGACGGGGCCCGTCAGAGGTGTGCGTTAATGTGCGGCCTGCTCTTGGCGGCGACGGGCGCGCCTCCAGCCTGTGCACGCACCTCGCTGCAGCAGGGCGTAAGACTGGCTGTCTTGCTGCATGCATTACAAGGGCTGGCGCGGGCTAGCGGCCGGCGTGCAGCGGGCGCTGCAAATGCACTGGCCCACCCCGCGCATCTGTGCCTCTCCCACGGGAGAAAACGCAGCCACGGGACGCCCATCAGCGCGGCACCCGCGCCACTGGTGGTGTTGTCCCTGAATCTATACCCTTGCCCGCCGCGCAGGTAGTCCTGTTCCTGCTGGCCAGCCACGGCACGGACTTTGGGCGCCAGCCGCTCGGCCTCAACCTGCTCGTGCTCCTGGTGCTGGTCATCGCCAAGCTGCCGGCGCTGCACAAGGTCCGCATCCTGGGCATTAACAAGTACTGAGCGCGCGCGCCGCATGGCCGCCTCCGCCGCCGAGGCCATGGGACCGGTGGGGGCTGCGGGGCGGGCGGGGCGGCCTTGCGCGGGCGGCCGGCCCACTGTACCAACATGGGCCTCGCTCGGCCCTGTATGCTGTGCTGTGGGGCTGTAGGGTGTGGCAGCTCAGGCAATTGGCCTGCAGGGTGTGTGTTGCTGCCCGCTCTTGCACTACTGCTTTTGAAAGATTGCCTGTGTGTGTGTTTCGGCAGGCGTGCATTGCAGTGCGTAGTGCTCGTAGTTAGTAGGCGACAGTGATGCAGACTGTGATAAGCTCTACAGCGCATGCGCCCTCCCTGCTCAGCCTGGCCCTTGTCAGCGTCGCAGAGCAAGCAACCATGGCACGTCTTTGTGTAAAGCGCATCCTTGGCTGCCTCAGTGATGGCCTTGAAGAAGTTTTTGTAGACGCTCAACAATGCTTCCAGCCCGTCCTGGCTTTCAGTCACTAGCCCTGGCCTGTTCAAGCACGTCTGGAATGCAGAAGGGCCGTCAAGGTGATGCGCGCTGCTCTGCATGCACGAAATCGGACCCCAAACTCTGTGACGGCTAGCTTGTAGGCTGCATCTGTTCGCTAGCAGACCTGCGAAAGCAGGCAAACCCGAAGACCACAAAGTCGCATGCGTTAGAGCATCCGTTCCACCCGAACAAACCTGTTGTAAACATACATGGAGTGTTCATATCAATACAGTTCCAAAACGCCGGTGCGCACCATGGTGCGCGCCTGTATCCCGGGTGCACGGAGCCTACTCTGCTCACTGCGCGCGTGCAGTCACCGCAATGCGTTGCCGCTGTGGCAGCCATGTGTGCCACACGCGTGCCACATGCGACATAAGAATATGACCCACACCCCAATAGGAACAAAGTGGCGCCAAGGGCCTATAGCTAAAAGGCGCCCAGAATGTCCCAAGGTCAGCGTGCGGCGGGCGCGTGGTGCGCCGGGAAGAGCGCGGCCCACACGGCGTCCAGGCGGCGCGCGTGCTGCACAAACTCGAGCGCCGCAAACGTCTCCGCGATCGCCGCCCGGCCGGCGGCATCCGGCTCGTGCAGGCGCAGGGCGTCCCACTCGAACCTGGCCGCCAGGGACGCAGCAGTGCCAGGTCATGCACCCTCGAGCGCTAAGGCCTGCATTCTTTCCTTCCTGTGCTTCAATAGGACAGATTCGCCCATATGACTTTCGATGCATCCCCCGCATTATCATGCCCGCCGGTTCCGGGCCTACCTGAATTTTGGCAGGGGCTGCGGGGCGGCCGGGCCGCACCGCAGCGGCGGCAGGTCGATGTCGGTGCGGATGGTGACGAGGCGCTTGCTGAGCCGCGCCGCGGCCGCGCCCGCGACGCTGCTCAGCTCCTCCCGCGGCTTCTTCCGCGCCACCTGGCCCGCGCGGCCGCCGTCTCATGGCGCGCTTCTCAAAGCGCGCCTGCCCGCACGTGGCCCCAGGCTCGCCGGTGGAGCGTAAGACAGTGCTTACATGACCAAAATGATATGCGAATCTGCTGCCCTGTGCCGCCCACAGCATGTCGGGGAGGCAAGGATCGCCCGCCGCTGCCTGCAGGCGCTGCGCAGCCGCGGAGCCTGGGCTGCGCGCGCGGCTGCAGCCTGCTTGCGGGGCCAGCCACAGGGTGGAGCCGGGGGGCCCGCGCCTCGCCCGCGCCGCCCAGCACGGCCTCCAGGTCCTCAAACTGCTGCAGCAGCGCGAGCGCGGTCTTGGTGCCCACGCCCGCCACGCCCGGCACGTTGTCCGCCGCGTCGCCGCTTAGCGCCAGCACGTCCGCCCACTGCATGCCCAGCCGGACCCGGGGTCGGGCGCTGGCAGGTTTGCTGCGCGCGGGAGGGCCACCTGCCAGGGGCCGCTCGACGCCCACCGTGCCACAGCGGCGGCCTTAAAACCCTAGGGCGGCCAGTTGCAGGGCGGCAGCAGCCAGCCCTGCCGCAAGCAAGACGTAGGGCTGCATCGGGCAGGGCGCGCCTGATCTCGACACATTTCATTGAGAAGTGGCAAAACGGGCGCAATGCTGGGCGTGGCATGCCTGTTGCACACGCCCGCCATGAACTGCCCGGTCACCCGGCCTGCCCTTTTGCGCACAGCGCCAGGGCTGGGCGGCGCGCCTGAGAGGGCCGCACGCCGAACTCGGCGACGAACGCGTCCGCGTTGTACGGCACGAGCCCGCCCACGGTTGCCTGCCCGGCCGACGACTTCTTCGGCGGGCGCAGCAGCTGCAGGCCCGGCCGCAGCAGCTGGAAGAAGTCCTGCGCGCGCGCGACCGCGCGCCTGAACAGGCGCGGCCTGGTCGCGCCTGAGTCAAGCAGGTGCCCGGCGTGCACGGCCGGCACCTCTATCGCTGCTGCAGCGCTGCCCCGACCCGGTGCACTGAACATGGGGAGCGCGCGCAAAGAGCGCCGGGAGGTCGCGCGCACCGTGCCATGGCCACGTAAGGTATGCGCGCCATGTCAGGTATGCACGACCAGGGCGGGGGCGGGCGCGGCGCCGGCGGCGCGCCTTGTCGGGGGAGGCAATGGCGACGTGGAAGCCCGCGGCCGCCGCGCGCGTGGCCACCGTGCCGATCACGTCGTCCGCCTCGATGCCCGGCACGCGCAGCTCGGCCAGGCCCATCACCTGCCGCCCGCGCCGCGTCGGTGCAGGGCTCACAGGCGCGCTTGCCAGCCCTCCCCACGCCGCGCATGCACGGACAGGCCAATCCTGCGACCGCGGTGAAGCTGGGGACGACATGGCAGCCCCGGACGCCGACCCACGGCAGCGTGGGGAGTCACTTGCCAGGCGGGCGGCCGCCCCCGCTCGATGCAGCATCTCACTGGCCACAGCTGGGCCGCGCACAAGCGGGTCATGGACCATGTGCCAACCCTACACTGGCCCTAGCCGATGCGCAGGCGGCGCACCCGCAGCACCTCGCGCACGCGCGGCACCGCCTGCGCCAGCTCCGGCGGCATCGGCGGCCGCTGGCCCTTGTAGCCGGAGTACAGTTCGTGCCTGCGCGCGCACGAGCGCATGGGTCGCCCGGCGGGGCAGCCTCAGCGATACAAGCGCCGCCGGCGCGGGTGACGCGCACGCGTCCAAGCAGAGCAGGGCCCGCTCCGGACCGATGGCAGGCCGCCTTGATCACCGCAGATACCGCACACAGGCCCGGTCCTGTCTCAGAGAAGCCGGCAGGGGCTGAGACGGCCGGACCCCAGCGTGCTGCCAGCCGCATGCCTCGCTGATGGGCGCAGCCAGGGCTTCGATACGAGACACGGGGCGTGAACACGAGCGCAGCCGTGTCGCCAGGCGCCCAGCGCCGGCCGCGCCGGGCGGGCGGCCGCGGGCCGCGCCGGAACGTCTTGCCGGCCGCGTCAAACACGACGGCCAGGTGCGTCGGCGGCGGCGCCAGCTCCAGCAGGTTGAGCAGCGCGCCGAGCAGGCCGTACGCGGCGCTCGTGTCCTCGCCGCCCGCGGTCGCCAGGCGCGCGCCGCCGAAGCCGAAGTGCGCGCGGTACAGCAGCGCCAGCGCGTCCACCAGGATCAGCCTGGGTCAGGAGCGGACTAGGGGTTAGGGTCCACCAGACCAGCCTGCGGCGCCGCCGCCATCACTCACACCCTCTGAATAACCTAACCCCTCCGGAGAGCCCTGGCGAGGAGTCGGGAGCCCCGCGCGCCCCCGGGCCTTCACGCCTCATGCAGCGCTCGCGGGTGCCTGCGAGCCCGGCTGCGCAGGGGGAGGCCGTGCGCAGCCGTGCCTGGGGGACGATCTGCTCGCTGTCCGGCGCCCCCTGAGTGACAGGCGGACAGCTGGTGCCAGGCGCACGCCGCAGCAGTGGCGTCTTGGCCACCTCAACTATGCCAGCTGACGGGCGAGCCTGTGCACGCTGCAGCACTGCGACAGCGCCCGCGGCGCGCAGCCAGGCTGCCGGTCCGCACGGCCCCGCGCGCACCCTGCTGTGCCGCTGGTTCCCCAAAGGGCTCGCTGGAGTGGGCAGCTGTGCAGGCTCGCGGGCCAGAAGCACCTCCGCCACTGAGCTGGGCGGGAGAGGCACTGCGGCGCGCCTCCCCACGGGCGGCGCGTCTGACGACGCCGGTGCCGCCGGGCACGCGCAGAGGCGCCGCGGCGTGCCCGCCTGCCACGTGCGGCTCGGCACGTGCGGGCCGGCCCCGTGCCTGCCAATGAAGGCACGGCCGGGCGCCGCCTGCATGCAGTGAGCATGGTTGGCAGCCAGCCGTGCGTCAAGGGAAAGGCTGCGTGTGGCAACCCGCAGGCACCTGCTGGCAGAGCCCGCGCAGGCCCGGGTGACGCGGGGCCGCGAGGCGCGCGTCGATGTTGCAGCGGTGGCAGCGGCTGCGCAGCAGTGCCGCAGCGCACCGCAGGTGCGCCATGCGGCCTTGGGCGCCCAGCCCAAGCTAGCAGACGTGCGAACACTCGAGCGAGTGTGCTTGTTCTTATGCACGCCGTCTGAAGCAAGCCACTAAGACTCCTTAAGTCTGAAGAAGGTGCAAAGCAAGCCTAAAAAAGCAGCAAAGCGTACGTTGAGTGTGGGCTTGTCGTATTGGACCGCAGGCGTGCAGCGGTTTCAACTAGGGCACCCCCGGGTATGCTCGACCCTCTCGTGCTCGCTCGTGAGTTGGTGGTGAGGAATTTTCTGGCCGAGATGCTCCGGGCTCGCACAGCGGAGGGCGGCCGGCGAGTGCGCCCCATGCGCGGCTAGGCATGCAGCGGGCGTTGCCTGGCTTCATGGGTGGCGGGCACGCGCGCTCCACTCCCCGCAAGGCACCGCCGGCGTGCCAGGGCGGCCAGGCGGGCGCGGCCGCGTGCGCGCCGCACGCCCAGCTGGGCGCCAGCGTGCGTCCCAGGCCCGGGCCTGCTGGGGCAGGCAGCGTGCGCTGCGATCGCCGGCCCTCAACCAGGTGGCGGCGCTGCATTGTGCATAAAGGCATGCGCTTGGGTCGGGCTCATCCCCGGGAGCGGCCCAGGCTGCCCGGCCCGCCTCGCGAGCCGTGCCAAACTTTGAATACGTGCTGCGCGGGCCGGGCAGCTCCTTTGCGCTTCTGCATCATGCGCGGCGTCAGCCGCTGCCGCCCGCCCTGTGCTGCGCGCCAACGAGCAGCTGCTGCCAGCGGCCGCTCCAAGGCAGGCCGCCGCAGGCCGCTGCGACGCGTAGGCATGAGCGCGTGCGCGTCAGCGACGCGTCCGCACGCACGTGTGCGTGGCAGCTTTAGAGAGGTCAAGGCTGCAGCCGGCAGAGCGGCGCTTGCCGCGGCGTCCCAATGCAGGCTTCCGTGAGGCGCCGCATGCGCGACGCGCCTGCGCGCTGGCTGACCCGCCCCGCTCACGCGCGGCGCGCAGGCGGCGGCGCTAAAGGCGGAGGCGCGCGCGCCGCTGGCGCTGCTGAGCGGCAGCAACGGCGCGGCCAAGCCGCGGCCGGGCGCGCGCGCGGTGGCCGTGCAGGCGAGTGCGGCGGTGGCCGCGCCGGCGGACGCGCCCGCCGCGCCGGCGCCCGCGGAGCCGCCGAAGAACGTGTTTGTGTTCATCGAGCCCAGCCCCTTCTCGCACGTCTGTGCGCGCCCGCGCCCCGGCCGCCTGTCGCGGCGGCGCGCGCCGCGCGCAAGACGTGTGAAGCACTGTGAGCACTGTGCTCAAGGCTCAAGTACTGCTTGCGCCCAGACTGCCGTGTGCGGCGCGGCTGACAGGAGCGCCACTGACAGCGCCAAGTCTGAGTGAGCAGCACTGTGTGTGATACCACGTCTGTGTGCTGACGTCTTGCCGATTGCCCACGTGCCTGCACGAGCACGTGCATGGGTCGCAGGGTCGTTATGCACGCGAGCGGGTGTCTGGCATGCCTGCCTGGCACTGTGCTCGGCCGCACGGCGGTCACGCAGGGGTCGCGGATGAGCTTGGCATGACGGCGGGGCGTGCGCGCGCGCGCAGCGGGCATGAAGATCCGCTTCAGCAACCTGATCAAGGGCCTGCGCGAGGTGGGCGACGACGTCACCGTCGTCACGCCCTGCATCAACCCGCCGCGCACGTTCCACGGCGCCAAGGCGCGCGCGCGCAGCCCGTGACGAGCTGCCCCGCTGCGCAGCGGGCGGTGCTGGCGCTGGCGATGCCTTCGCGCGGGTTGTGTGCCGTGCGCGCCGGGGCTGCCGACACAGCTGCATCGCGGCCAGCGACTCGAGCGCAGAGAGGCGCCGCGCGCCCGCTAATGAGCAGATGTGCTGCTGTGCATGCGGCGGGTGCTCGGGTCGTCTGCGCAGCGCAGCGGCGCATGGCGCGGGAGTGATGGCGCGGGGGTGAGCCGCCGGCGCGCGGCGCGCAGGTGGTTAACGTGCTGGGCTTCAGCCTGCCGTTCTACAACTCGCCGACGCTGCTGCTGTCGCTGGGCCTGAGCGTGCGCGTGCTGTGGCGGCTGCTGACGCACCGCCCGGACGTCATCCACGTGTCCTCGCCCGGCTTCCTGGTGTTCGCGGCCACGCTGTACGCCAAGCTGCTGGGCATCCCGCTGGCGCGCGCCCGTCTCATATGCACACGCATCTATTCATCATAGCCTCATGCCTAGCCTCACCGGGTGAGGTGCCCGCTCGCCACGCAACGCTGCGCGCGCGTCGGCCGCGCTCTCTCCGGCATGCCGATGGCCGGCCAGGAGCGGCGGGCGGCCGCGGGCGGCGAGCGGGGTGGCGGGCGCTGCGGCGCGCCCCGCGTGCATCGCGCGCGAGGGCCGGCCACGCTCCGACCGGCAGCGGTCAGGCTGGGTCGACCGCGCGGCGGCTGCGCAAAGCTCGCCCGCGCCGGCGGCAGGCGGTGCCGCACCACCCACACGCACACCTGTAAGAAGCGCGCCTGCGCGGGCGGCAGGTGGTGTCGTACCACACGCACATCCCGGAGTACATCCCCATGTACACATGGAAGGGCCTGGTGGAGCCGATGTGGAAGGTCATCCGCTTCAACGTGCTCATGGCGGACCTGACGCTCGTGCCGTCCAAGACCATGAAGGCGCGGCCCGCTGCCGCGCCGCCCGCCCGCCGCTCGCCCGCCCTCGCAGCGCGGGCGCGCCTGGCGGGCGTCGCGGGCGGTGCGCCGGCGTCGTGGGGGCGCTCGGGGCCCGCGCTCCGGCAGTGCCCGGCTGGCGTGGCCGGCACCGCGACCCGTTGGCCCTGGACCTGCGCGCTTGTGCGGCCGCCGCTCAGGCGCAGCCGGCGCGAACGCGGCGCCCGAGCCAGTGCCACATGCGACCGACCGCCGCCTCGAGTGTGGACCTACACAACCCTTTAAAACCCCTGAACATCCCCGACGCGCAGGCGGAGCTGGCGCGCAACCGGTGCCGGAGCCAGCGCATCGACGTGTGGCAGCAGGCGGTGGACACCGACGTGTTCAACCCGGGCTTCCGCAGCGCCGAGATGCGCGCGCGCATGTCCGGCGGCCGGCCCGACGCCGTCATCCTCACCTACGTCGGCCGCCTGGGCGCGGGTGCGCGCGGCCGCCCAACGCGCGCGCGCGCGCGCGCGCGCGGCGCGCCAGACGCGTGCAGCCGGGGTGTCCTGTGGGCATGGCTTGGCGTGGCGAGGGTCATTGGCGCGCTTGGGCCTGTGGCGCGACAGGCTTGTCAGCTTGATTTGTTTGAGGAGGAAAGAAGCTCCTCAAGATAGAGCTCGATGGCGAGGGTGCATACACAAGTGGCGCCTGGTGCACACATCATCGCTATCACACACAACTACGCCGCCTGCGGCCAGCGTGCGCAACATCTGGCAGGCACACAGGCGGCGTGTGCGCCCACGCGCTGCATGCTCCCGCACCTGCTAGGCAGCCTGCCATGCGGTCAACGCGCGGGGCGCGGCGCGCGCGCGCAGAGAAGAACTTGGAGGCGTTGCGCGGCGTGCTGCAGTCGCTTGCGGACACGCCGGCCTGCCTCTGCTTCGTCGGCGACGGCCCCGCGCGTAAGGACCTCGAGCGCCACTTCGCGGGCCTGCCCGTCTTCTTCACGGCGCGCCGCCCCGTGGGGGCGCCCCCGCCTGCTTGCGCTAGCCTGCGGCCGGCCTCAGCCGAGCCCTCACCCCTGTTGCCAGGCGGCCGCAAGTCTGAGCATGTCAGGGGCCAGGCGCGGTGCACGCGCATGCGTGTGCCGAATGGCGGGGCGGGGCGCGCCCCGCTGCGGGGGCCACCCTAACCCTAGCTATATCCCTGACGCGCGGCCGCGCGCGCGCAGGGCATGCTGAAGGGCGAGGAGCTGTCCAGCGCGTATGCGAGCGCGGATGTGTTTGTGATGCCCAGCGAGACGGAGACGCTCGGCTTTGTCGCGCTGGAGGCCATGGCGTCCGGGCTGCCCGTGGTCGCCGTCGCCGCCGGCGGCCTGGTCGACATCGTCACGCAGCCGGGCGTGATTGGTGCGCGCGCAGGCTCCTGCGGCCGGCTGGGCTACCCTCGGCCCCCCGGCGTGCTGCCACGGCATCGGATTCAGGCTGCCTGTCGCGCCGGCCGAGCCACACTTGGCCACCCGGCGTGCTGTGACGGTGGCGGTTCAGGCTGCCTGTTGCACTGGCAGCAGCCAAAGCTGACAAGCGTGCGCGTTTGCTACCCCGCCACCCATGGCCTCGCCCAGGACGGCGCGCCCGCGCGTGCCCAGTGCCTGAGCGCCAGGTCGGGCGCCAGGCGCGCACGCGGCTGCGGGCCCAGCGCCTGAGCGTCGGCGCCGCCCGCGCGGCAGGGCACTTGTATAAGTCGGGGGACTACGCGCACGCGGCGGCGCTGGCGCGCGGCCTGGTCGTGGACGCGGGCGCGCGCGCGGCGATGGGCGCGGCCGCGCGCTCGCACGTCGAGAAGCTGGGCTGGCAGGCGGCCATCCGGCGCATCCGCGACCAGTACCAGCGCGCCATCCGCACCTTCCGCGCGCACAAGCGGTGCGGCAGTCACGCCCGCCTGCGCTGCCGCCGCGCGCCGGCCTGTGCTGCCGCCGCCGGCGCGCCGAGCGGCGCGGCGCCCGCGCTGTGCGCGCGCGCCCGGCTTTTGGACGAGCTGCGCGGCGGAGGCGGCCGGCGCAGGCGCCTGACAGGGCGCAGGCGGCGCGGGCTCACGGCTGTGTGCCTGCCTGCCGGCCGCGGGCGGCGGCGTGAGGCCGTGCGCGCTCACGGAGGCGTCGTGCGCGGCGGCGCGCAGGTTCCGGTGGGTGGCGATCCGGGTGTTCCTCGCGCGCATGGTGCACGCGGCGGTCGCTGCGGTGCAGTGGCTGCTGAGCGCGGTCGTGTACCGCCTGGACTACGCGCGGCGCTTCCGGCGCGCGCCCCGCCTGCCGGGCCCGTCGGCTGCCCGCCTGGACGCGTGCGGGGCCGCGGTTGTGTGCCGGCGGGGCTCGCGCGGCTGCGTGTTTGGCTGCCCGCTGCCATGCATGCGGGGCTCGAGGCCGGGTGCGGCGTTCGGGCTGCGCCGAGCGGCGCTGTGCGCGCGCAGGCCAAGCTCGACGTATGGCTAGGGCCGGGCGTTCCGCGCGCTCTTGTGGAGCGCGGAGCTGCGCGGAGCGGTGTGTGTGTACCAGCGCGCCCTAGCCAGGGCGCTGCGCGGGGCTGAGAGTCGCAAGTGTTTCTGGTTCGCGAGGCGCCTCCTCCCGTGCTTGCTGGGTGACCCGGCTTTGCCAAACGGGGCTCTGCTGCGTGAGGGCACGGTGTGCACGCAGCCCGGGCGGGTGCATCGTTGCGGCTGTGCCGTGCACGTGCCCTCGCGGAGCAAGGCAACGCATGTGAGCTTGCCACGGCCCGTGGCGTTCACATACGCCTGTCATGGAACCAACATGTGTAATTTGTTATCAGCACAGTGCTAGCAAATCGTCCTCTGCGCCTTGCGCACGTGCCCCGCCATTTTGGCAACCCGCAGATGCGAATAAAAAAACTCGGGCGGACAGATAGGTGTCCATAGCGACGGGGGTGCCCAAAAAGCCAGCAGGAGCTGGCGGCGGCAGAGGCAGTGGGCGGCTGTGCATGATGCACCGCCAAGTCGTGCACACGCAGGCCTCCGGCCGCGCGTGCACGGCGACTGCGCCGCACTGCCTGCTGCTGCTGCCAGGCAAGGCGGGCGTGAGTGCACACAGCTGCACAGCCAGCAGGCGCAGCGTCAGGCGCAGGCAATCGGCCACGGTGCGCGCGCCTCCGGCCCTTTTCGACATGTCAGGAGCGTGCGAGCGGGTCGCCCGGATGTGAAGTTCAAACTTTGAACGGCGAAGCAAGCACAGAGCTGGGGCCAGCGAACGCAAAGAGCTGTTGCTGGCACGCCAGAGGCCCGCGTTTCAGTCGCCGACACGCGGCGCTGTGCAGGGCCCCGTGCTGTGCAAGGCGTATGACAGCGCCGCGCGGGCCGCGGATTTTGGCCAGAGGCCGCCGCCCGCGCCCGTCAACGCCCACCACCAGAGCATTAAGGTTGGGGACACGCGCCTGCGGCCTTCCGCTCTACCGCTCTGCTGTCTGCAAGGCGTATGTACTTACAAGCAAGCAGCACGCTGGTTGCAGGACACGGTGGGGCGCGCGGTCGTGCGCGTCGCCCGCTACCTGAAGGAGAACGAATACCTGCTGGTCGTGGCAGCGTCGACGATGATCATGTCGCTGTCGCACACCGCCCTGCGGCCCGTGCTGCCCGTGTTTGCAAAGGCGCGCCCCGCCAATCCCGCCGCGAGGCGGCGCTGCACGGCCCCAGCGCTGCTGAAGGCGGCAGGGGTCCGGCGCTGAGGCAGCGATCATGAGCAGGGCTTTGGCGTGGGCGCGGCCGCGGTGGGCAGCACGATCTCCGTGTACGCGGTCGCGCGGCTGATGATGAACCTGCCGGCGGGCATCCTGGCGGACCGTTATGGCCGCAAGCCGCTGCTGGTCTGGGGCCCGGCCGTGACGGCGCTGGGTGCGGCGCCCGGCCCCGCCGCGCCCTGCCTCTGTGCGCGAGGGCGGGCGAGCACTTGCCTTGCTGTGCGCTCTGCTGCCAGGCGCGACACTGTGGCGACCAACGCGTGGCATGAGTGGGCAGCACCTAGTCACTCCACTGCACATAGGTGCTGTCATTGGTTGCCATCGGTGCTCACATGACTGTCTTCCCATAGCGTCGTTAAGCAAGAGACACAGAAAGCAGCAGCAAGTGCTGGCTCACTGCAGGGGCCCGTGTCTGCGCAAATGTGGCGCGCGGCGCGCAGGCATGGTCGGCTGCGGGATGTCGGCCACGTTCGGGCAGCTGCTGCTGTGGCGCTGGGTCACCGGCGTGGGCAGCGCGCTGCAGATGGCCGGCGCGCAGCTGTTCCTCACCGACATCTCCGTCTCCGGCAACCGCGCGCGCACGCTGGGCACCAACCAGGCGCGCCGCCGTGCTCGCGCGCGGGATTTCATTCCGACCGTTTTCCTCCGACCATATGCACGGCCTGGCGTGTCATGACAGCGTGCACTGCTGCAGGGCTACCAAGCACAAACTTGCACACCGGCCAGGACAGCCTCGGCCAGAGCCCTGCATGCGGGCCCACGGCCTGCTGACACAACAGGCGGGCGCCAAGCGCAGTAGGCTTGCGCTGACGCGCGCGCTGCCTGGGGCGGCGTGTAGGCGGCCTCGCTGGTGGGCGGCCTGGTGGGGCCGGCGGTGGGCGGGCTGCTGGCGGACGTGTCGGGCCTGCGCGCGCCGTTCACGCTGACCGGCGTGGCGGCCGCCGCGGCCGCCGTGTACGGCCTGCTGCGCCTGCCCGAGACGCGCGCTCTGGGCGCCGCGGCGCGCAGCCGCGAGGCCGACGCGCGCGGCGCTGAGGAGGCGGGCGGCTCGGGCGCGGTGCGCGCGTCCGCCGCGCCGCGCCCCGCCCCGGCATCATGTTGCGCTCGCGTTGGGCGCTGCGTGTGCGCGCGCGCCGCCAGAGCGCTGGCAGCGGGGTCGCCGGGACTCGAGCAGCCGGCCGGAGAGCGCGCAGGCCAGGCGGGTGCACGCTGTGCGCGCCACCCGACGCAGCAAGTGCGTCGGCGAGCCGGTGTGATGCGTGCCTCGCCGCGCACAGGCGGAAGACGACGAGGAGGAGCCGGCGCCGTCGCGGGCGTCGTCGAGTGCGGAGCCCCAGGCGCCGGGCGCGCCTGGGGCGCGGGTGCTGGCCGCGGCGGTGGAGGGCGGCGCGCGCGACGAGGCGGCGCCCGGGAGCCTGCCGAGGAAACGGTGCGCGGCGCGCCCGTGGCTGCGCGCCCTGCGCCGCTTGTCGCGGGTGCTCGCAGCCGGAACGCCCGGCCCTGGCGGCCGCAGACGCGCAGCGCGCGCTGCCAAGGCCGCCCGCTTCCGGGCGTGCCTGCGCTGCGCGCTGTGCGCACCGGCACAGTGGCTGTGGGGGCCTCGGCGCACCACGGCCGGCTGCGCGCCCAGAGCCGGCGGCGTGCGTGCGGCACGGGTGCCAGAGGGCAACAGAGGGCGATCCAGATCTTGGGAACAATGTCCTGGTGATTGTTGTGATAGAGGGCGGCTGGGCGGCAGGAGGTGGCGGCGGCCGGGCTGGCTGCAGCTGCTGACCAGCCGCGACTTTGGCGCGATCTCGCTCATCAACGGCATCATGTTCATGACCGCCAACGGCAGCCGCTCCGTGCTGGTGCCGCTGCACGGCCACCAGGCGTTCGGGCTGACGACCACCGTCATGGGCGCGCCCCGCCGCCTCCGAGGCCGCGCCTGGCCTAACGTAGCCGGGTTCGCATGCCCGTTGCTGTGCGCCTTCCATCGGGCAGCCGTGAGCGTAGCATCCATTGCGCACGCCCTGTTGCCCCATCAAGTTGCCTCGTAGTTACCTGACATGCAGCCGGCGGCGCCTGTCTGGCGCGCACGAGGACGGCGGCTTCCATGAAGGAGCTCGGGGGCGCGCCCGAGGCGCGCGCGCCGCGGCCGCAGGGCTGCTGTTTGCGGGCATGGCGGTGGTGAGCCTGGTGGGCGTGATGCCGGCGGCGTGGGTGGCCGACCACCTGGGCCGCAAGTGGACCATCGTGCCGTCCTGCCTGGGCCTGGCCGCCGCGCTGCTGCTCATGGCCGCCACGCGTGCGCGCCCGCCCTGCCGCGCAGCCTCGCGTTGCCACCGGTGTGCGGGGCTCTGCACAGATGCCTGCGACGACTGGGCGCTGTGCCTTGATGCAGAGTGCCGAGAGCGGGTGCATGCTGTCGTCGCCTGCATGCCTTTGCAGCCGGGTGCACGGTGCCAGTCGCACCGTTCCGCCTACCTCTCCCCACCCTGAATGACCCTACCCTACCTTAGCAAACCCATCAAGGGGGGCGCGGCGGCGGCGCATGCAGGGCGCACCGAATTTTTCTTCGCGGCCATGGTGGTCTACGCGGCGGCCAACGCGTGCATCGGCGCAACACCGGCCGCGTACGCCGCGGATGTCATGCCGTCCGCGGTCTCCGGCTTTGGGCTTGGCATCTACCGCTGCGCCGGCGACATCGGCGCGCCCCTCCCGGCGGCAGCGCGACCGTGCTGTGCTGTACCTTCACGAGTGTGAGGGCGCCTTTTGTCATGTCACAATTCAAGCTGCTGGACAAAGCCCGGGTGGACTGAGCCTCAACAGGCATCGGCACGGCGTGAAGTCCCAGGCTGGGGTGTAGGGTTATTGCTAGGGTTGGTGTACCCGCGCAGGCCTGATGGTGGGCCCGGCGCTGCTCGGCTACATCGCCGACCTGACCTCCGTGCAGACCGCGCTGACGGCCAACGCGGTTGCGCTGGTGGCCGCCACCGCCTACTTCGGCCTGGCCGCGCGCGAGACGCGCCACCTGCGCGTGCGCGGCGCCAAGGCTGCCTAGCGTCAGGGCCTGAGGTGGGTTCTGCGTCAGGGCCGGGCGCGGGCGCGCCAGCGAGGGCGCCCCGCGCTGGCGAGCGGGGCGCGCCCCCGCGTGTCCGAGCTCAGCCGCCGCCGCCGCCGCCGCCGTGTGTTTTTAACTTGCCGGCTGTTCTGCCGCGCCGTGGCTGCAAGAGCCTGGCCAGCACTGCCAAATGTGATGGAACTGCAGGTCGAGCTGCGTTAGCAGCCGCCAGGACTGTGATTTTGGAAGCACACCCTCTAGCTGGGGTACCTCGTCAGTGTTAGGTCACGCGTCTCTAGCAGGTCGCACCAGGGAGTCAACCGCATGTAAAGCACCGAGCTGGGCTCAATTCCCAATGCCTAACTTGTGTTTAGGTGGCCCGGCTGAGCGTGGCAGGGCGCGGTGCTGCGCGCACCCGCATACAGCAAGGCACGTCTGGTGTAAGCTGGACGCCAAGCGCCTGTCCTGTCTCAGCCATGGCCCCATGTACCACTTAACATGGGGTCATAACCCCACGTACCACTCTTGTGCTCGTAGCCACATTCATACAGTTCATGCCAGTGGCCAAGGCAGGCGGGAATTAACCCGCCTGGACCTGCATGCATGTGCACGTGCCATGTCTGCTGGACATGACACACAGGAAATTGCGCCTCCGCGCCTTACAGTAGCACCGGTCTCCTCCGCTGCGTGCTGCACGCTCACCAGCCGGCGGACGAGCCACCTGTGATGCCCAGGCGGCCTGTATAGCGGCATGGGCGCTGCATGGGCCGCCGACAGGGGCTGATGCCGCTCCAGGAACACACGCAAGCGGCATCCCTGGAGCTGGCTGCTGGCATGGACGCGTCAGGCAAGGCCGAGGGGCTGGACCCGCTCATCAGCGGCGCGGTCGACGATGGCCCCCGGCCCTGGTGTGCCGGACGTCGGCGGCGCAGCCGGCGGCAGCGCAACCAGTCTGTTGCCAACTTCGTGGGGCGGCGGCGCTGACCGAGCGCTAGCGCAGGCTGACGCAGGCGCAGTACCTGCTGCTCTTCACGCTTGTCGTGAGCTCTGGGGGCTTTCTTTTTGGGTACGGGCTTCACCCCTTGTGCCGTCCCTCGCAACACTCTGCACCCGGGGGGGTGGTGCTGAGCCGCAGCTCTGCGAGCGGCAGGTATGACACGGGCGTGATAGCGGGCGCGCTGCCGTACCTGCGGGACACGCTGCTGAAGGACTACGAGAGCGACGCGGCGCGGTGCGCTCCCCCATGCGCTCCGCTGGCAGCGGCCCGCTCGGCTGCCTGTGCGGCGCTCCTCGCTGGCGCCGGCCATCCGCTGAAGACGCTGTCCCCCGGCCGCCGGAGGCGAGCGGGGCCCTTGGCTGACCGGCCAGCCTCTGCCCACGCTGCGAGGGTGCCACCCCCGCCTGCACCTGGCCGACCTCGCCGGCAGGCTGTGAGCAGCAGCAGGCGCCCGCACCGCCGGCCTCGGACCGTGCCCGGACCAGCCGCTGACGCGCCCGCGCAGGCTCACCGCGGTGCAGGAGGGCATCGTGTCGGCGGCGGTGGTCGGCGCGGCGGTGGGCGCGGCCGGCGGCGGCGTCGCCAGCGACCGCCTGGGCCGCCGGCCGGTGCTGCTGGCGGCCGACGCGCTGTTCGCGGCGGGCGCCGCGCTCATGGCGGCCGCGCCCAACGTGGCCACGCTGGTCGCGGGCGCGCCCCGCCCGCGCCGCGTCTGCCGAGCTTGCCCCAGGGAAGTCGCATGCGGCAAACCCAGTGTGCGATTTAGGTGACAGCGCTGCTCATGTATGATCAGTCGCGCCTGCCGTGGTCGCCGGCACTGCCTGGCCTGGGCCGTGCTGGTGGCGCTCCCGCGACGCGCCGGGTCTGGAGTCCAAGAACCCCGCATGCTTAAGCAGGTCTGGCAGGCGCCTGGTGGCGTGCGGGCTGGCCACACCCCACCCACCCAGTCGCGCCGGCACTGCCTGGCCTGGGCCCTAATGGTGGTGCTCCCGCGACGCGCCGGGCCTGGAGTCCAAGAACCCCGCATGCTTGAGCAGGTCTGGCAGGCGCCTGGTTGCGTGCGGGCGTGGCCACACCCACCCGCCCCCGCAGCGCGCACGCGCTCCGCTGCGGCACCCGAGGCCCTGTCTCCGGCACCTGGGCACCGGCTCACGCGGGCGCGCGCGGCGGCCAGGGCGCGCCGCCTCGGGCCTGGGCATCGGCCTGGCGTCGGTTGTCGTGCCCGTGTACATCGCGGAGGCGAGCCCGCGGCGCTGGCGCGCCACGCTGGTCACCGCCAACACGCTCATGATCACCGGCGGCCAGTTTGTGGCGTACGCGGCGGACTTCGGCTTCACGTTCGCGCCGGGCACCTGGCGCTGGATGCTGGGCGCCGCCGCGGCGCCCGCGCTGGCGCAGGCGCTCGGGCTGCTGGCGCTGCCGGAGTCGCCGCGGTGCGCGCCGCATGGCATGCCTGAGCATGCCGCTGATGATTTGGGGTTCATGGTCTGCTACCCGGGACCTGGACTGCGTGCCTGCGCGCAAGCGACGCGCGGGCGGCCGCCGACGCGCGCGCGCGCGCAGGTGGCTGGCGGGGCGCGGGGACCTGCGGCGCGCGCAGCGCGCGCTGCGCGCGCTGGCAGGCCCGCGCGAGGCCGCGCGCGAGGCGGCCGAGCTGGCCGCGGCGGCGGCCGCGCGCGCCGGCGCGCCCACGCTGCGGCAGGCCCTGCGCGCGCCCGCGCTGCGCCGGCAGCTCCTGCTCGGCGCGCGCCCGGCCCGCCGCGCGCGCGGCGCCCCCGCCCGCTTCAGCCGCCCTCAAGGCTCTCCGGGGTGTGACGGGTGCCGCTCATGCACCTTCATGGCCTGCATCGTCGCAAACTTGCTTTCCCTCTCGGCTACTGCGCTCTGGGTGGCGCGCTCCGCGCCGGACTTGGGCGCCCGACCAGTCGCTCTGGTCCAGGCGGCGGCACTGAGGCATCGGCGCCGTGCGCAGGGGTGGGCCTGCAGGTGCTGCAGCAGTTTGCGGCCATCAACACGGTCATGTGCGCCCTCCCACACGTTCCATGATGCAACCTGGCATGCTGCCACTAGTTTTGCCCCCTCGCCTCAGCATCCTGCTCAAGGGGCTGCGCCTGGCGCGGCGCGTGCCCCCTTGTCTGGGTCTGCGCCGCCCTGCTCCATCCGGCGCGCCCTGCGAGCAGCGTGCGCCGACACCGCGGTCACGCAGCGGCGGCTTGCCCACAGCATGCCCGCGTTGACACCGTGTGCCCTGAGCCTACCCTAAGTGGCTGAGCAGGCCGCAGGGGTCCGCAGGTACTACACGCCCCACATACTGGCGCTGGCGGGCGTGCGCTCGCGGCGCCAGCAGCTGCTGGTCGCGCTCGCGCCGGCCGCCGTCAACGCGGCCGGCACCGTCGTCGGCATGGCCGCCATCGACCGCTGCGGGCGCAGGCGCGCGCGGCGCCCCGCACGACGAAACAGGGCTCCCGCCACTGTCCCAAGCAGGGCCAGCTCAGCCTTGCACGTCACGTATTTCGCAAAAAACCGCAAAAGCCAAGATGCACAGGCCGGCTGCGGCGCGCTCCTTGTAGCCCCCTGCCCGTGGTCGCTCGGCCCTGCTCGTGCGCCAGCGGCTCCGCAGCGCGCCCGCGCGCGCGCGCAGGCGGCTGCTGCTGGCCAGCCTGGCGGGCGTCGTCGCCGCGCTGGCCGGCCTGGGCGCTGCGTTCCGGGCGGCCGAGGCCGCCAGCCCGCCGGTCACCGAGGCCGGCACCTGTGCTGCCGCCGCCGTCGCCAGCTGCGCCGCCTGCCTGCGCGCGGTGCGCGCCGCGCTGGCGCCCGGCGCCGCGCGCCGCCCTGGCCCCAGCCGCTGGCCTTTCACACTGCCGCCGCATGCTCGCGGGACCCGAGAGGCTTGCGCCTTGCAGCACGGTGCATGAGGTTGGCGACGGCGTCAGCGGCGGGCCGGTGGCCACGCTCCCGCGGCGCGCGCAGGGCTGCGGGTTCTGCGCGGCCGGCGCCGGCGGCGCGTGCATCGCCAAGGGCGGCCCGTGCCCCGAGGCGGCGTACAGCGACGCGGGCTGCCCCTCGCCGTACACGCCGGCCATCATCGCGTGCGTGCTGCTCTACCTGGCCGCCTTCTCGCCGGGGCTCGGCCCCGTGCCGTGGGCCGTCAACTCGGAGATCTACCCGCTGCAGGCGCGGCCCGCCCATGCTCCTTCCTCCCGGAGCGGGCCTGCTCGGCAGGGCCCGGCCCCGCCCGCCAGCGCAAAGGCGTGCGGCGCGGCGGGTCTGGCGCGGGCGTGCGAGGCTGCGGGCTCTCTTGAGAGTCAGTAGCTCCGTTGAGAGAGACAGGCTCTGTCGGAGCCGCCCGCTGGCGCGGCGCCGATGCGGGCTGACGCCCCGGCGCGGCAGGTGCGGGGCCTGGCCAACGGCGTGGCGGTGACCGCCAACTGGTCGGCCAACGCGCTCGTGGCGCAGACGTTCCTGTCGCTCGCGCGCGCGCTCGGGCCGGCCGGCGTGTTCTGGCTGTACGCGGCCGTGGCAGCCGCGGGCGCCGCCTGGGTGTACCTTGCGCTGCCGGAGACCGCGGGTGCGCCCGCGCCCGCGCCCCGCGCCCCGCGCCGGGCGGCGGCGCTGGCGGCTCTGCCGCGGACAGGCTCTGGCAGCATGTGCAGCCATTTGGTGGAAGCAGCCGCAGGCTTGGGGCCTGGCCCTGCTGGGTCACGGCAATCAGTGCCAGCTCTGCATCCCCGTGTGCGGTGACTTCTGATCCACATCGCGCTCTCGTCGCCACCGTGCGCTGCCGGGCGCGCGCAGGCCTGGGCCTGGACGAGGTGCAGGCGCTGTTCGATGGCCGCGGCGCCGCGGGGGGCCCCGCACACCAGTCGACCGGTGAAGTCGCTGAGGGGTTACAGCAGGGGCGGTGATTTGGGTCCCACGTTGCACACGGCCGGCGGTGCGGCGGGAGCGCGCGCCCCGCCGCACCGCCGCCGCGCGCCTCTTTACAGCCCAAACCTGGTCACTTGTGTGGTCAGGCTCCCGCCCTGCTTGGTGCACAGCAACATGGCACTCCACAGCTGTAACCAAAACTCAAGCAGCACGGCTGAGCAGAACACCGGCCGCCCGGCATCACTTGGGCTTGCTCCGCTGTGCAGGAGCAAAAAGCCGCGCCTCCTCCTCCGCCTCCAGCCCGCCCCCAAAGCCCTCGTACTTGGCCGCGAACTGCGAGATGCGGCCCTCGTCCTCGCCGGCCGCGCGCGCCCGCCCCGTCCAGCGCGGGTGGCTCGTGGGGTCCTGCACTGCAACGCCTTCACTATGGCCCGGCGGTGAGAAGAGGGCAGGCAGTCGCACAGCCTGGGCGCGACGGCGCACCGACTGCAGCAGGATGGGCTTGCTGCTCTGCATCACGCTGGGCAGCTCGACGCTGGCGCCATTGCGCAGCACATACGTCAGCCGATTCAGGAACGGGTGGATGCCCCGCTTGGGCATGCTGGTGGGCGCGCTCGAGCGGAGGCCGAGCTGCGTGCGCTCCCGGGGATTTACGCAGACACAGACAGACACAGTAGCTGCCGTGGCCACCACAGTCGAGGAGCTCTGCGCAGCTCAGGCACAAGCACCTCAAAACTCCGTGCACGCAGAGAGCCTGACGTTGCTTGGACCGCGGGCACGTTCGGCTTGTCAGTCAGCAGAACAGTTTGGTAAAGCAGCCTTTCAATCTGAGGGCGCCTTTGGCTTTGTGCAGGCTGCTTGCTCCTTGCTCACCTAGGTGTTGGCCCGAGAACCGCATCCTACTAGGCTAGGGCCGGAGCGTTCCAAAGCCGAGAGCTTTTGCACAAAGAAAAAGAGGCCGAGCCGGCGCGTCTGATCCATGCCTCTGTATCCAATTGGAAGCTATACATCTTTCATAGAGTCATAGTGTCGCCCTGCCTGTTACTTACGTATCCATCATGACAGAGATGCTGTAGGCCCACAGTTGACGTAAGGCGGCTGTAATCCTGACCAGCATGCGGATTTGCATGCTTGTATTACTTGCGCTGCTTGCGCTCGCCTGCGTGTCGAGCAGCGATGCGAAGAAGCTGCTGGCGATGGCGCCCGCGCCCGCGCCCGGCCCAGCGCCGCTGGTAGATGTGTCCGTGCCGCGCTTGGTGCAGCTCCTCAACGACAGCACTGCGTCGGGTGCGCCCGCATGCGACTAATGACGCGCGGCACGCGCTCGGCACGCAAGCCACCGCGCGCCTCAGCAGCCGCTGCATGGGGTTTTCCTCACTGGACGCTCTGCTAAGCGCTGACGCGGCGCGCAGGGCCGGTGTTGTACAAGACGGTGGAGGCCGCGCTGTATGTGGTCGCCGTGGAGGGCAACTCGACAGCTGGCCTGCCCGCAGGTCTGCGCGCCTGCCCCTGCAGCTTGGGCTGCTGTCAAGCTACGGGCACCCTGCGGGCGCCGACTGACGCCGCGCACGGCGGCAGACGCGGCCCGGCTGACGCCGCTACAGGGCGGCGCGCTGCTGGCCGCCTGGAGCGCGGGCGCGGGCGCGCTCACGCTCGCGTTCGCGGCCGGCAACGCGACGCGCGCGCTGGCGACCGCCAACCTGACGCGCGCGGCCTTCTTCCTGGACGCCTTTGGCGGCAACGGGACGCGCGGCATCGTGGAGCCCGCCGCCGACCCGTTTGCGGCCGCGCTGGCGCCCGGCGCGCTCGCGGCGCGGCCGGCGAGCGGCTCGGTGCTGGAGCAGGTGCCGCGCCGCTCGCGCTGCATGCACCTTGCATGCTTCTTGCATGCTCCCTGCTGTGCATGTGCGAGAGCTAGAGCATGCGCGCATACCCCGCCCTACCCATGTCTCCAGCACGCCAGTGTGCACCCCAGCATGTACGTCAGCAGTGGGCAGCCAGCGCGCTGGTAATTGCGCCCGGCTCGTTGGCAGTGATGAAGGCCCGCCAGAAGTTGCCGGCGAAGCGCAGGTCACGGTCTCTTGCAGTAGTCGCAGGTAGGCTGTGATTTGGGACGACCTCCCAGAGTGAGAGCTGCGCCAGCTGCGTTGCCGTGTGCAATGTCCTCGTCGGTACATAGTGCGCCATCTTGGTCAGACGGTCCACTCCCACGTAAACGGCGTCGAAGCCGTCCGCGGTCCGCGGTTGCATCACGATGAGGCCATGGTTGCGGAGCTTGAGCGTGATGTTACCGCGGACCGCGGACCGCTTCGACGTCGTCTACGCAGTCATGGACCGCCTGACCATGAAGGCGCACTTTGTACCGACGATGACGAAGTGTGCGGCAACACAGCTGGCGAAGCTCTGCCTCAAGGAGGTCGCCCGACATCATGGCCTACCTGCGTAAGCAACCGCAACCCCCGCTACACCGGCCACTTCTGGCGCGCCTTCTCCTGTGGCTTGCCGACAATGACTGCAATGCTGGCAAGCGCGGGCGCCTCCGCAGGCTGCCTCTCGCGGCGGCGGCGTCGGAGCGCGCCGCGCGACGCGCGCGCGAGCAAGGGCGGCCGCGGCGCGCAGGCGGCGCGGGACGTGTCGGGCGGGGAGGCGCCCGCGCGCATCGTGGCGGCCGGGTTTGCGGACGGCGGCGCGCTGGCGCGGCTGGCGGCGACCTTTGCCGCCGCCGCCTGGCCGCAGGCGCAGGTCCGCTGCATCACGTTTGGCGCGCAGCGCGTGGGCGACCGCCGGTGCGCGTTGCCGCTGCTGGCCCGCCCTCCCTGCCTGGCGCCCGCAAGCGCGGCGCAGCGCGGCTCGCGCGCATGGCCCGCCCGCGCGCAAGGGCCGGCGCCCAGCGTGCTCCAGCCAGCCCCTGTCTGTCGAGAACCTCCCCTTTTATTGCTGTTCGTGGCGTGCCACCCTGCCAGCACGGCGCGTACCTCGCTCTCGCGGCAGGCGGTGCCGTCCGCGCGCGCGCCCGACAAGCCCGGCCGCGAGGACCCCGCTGCACACGGACGCAGCGCCCGCGGCATCATGCTGTGCATGATGCTGCAAGCGGCAGCATGCGGTTGCCGCTCACGCAACCATACCGGCGCCGCTCGAGCACAGCACAGGGACATCAGGCGTACTGCCGGCGCCGCAGGTTCTCCTGGGCGTCCCAGCAGCTGGTGGACCTGGAGTACGATTGGACGGTGCGCGGCGACCCGCGGCCCCTGGGCCCGCCCGCGTCGCCGGAGGCGCCGATGCCGCTTGTTCTAGAGGACAACATCACCACCGCGGCGCCCGGCCTCGAGCAGTGCGCGCCCCAGCCTCTGCGGCGCAGTGCTCTGCCTGCGCTGGGCGGCAGATGGCGCGCATCCCCTGTGCGGCCGTGCTGTGCAAGTGCCTTGCTGCGGCCTTGCTGCGTTCGCACCGCCGCGCCACGCTGAGCAGTGCACGGAACTCATCTCCGCAACGAGAGCGCGCCTGCACGTCTGCGGACTGCCCGCGCGCCCGGCAGTTCGGACAAACCCTATAACTGCGTGCGGCGCAGGTTCGGCCTGCAGCACTACGTGAGCGCACTGGCGGAGACCGTGACCGCCAGCGGCAGCCAGGGCGCGCTGGCGAGCGGGCGCGCTGGCAGCCAGACGGTCGCGCCCGGCCGCCCGACGCATTGGGCCGACAATTGCGGCGGCGGCGGCGGCGGCATCCTCAACACCGTCCGCTGCTTCTTTGACCGTGCGCCCGCTGGGGCGCCGCGCTGCGCCGCCCGCTGTGGCGCGCCTGGGCGCACGCGCCCGCGCCCCCGCCCACACGGGGTGCTGTGTCAGGGGCAGTCCGCAGATGTCTTCTTGTGATATGCGGGGCCCAAAGCGGCGCGGGGCGGCGCAGAGGTGGGGAGCGTGTTCAAGGGCATCGGCGACCTGCTCTCCCTGGTCAGCGCCAACGCGTTTAAGGGCGACGCCGTCAACACGGCGCGCGCCCCGCGAGCGTGGGCGCCACCTGCCGTGTGAGCTCGCCGGCGCAGACTGCGCAGGGCTGACCCGCCCGCGCTCTGCGTCAGGGCGCGCTGCGCTCGTTCAACATGACGAGCGAGGACCCCGGCGCCTGCCCGGCGCTGCTGTGCAAGATTCGCCCGGCGGCCGTCGCGGCGTGCAACGCGTACCGGGTGCGCGCCCGCGTTGTGTCGCGTGCTGCGTGCCCGCGCGTGTGGCGCGGCTCAGCATGGTGCACAGAGCATCGCTGCGGGCTGCACGGCCGCGATGCAGCCGACGTTTGCGCGCACTGCCACTCACACCAGCCCGCGAGCGCTGCAGAACGGCGACGGCACCATCGCTCCGGGCTCGCGCACAGTCAACGCGGCGTACGACACGCGCGTCGCCGTCGCCTGGCTGCCGGCCAACCGCACCGCGGTGTTTGCTTTCCGCGGCTCGTCGACGGTGGACAACTGGCTCACTGGCTTCCAGCAGTGGTGCGCTCGCCGCAGGCGGCAGCGGCCCGCCACTGCTGCAGAGCCGCCGGAGCATGGTCGCAAGGCTCGTTGAGTAACTGCAAGAGCCGAGCGACTTCAAGCCGGCGCCTGTCTTGGGCGGTCAGCTGGGGCTGGGGGCGTTGGCAGCCGTCCTGGTCCCAACCCTGGCCCGGGGCTGCGGCTGCGCTGTGCGAGCAGCACCTCGCGAGGCTGTGCGGCCGGGCGCTGCCGGGCAGGCAGGCTGCCGCACCGGTCGGCCAGCGGCGCGCGCGCGGCAGGCTGAAGGCGGCGCCGCTGGCGCCAGTGCTGGAGGCGATGTACCCGGGCGCGCGCGTGCACCACGGCTTCTTGCGCAGCTTCCAGGCGGTCACCAGCGCCGCCGGCAACGCGTCCACCGACCTGGGGCGCGCGCCCGCGCGCGCCGCCGACGGCAATGCCCATCCGCTGTGATTCACGCTTTGTCTTTGCCAGCGCATGGTGTCAGGGTAGGTGTATTGACCCCTGCCATTATCCTGCTAAGTTGGGGTCATTCAAGGGCGACGGACCCTGGGGGTCGTCCAAGAGCTCACGCGTGCCCCCGCCACTCGCTCATGCGTGGCTCACAGCAGGGCGCCGCGCTCCGGCGGGTGGCCCGCAGCTCACCGGCGCGCGCGCACGGCTGGGCAGGCAGGTCCTGCGCGAGCTGAGCGGCGGCGCCGCTCCGGCCAAGGTGATTGCGACGGGGCACAGCCTGGGCGGCGGCCTGGCCAGCCTGTGCGGCGTGTGGGCCGCGCTGCAGTGGCCCGGCGCGGACGTGCGCGTGGTCACGCTGGGCTCGCCCATGGTCGGCAACCAAGCGTGGGTGGATGTGCGCGCCCGGCCGGGCCGCCCCGCGCGCCCCGCGCCCGCCCGCGCGGCGCAAGGGCGCCCTGCAGTCGCTGCTGCGCTGCCCTGCTGGCGGGCGCGCCCGCTGCGGCATGGCGTATGCTCTGCTCGCCCTGGCGGCGCTTGTCCCGCCAGGCATGCATACAGCTTGGCAGGGAGGCCGCCGCAGGGCACCAGGGTGTGCACGGGGTGTGACAGTGGCCCTCTCCCCCCAGGCAGCTGCGCGACGCTTTACGACGGGGCAGTTGATGCGAGGGGCATGTGCGCGCGGCAGGCGTTCCGGACGGTGGTGGGGCGGAGCTACCGCATGGTCGACCGCTGGGACGTCGTGCCCAGCCTGCCGCCCTTCGAGGACTACGTCCCGCTGCCCTTCCCGCTGTGGATCCAGGCGCGCGCTGCAGCCGCACATTTTTGGCGGAGCTGAGCGGCCGCGTCGCGCCAGGTGTCTTGGCGGTTGCCCGGGCGTGATGCGGCATGGCCATGCTGCAGGCCCAGCACTGCCACTCAGGGCCGCGGCGCGCGCGCGTCGGCCGCGGCGGCAGCGCGTGAGGCGTGCTGAGGTCATAGCGGGGGGGTCGCAGGACAACGGCACGATCGTGGCAGACGACAGGCCGCAGAGGCGAGCGAGAGAGGAGAACTGGAACGACCACACCTGCTCCCTCTACAAGGACGCAGTGTACAATGTCACGGCAGTGGCTGCCCCGCAAGCGCTGCTCGCCGCCGCCTCAGCCTGACCTGCCTCTGGAACGGGCGGTGGCGGTTGTTGGGGCGGGCTGCAGGGAGCCTTCTTGCTGGTGGGGCAGAGAGCTGCCTCAGGGCTTGCATGGTTGCAGGTAGCCCAATTGGGTTAGCTCATTCAGCGTGTTTTTGGTTGACTAGCTATATGCGCAGGAGCATGTGCAATTTGGCATGCTTGCACAGGAAGATAGCCTCTCCATGTAACAGACACCTAGGGCGCCTAGCAAGGACGCTGGGACTTTCCCGTTGCATCAAAGAGTCCCGTTCCAGAGTCTCCTTACTAGACAGGTAGCGTACACAGGCCGCCACGCTTGGACGCTGCAGAGGGAGGCAAGGTGTACGCAGTGAAAGGCCGCGGCGATGACGCGCTTTTGCGGGGATGCCGTCGGCGTGCGCAGCCGGCCAAAGAACTTTGCGACCGGCAAGGAGCGGCGGCGAGACATGGAGGCGCGTTTTTTGGAGGTAGGCGCTGAAACCGCACGCTCCAGCCCGACGAGCGCGCCAGCTGAGCCGGAGCGCCGCGCCGCGCCGCGCCGCGCAGGTGTTCCAGCGCACCGGGCGGCACCCGGACCTGGCCCGCGGGCCCAACACGGACGCGCTGCCCAACCTGCCCGAGCGCGACCTCAACCGGCAGCACGTCTTCTTCGACCTGCGCCAGGGGCCAGACACGCTGGGTGCGCGCCCCCGTGGCCGCCCTCCCAGCGCGCCCCCCGCGCGCGAGCGGGGCGCCCGGGTCCAGAGCGGCGCGCGCCACCGCGCAGGCAGGCTGCTGGTGGAGGTGTTTGAGGATGCAGCGCCGCTGGCCGCGCGCTTCTTCCTCAACCGCTGCCGCGAGGGCAGCAGCGAGGCGTTGCAGGGCACCTGCGTGCACCGCCTGCAGCCGGAGATGGCATTCTTCTTCGGCAAGTCGCGCGGGTGTGCCCCGCGCCATGGAGCGGCCGCGGCGGGCTCCGACTTGTGCCTTGTCTGCTCGTCAGTCAGCCGGTCTGCTGCTCTGTGGCCCTCCTGGCGCTGTCGGGCCAGGGGCGCCCGCGCAGCCTCAGCCAGAGTGCTGGTGCTCGCTGTTCCCCGAGGCCGCGCGTCCGGCGGCGCCGCAGGCACAAGGGCGGCGCGGCGGTGCGGCGCTACCCGGGCCTGCACCATATGGCGGCGGGCGCGGTGTCTGTCAGCCGCGGCGGCGACGAGGTGGCGGTCACGCTGGGCCGTGCGCTCGCGCTGGACCCCAGCCACCAGGCGCGGGCAGCCCCAGGGTCCCGCAGGCGGCCTGTGCGGCCGCGGCGGGTGAGCCAGCGCGCCGATGGTAGCTACCGGAGCTCCCTGAACAGTGGCAGCAGCTGGCGGCAGGTCCGTGCTTGCGTGCAGCCGCGCCCACGTCCCCGCCCCAGCAGCGGCAGGCGGGGCCCCACGCGGCCGGGCGCGCGTGCGCAGGTGGTCGGCCGCGTGCACGACTGCGAGGCGGTGCTGGCCAAGGTGGCCGCCGCGGAGACGGACCGCGACGACGCGCCGCTGGAGCGCGTCGTGGTCTCCGCCTGCGGCCTCACCGACAACCAGGCGCGCCCCTGCGCGCGGCGCGCGGCCGGGCCGGCGGCGCGGAGCACGGGCTGCACGTCACGGCAGCCGCGCTGTGCCGCATTGGCGGCCCTCACAAGCATGACGCGCTCCGGTTTCTACCACCCGCAGTGCTTCCCTTTTGGCAGACACAGGGGACGTATGCGGGCGCAGGGCACGCATGAGACGCTGGAGGAGGCGGCGGCCCGGGCGGCGCGGCGGCGTGAGACGCCCGCACAGGCCGCGGTGCGGTTGGAGGCCGACAGCGCTACCGCCCGCGAGGCTGTCCGGTGCGCGCCGCAGGCCCCCCGCACTTACGGCTTTTGACGCCGGACGAGTGCACACCGCAGTGCTGTGAATAGTCAACACAGGGCTGACTCGTGTTGCGCGCCGGGCGCTCAGAGACGCGGTACAGAGCGGCCTGGGCAAGAAGCGCAAGGCGGACGCCGCGCCAGCAGCGGCGCAGACGGCGGCCCGGCGGAGCGCTCTGGACACTGTGCTGCTGGAGGGCGGCAGCGACAGCGGCTCCGAGGAGGAGGAGGAAGAGGAGGCGCCGAGCTGAGCGCTCGGCGGAGCGGCGCTCCCGAGTGTGTGCATGAAAGGCCGTCGCGCTGGGCGTCATGCAGGCCCTGCACAGCGCGTGTCAGATGAGGAGAGGAGTGGCATGGGCTGCATTGACATGGGCTGTCAGGTGGTGTAAAAAGGTGTAAAAAGGGCACTTGTAATTCAGGCCCTGTGACAGGGCCTCTCCCGTGGGTGGAGCGAAGGCTGGAGTCCCGGAGCTGGCAGTACCAGAGCTCTGCAAGCACCATGGGCAAGGTTGTTGTCTTCCTGAAGCCAACCTTTGGTGGAGACCGCTTCCCGGTGGAGATTGAGCTGCCCCAGTCCATCAAGGAGCTTAAGGATGCTGTAGCAGCGAAGTCGGGCGTCCCCGTGAAGGACCAGCGGCTCATCTACAAAGGGCAGGTGCTGAAGGACGAGAGGACGGTGGAGAGCTACGGTGCGGGCCATTCTGTGCAGACGCATGCCGGGCACCCGCCCGCAGGCCGGCTGAGGCAGCCTGGGCCGCGCTGGGCAGGTCTGCAGGCAGAGCACGTCATCCACCTCGTGCGACGGCCCCAGGGCACGGCGCCTAGGCAAGGACCTGGCCTTGTGCTTTTTACAGAGCAGAAACTGCCTGGCCTCGGTGCAGCGTGTGTCCCAGCCTCGCGCGAGGCAGGTCTGGCTGGCACACAGCCTCACCTGTGCTGGGGCCGGCCGCAGTGCGCCGGCGCCTGCCGCAGGCGCCGCCGGCGCCGGCACCGGGGCGGCCGACGCGGGTGGCCCAGGGAGCGCGGTGCGTGCTCGCTCGGCAGCTTGGGCAGTGACGGCGACGCCGCAGGCGAGCTGCGCTCGCTGAGCGTGTGGGGACCGCCTGCAGGGGCTGCCCGGCGCGGGCGCGGGCATGCCGGAGCAGCTGGCGCAGATGATGAACTCGCCGATGCTGCAGTCCGTGCTGCAGAACCCGGAGGTGATGCAGAACATGATGGCGAACAACCCGAGCATCCGGCAGGCGCGCCTGCTGCCCGCGCTGTCGCCGGCGTCCTACGCACAGCCGCGGCGCGCCCTGCGGGCCGGTCCTGACGCGCGCACCGTGCGCAGCTGATGGAGGCGAACCCCGAGTTTGCGCAGGTGCTGAACAACCCGCAGGTGCTGCGTGAGTCGCTGCAGATGGCGGCCAACCCGGTGCGCGCCCCGGCCGCGCCCGCCCCCGGCGCGCTCGGCCCTGCGGGCATAAGCTAAATTGCGGCCGCCGCGGCGCAGGCGCTGCTGCGGGAGCACATGCGCAACTCCGACAGGGCGATGAGCAACATCGAGTCGCACCCGGAGGGCTTCAATGCGCTGCGGCGCATGTATGAGACCGTCCAGGTGCGCAGCCTCTTGTAGCTCTGTTCTGTCCTTGCGTGAGGGGGCTGGCCTGCGGGCGTGCGGCGGCGCGTGCTTTGCGCTCACGCGTGCGCCGTCGCCAGGAGCCGCTTCTCAACGCTGCGGCGGAGGGCAATGCGGCGGCCAACGCATCCGCGGCCGCCAACCCCCTGGCGGCGCTGTTTGGCGGCGGCACGGCGGCGCCCGCGGCGAGCAGCGCAGCGCAGCCGCCCGCCGGTGGCGGCGCCGCGCAGCCCGCCGCGCCCAACACGGCGCCGCTGCCCAACCCCTGGGCGCCAAGCGGCGGCGCCAGCCCGCTCGGCGGCGCGGGTGCGCCGCCCGGCCGGCGCGCGCCTGAGTGGGGCTGAGAGCCGCGTCGAGAGCAGGAGTGCCAAGCAACGGTCAAGCCTTCTGCTGCCGCCGCTGCGGGCCGCGCCGTGCTCAGTGCTCCACCGCGCGCGCGCGCAGGCGGCCTGGGCGGCCTGGGCGGCCTGGACTTTGGCGCGCTGGGCGGCCTGGGCGGCGCCGGAGGCCTGGGCGGCGGAGGCGCGGGCGCGGGCGCGGGCGGGCTGGCGGGCCTGGGCTCCGCGCCCGGCGTGGGCGGCCTGGGCGGCCTGGGCGGCCTGGGCGGCCTGGGCGGCCTGGGCGGCCTGGGCGGCTTGGCGGGCGGGCCGACGCCGGAGCAGATGCGGGCGATGGTGGCGCAGATGCAGAACCCCATGTTCCGCGAGCTCATGACGCAGATGGTCAGCCAGCCGGGCGTGCTGGAGGCGGCCACGGCCGCCAACCCGCAGCTGCGCCAGGCGCTGGACCAGGACCCGCACCTCAGGCGCGCGCCCGCGCGCGGCGCGCCGCCCCCGCCCCCTCGCCCTGGTCCGGCCGCCGGGGCCGCGGCGCGCCTGTCGCGCGGGGCCACCACGCAACCGTGAGAAACAAGCCCGGGCCTGAACCGCGCGCGCGCGCAGGGAGATGATGCGGAACCCGGAGGTGCTGCGGCGCACGCTGGACCCGGGCAACATGCAGGCAATGCTGCAGATGCAGCAGGCGATGCAGCAGCTGCAGTCCAGCGGCTTTGCGCCGCCGCTGGGCGGCGGCTTCGGCGGCGGCGCGAGCGGCGGCTTTGGCGGCGGCGCGGGCGGCGGCTTTGGCGCGGGCGCGGGCGGCGCCGGCGGCGCCGGCGGCCTGGACGTGGCGTCGCTCATGCGCGGCATGGGCCTGGGCGGCCTGGGCGCGGCCGCGCCCGCGCCCGCGGGCGACCCGGCCGTGCTCTACGCGGCGCAGCTGGAGCAGCTGCAGGTGCGGCCCCGGCACGTTGCTGGCCTGCGTACTGTGTGCCAGCTAGGGCGGTCCTGACGGGGCGGGCGGGCGGCAGGGCATGGGGTTCTCCGACCGCGGCGCGAACCTGGCCGCGCTGCAGCGCACGGGCGGCAACGTGTCGGCCGCCGTGGAGCAGCTGCTGGGCGGCTGAGGCTCGGCAGCGCCGGCGATTTGGCGCTCTGCAGCCGGCCGGGCCGGCGCGGGAGCCCTGGCCGCGCGGGGGGCGCACGCCCGGGGCAGGCTCGTGGTCCTGTCTGTGTCATCATTACATGTTCGGCGCCTGGGGTAGCCGTTTCAGGCTGACAGTCGGTGCGGGCGCTGCCGGCTCGGGAGCGCATTGCTTTGGCGTGGCCGCGCGTCCTGCGTAGGCTGCACGGTGCTGGAGTGTAAGGAGCTGTGCCCTTCCTACCCGCACATTGCTCTGGCGCAACAAGCCGCGGCGTCGTCGGTGTTGCACAAACCGTGCTGTTATAGAACAGCAGCCCAGATTGGCATCGACAGGTCCACTCCGTGGACCTGGCCTCCAACTGGGCTCCACTGGCCAGGCCAGGCACAGGCGCCCTGCTTCTCACCTGCCCTAGCCCTCGGTCTCCTAGCTCTGCTCACAACCCGGCTGCAGAGTTGACTGCCACTTCACTTACTCTCCAGCTCCGCATACTCCTCCCAGCTCGACCAGCGCCTCCCTCGACCGTCACACAGCGCCTCTCCGCTGCTCATGACCGAGCTCGCGCCCGAGCTCGCGCCACCCAACCTTGGCGGATTCGGTGCGCGCCGCGCCTCGGCCGGCCCTGTCCCGCCGCGCGGCGCTCCCCGAGGCGTGCGGAGGCTGCGCACGCGCTGCAACTGCGCCCGCGCACCGCGCTGACCGCCCGAGCGCGTGCGGGCGCGCAGACGCTTTTGCGGATGCTGCTGCTGAGGAGAAGGACACCTCTGCGGGCAACGCTGGCTCGTGCGCAGCCCGCCTGCATGCCTGGCCGACCTTGCCAGGAGCGGTGTGGTGTTACGAGGGGCTGAGCCCGGCTGGCCGGGGAGCAGGTACGTCCACATAAGGATCCAGCAGAGGAACGGCAAGAAGAGCCTCACGACCATCCAGGCGCGCAGCCGGCCCCGATCGGCCGGCACGGCAGGCCGGCTGTCGCAGCATGTCGCAGCGGCCGACCGCCGACGCGAGGCTGAGCCTGCCTCCGGACGCACGCAGGGGCTGGAGAAGGGCTTCGACTACAAGAAAGTCCTGAAGGCCTTCAAGAAGGGTGCGCCCCGCCCCGCCCGCGCGCGTCCCGCCGGCTTTGGCAGATGCAGGGCTGTTGCGGGCTGTGCGTTGCGCTGCATGTCGCGCCCGGCTGCGCGGCGGCCTGCGCTGACCGCCGCGGCGCGCAGCGGCTGGGGCGCCAGGGTTTGGCGCGCGCTGCGTCGGCGCGCTCGGTGCCTGTCTGACCGCCGCCCTGGGCGCGCGCGCAGAGTTCTGCTGCAACGGCACGGTCGTGGAGGACACCGAGCTGGGGCATGTCATCCAGCTGCAGGGCGATCAGCGCAAGAATGTGTCCACCTTCCTGACAAGCAACAACATCGCCAACAAGAACAAGATCAAGGTCCACGGTGCGGACCGCCACGCGCGAGCTTTGCTCACGCATTCCAAGAGTGGGCCTTGTGCTGCCCGGAGCTTGCGTACGTCCCGCCCGCTGCTGAGCACGCGCCGGGCGCCGCGCAGGCTTCTGACAACGCCCAAGCGCGAGGAGGCCCTGGGCAGGCCCGGCGACGGCCAGCGCAGTGGCGGGCGCGGCGGCGGGCGCGGCGGCGGGCGCTCATCTCTGGGGTAGCAAGGGGCGCACGGGGGCCGGGTGCATGCACGCGCCGGCCGGGCCGCGTTGCGGGTCAGCAGCTGTGTGCACGCCCAGCTGTGTACAATGTTGGGCTTTGCTGCTCTGCGGATCGATGTGAGCGCGGGCTGCGGCCGCCCCGCCTGCCCTGCGGCGGCGGCGTGCCTGCCGGGAGGGGGCGGGCGTGCCTGTAGAGAGTGTGCCAGTGTAGGCGAGCCCGTGCGGGCGCGCAGTGTCCTGTCTGTAAGGCTGAGGCAACGCGTACCCAGGCTCCAGCAAGCTTTTACAGACCAGTCCCATCAGGCTGCAGTCAAGGTTGCCATCAGCGACAGACTCCCAACAGGAGGCTCTCTCCGACAGGCGGGCCTGACGCACACAGCACGGCCCCCGAGCGCCGTCACCGCCTGACTCTGTTCCCGGCCCTGCTGTCCGCCTGGCTCCGCACAGGGCTCCTGCTGCGCCTGCTGCGCCCTGCGCCCGCCGCGCAGCCCGTCAGCATGCACAGTGCCGGAGGGGCCTACGGGGAACAAGCGCACACGTTGGAGCAGGGGCGCGCCGCGCGCGCGGCGGCTGCCGCTGGACGCGGACGCGCTGCGCTCGCGCGAGCGCCGCCGCTTCCTGACCGGCGGCGACGGCGAGCGGCCGGCCTGCGCCCTGCGGCTGCGGCTGCGGCTGCGGCTGCGGCTGCGGCTGCGGCCGCGGCCGCGGCTGCGCCTCCTGACCCACAAGCAGCGTGCTCATATCAGTCTGGAACGTATATGAGGGAATGCTCGACTCTCAGATGCGCCATACCTCTGGCGCTCCAAGCCCACAGCAAAGCACGAACACAATGCGGGCACAGCAAATGCCAGCATGCAGAGCAGACACGGCAGAGCGGACACGGCAGAGCGGCGCGGCGCACCGCGCGGCGTCACCGCTGCGGCTGCGGCTGCGGCTGCGGCTGCGGCGCCGGCTGCTGCTGCGCGCGCGGCGCCGCATGTCCCGCGCGCGCTCCCGCGAGCGCGAGCGCGAGAGCGCGCGCGCGCGCGCCTCCCTGCCCCTGGCGTCCTCGGCCTTCCGCCCGGCCTCCTTCTTCGCCTCCTTCCTGTCCTTCTTGTCCTTGGCGCCCTTCCCGCCCTTCGCCCCCGCCTCCTCGCCGCCCCCCGCCGGCGCCTTGGCCACCACGGCCACGCTGCCCAGCTTGCGCTTGGCCCGGCCGCCCTGCACGGGCGCGCCGCCGCCGCCGCCCGGGTCGCCGGCGCCCGCCCGCCCGCCGCCGCCCGCGCCGTCCGGGTCAGCCCGGACGCCGTTCGCCTTGGCGCCGTCTGCTGCCGCGCTGGGCGCAGCCGTGCCGGCTCCGGGTGCGGGGCCTGCGCCGCTGCCCGCGGCAGGCACCGCCGCCGCCGCGCCGGGCGCCGCTGCGCTGGGCGCCGCCGCGCTGGGCGCCGCACCAGTGTCGAAATCTGCAGCCCAGCAGCCGAGCGGTGAGCGGCGTGCGCGCACACGACCGCACGCCGGGCGGCGATGCGGCTGCCAAGCAGCGGCCAGGCAGCAGTCAGAGCAAAACCGCAACGGCATGCGCAGCGACCGGCGGAGGCCCACCTGCTTCGGCGGTGGCGCGCGGGTCCTCGCCGGCCGCCATGGCGCGCAGGCGGGGCGCCTCGGTCTCGCGCGGCGCGCCTGCGCCGTCCAGGCGGACGCAGAACGAGGGCGGCGGGTGCGTGACGTCCACGGCCTCCACGGTTGCGGGCGCCTCCGCGCCGTCGCGCGCGCGGTACCACACCCTGCCGGCGGCGCGCACAGGGGCTCGCGGCCTGGCCATGCATGCTCCAGCCCACAACATGCTCCTGCAGCACAAGCAGGGCGCGTGGCTGGTGAGGGCGCGCGCGGTGCAAGGGCTGCGGGGCAGGCACCTGTCGCCTTTGCAGAACGCCGGCGCGTCGTGCGCAGCAGGCCGCTCTGGGGCCGCGGGGCCAATGAAGCCAGCGGGCTCCGGGGCGTCCTCGCCGCCGGCGGAGCTCCGCGGCGCGTCTGCGGACAGGCGAATGCTCGAGCGCGAGAGAGTATGGTCTGAAAGGGACATGCTTTGGCAAGCCCTGGCTGCGTGCGCAATGCACAAAGTGTCACGTCTGCGACCCTGGGCTGCAGGGCCGCACCTGGGGCTGCGCCCGCAGCGCCGTCGCCGCCACGCTCGGCAGGCGCTGCGACGACCGCGGCAGCAGGGCCAGCGTCCGCCGCGCCCGCGCCGCCCGCGCTCGCGCCGGGCGGCTGCTGTACGTCTGAGCCGGCCGCAGGCGCGGCGCCCTCGGCGGCCACCTTGGGAGGCTGAGCGAGCGCGGCAGCCCCGGGCTGGGCTGACCGGGCCGCGCCGGCCGCGTCCTGGGCGCAGCCGGGCGCTGCGGGGCCGTGCGCGTCCGCCCTGGGCTGGGCGCCCGCGGCCGCGCCGGCGTCCCGCGCGCCGCTGGGCGCTGCGGGCGCTTTTGCAGCTGCGCCGCCCGCCTCGCCGGCTGCCGGCGCGGCCGGGGCGCCGGCCTCCTCAGCCTGGCCGGCCGGGGCGGCCCCGGCTGCGGCTGGGCCCGGGTCGGTGGGCAGCGCGCTCGCGCCGCCCGCGCCCGCGGGTGCCGGCGGCGCGCCGCCGGCGTCCGAGTCCTCCTCGGACGCATACCCCAGGCCCAGCGCATCGCTGCCGCCGGCCGCGCTGCTGCTGCTGGGCTCATCGGGCGCAAGCGCGCCTGCGCGCGCGCATCGCCGCCGCGACGCTCGCTGCGCAGGCCTCGCGCCACGGCGTGCCCAGGAGCGCAGGCGTGGCGGAGCGGGGCCGCACCAGCGCCCTCCAGCAGGACGGCCGCGCCGGACGCGCCGGGCGCGCCCGCCGCCTCGGCCGCCGGGGAGGCCGCGCTCTCCGCGGCCGCGCCCGCCGCGGCCTCCTCGAGCGCCTCGGCCGCGAGCTCCTCTGCGCCGCGCGCGCGCGCAGTCACAGGCCGCCGGCTCGCAGTCCCGGGCCGCGTGCGCGCAAAGCCGCCCGGCAGCTGAGCCAGGGATGCACCGGGCCGCGCGGGCCAGAGGGCGCCGCACCGAACAGTTCGTCGGTGACCTCCAGCAGCAGAGACGTCAGCGCGCGCTTGACCTCGGCGCCGACGAGCGCGGCGCGGGCGCCCGCGTCCGCGTCGTCCGCGCCGCCGCCGCCGGCCGGGCCGCCGCCGCCGCCGGGCGCGCTCCCGCCCTCCGCCCACCTGCGCAGCGCCGCGGCCGCTGAGGCGCGCGCCCGCCGCCCGCCCCGTCCCTGCCAGGCAGCCCCCGGTGGACAAAGCAGGACCGGCCGTCGGACGCGGCAGGGCAGCGCAGCCGCCGCGGCTGGGCGCTGCGGTCACAGCGGCAGCGCAGGGGCCGGCGCGGGGCCGGGCGGGGGGCGGGGCGGGGCCGCGCCTGGAGCCGCCCGGAGCCTCAGCGGACCTGCGGGGCGCGGCTCGGGGCGCGGGCGCCTCGTCGTCGCTGTCCGGGCCTGGGCCTGCCCTGGCCGCTTGACAGGAGCAGAGGGCGCGGCCTGAGTGCTTGTGCAGCCGAGGCGCCGGCCACCACTGGCCCACAGGCCTACACCGAACACGTGCGCGCACTCCGCGCGCGCTGAGCGCCGCCCGGCGCCCAGGCAGGCGCGCGGGCGGTCTGCACAGCGGGCGCCCAGTAGTGGGTACCCCCGGCAGGCACCGCACAGCGCGCAGCACGCCCGCAGAGCGCTATCGGCATCCGCACAGCCCCACGACATGCGCCTGCGCAGCCCAGCGGCGGGAGGGGGCCAGGCAGGCAGGGCGCGGGGTCACCGGCGCCGCCGGCGGTCAGGCCGCGCTTGAGCATCTCCGCGCGCAGCCAGTTGGGCACGGCGGGCTTCTTTGGCTGCGCGCGCGGCGCGCCGGCGTCCGCGCCCAGCGCCATGCCTGGCCGCGAGAGCCAGTCAGCGCCCGCGCCCGCGCGGGCAGCGCCGCTCGCAAGCCAGGCCGCACCCATGTGCGCCGCAAAGTAGGGCGCCGCATGCTCGCCGAGGCCCATGCCAGGCTGCGGCTGCGCGTGGAAGGGCGCGCTCGCGTAGCCCGCGTCGCGCGCCGGGCCCGCCTGCGCGTGCGGCGCAGCGCGCGGGTCAGCGCCGCCCCGCGCGCACAGCCAGCGAGAGGCGGAGCCGCAGCAGCAGCCGGAGGGCCGCAGGGGCCTGGGCCGCGCGCCGGCGGCGCGGGGTAGGCCGGCGGCGCGGCCGCGGCGGCGCCCAGCGCGTACTGCTGCGCCTGCGCCTGCGCCTGCGCCTGCTGGTAGTATGCGCCCTGCGGCGCGGGCTCGCCGTACTGCGCGCCGTACGGCGCCTGCTGCTGCTGCGGCGCAAAGTGCCCGTAGTGCGCCTGCAGCTGGCCGTACGCCTGCTGCTGCGCCTGCTGCTGCGCCTGCTGCGCCTGCGCGCACGCGCCGGGGGGTCAACCTGGCCTGCGGCCCTTTGCGGGCGGGGGGGCGGGGGGGAGGTTGAGCGGCGCAGGGCGCGCACCGTGTAATACTGCTGGGCAGCGTACTCGGGCGCGCCCCACGCCGCCTGCTGCTGCTCCTGCTGCTGCTGCGGCTGCTGCTGCTGCTGCTGCTGCTGCTCTTGGTACTGCTGCCAGTACTGCCACTGCGCCCAGTACGCCGCCTGCTGGTCGGGCGTCATCGCCGCGTACTGCTCCTGTGTCATCTCCCCGCCCTGCGCACCGCGGCGCAGCACTCAGCGCGCGCCGCCGCACCCGCACGACCGCGGCGCAGCCTGAGCTGCGCGCGCGAGCATGCCCGCGGCCGGCGCGCACGCACCGTGTGGTCTGCGGTCGCCTGCAGCGCCGGAGCCTCGGCGGGCGCCTGGTGCTGCCAGCCGCCTGCGCCTGCCTCGTGCGGCGGCTCGGGCGGCGGCGCGGCCGGGGGCCCCGCTGGGCCCTGCCCGATTGGGTCACCCACTGCCTGCTCATGGTGCAGCGGCGGCGGCGGCGGCGGCCCGCTGGCGGCGGGCACAGGCTGCGCCGGGGCGCCAGGGTGCTCTGGCGGGCTGCCGCCGTCCGCGCCTGGCAGCGGCGGAGGCGCGGGCGACCCATCAGCGCCCGCATCCGTTGGCTGGCCCGGCGGCGGTGCACCTGGCAGCGGGGGCGGCGGCGGCGGCGGCGGCAGCGGCGCGTCCGTGCTCATGTCCTGCGCCTCGCCCTGCCAGCGCGCGGTGTGCATGCCGCCCTGCGGCGGCCGTCAAAGTCAGCTGCCGGCCTCGGGCAGCTCACAAACACGCAGGCCCGGGGGTAGCAGGAGAGTTGACGGCGCCTCACGGAGAGCCAGGAACAGAGGCCCGTCCCATGACAGGAGATGCCCGCTGAGCCGACCGGCACTGTGACAGGAGCAACGCGCTCGGACCGCGCACACACATCAGGCCTCTCGAGCGGGCGAAGCACCTACAGGGGTCGGCAGCGCCTGCAGGCAGCCAACTGCTCAAGAGCGATGCAGGCACTGCTCGCCCACGGCTGTCAGTGGTCGTCATGCAAGCGCCTGTGAGCGCATCCACCTTGCTGCATTGGCTGTGGTTGGCCCAGATATGTCTTCTTTCGCACCTGCTGAACTCTTCTCTCGCACATCTCAGATGTCAGAGTCTGACAGTGCCCAGCAGGGTCCTCTGACCCTGCAGCATGTGGGGCTTGTCTCACAGTGTGCCCCATGATTGACACGGGCTTCATGTGCCCCAGGCTGCGCTGCTGTGTGCTCGGGCAGTTTTGGTAAATGTGTGCGTCTCGCACGTAGGCTGTCCGCACAATATAGACGTGCAGGTCGACGCAGGCCACGCCACAGTTACAACATACGGGGCGCCGGCGCCCCAAAGCGCCCTGCGCCCAGCGCCCCCGGCGCCGTCACTGGCGCCGGGGGATGGCAATTGGGCCGCGCGCGACCAGGCTGCGGAACATGGCCATCTTGTCCTCCTCCGCGGCCTGCGCGGCCGTCGCGCGCAGCGCCAGGTCCTCGCGCTTGGCCAGCTGCTGCTTGGTCCGGAAGTCCACGCGCCGCGTGTCCCTGCCGCACACGCGCGGCCGTGAGGCGGGCCGCCTGCCGACGCGCTGCTGCACGCGCCCTGCCCAGCCCCTTCACACGAGGGCACCCAGGCGGGCCGGGCCGGCAGCCCTGCCCCATGCAGCCCCAGGCCCGCAGCACATGCGCTCCGCCGCGGCGGCCGCGCGCCTGGCGGCCTGGGCGGCGCGCGCGGCCGCGAAGCTGTCGCCGCCGCCCATGACGTCGCCGCCGCCCGGCAGCTTGACCACATCGGGCGAGGCGTCCCGCTCATGCGCGGCCTCGCGCCGCGCGACCTTTGCGTCCACCCGCGCCTCCCTGCGCGCCGGGCATGCCTGCAACCCGCCCCGGCGCGCGAGCACGCGCGGGCGCGCGGCGCGCCAGGCTGAAGCGCGGGGGTGCGCGGCGCCGCACCGCCCGGTCGCCTTGGGCAGCATCTCGTCAAGCGCCAGACGCTGCTCGGCGCGCCAGTCCTTGCGCGCGGCGGCGTCCGCGGCGCGCGCGTCCGCGCGCTCGGCGCCGGCCGCCGCGCGCTCGTCGTCCAGCGCGGCGGCCATGCCCGCGCCCGCCGCGCGCTCCCGCGCGTCTGCGCCGCACGGGGCCCCTTGGAAAGGGTCATGCAGGAGGCGGCGGGCTCCGACATCGGCGGCGCAGGGCCGGCGCGCACCGAGCTGGATGCCCCAGTTGTGCTGCGTGCGCTTCATGGCGCGCCCGGCCATGCCCACATAGAAGCGCGCGGGCAGCGCGCGCGCGTTCCAGGCCGCCACAAACTCGCCGAACAGCGCGCGCGCGTCGCCCGTCTCGAGCTCGTTGAAGAAGCGGCCGCGCGCCTCGCGCAGCCAGGCTGTGAACTCGGGGTTTTTGGCCTGCGGCGCCCGTCGCGCGTCAGGGCGCCGCTCGCCGGGCGCCCGGGCCCCGCGCGACGGGAGGCGGCCACTCGGCGCGGGCGCGCACAAAGTAGTCGTCCTCAGTCAGCGTGTTGATGCTGGCGCCCGCGGCCAGCGGCGTGTCGTCCGGCCGCTCGGCGCTGGCCTCGCCGGCCGGCCCCGCCGCGAGCTCTGCACCCCAGCAGCACGCCTCAGCGGCCGGGCGCACGCGGCCGGGGGGCGCGCCGGGCCGGCGCACGCAGCGGCGCACTCTGCTTCAGGAACTTCTTGGCCTGCTTGAGCAGCCGCTTCTCCTCCTCGCGCTTCTCCCGCTTACGCCTCTCCTTCTTCTGGCGCTTCGGCCCGGGCTCGTCCGCGCCTGCGCTGTCACAAGAATGAGCCGCCGCGCAGTCTGCAGGTGCGAGCGGCCAAGCTGCGAGGCGGTGCACGCGCCGCTGCCATCAGACGCGTCCTCCTCAACGCTGTCGCGCTTGTGCTTCTTGTGCTTGCCCATGCGTCCTCACGGTGACGCTGCAGAGCAGCGACCGACAGGCTCGGCGCTCAGAGCGCGCAGGCCAGCGCGCGGTGCCCAAGCCCGACTGCGAGTGAGCGCCGCCGAGCTCGGCGCGACAGACACCCCGACTCCGCCCGCAGTGCTTGCACAAGCTAAGCTTTGCTCCTTCACGTGTGGCTATGATTGCTCGTTCACAGGGGGCCTTGCAACTCAGAGCCACTTTGGCCTTGCCTTGAAGTTTATGTGGGTGCCAACAGGGCAAGGGCAGGATCACCAAGGTAGACCGGAGCTCGTCCAGGCTCCCATTGCGCTCAGGGAAGCAAGACTGCTGCGCCGTCCTGCCAAGCAGGGACGCAGCGCGTGCCTAGTGATAGTTGAGGCTGCGATGAGGCTGCAATTAGAAGAGCTCATGACCATGTGAGCGGTGCACGCGCTCTGTGCAGCGCGCCTGATGGACTCTGTGCGAGACCAGGCCGTCCAGCTGCTCAACGATGCCAAGCTCGCCAGCGATGCGGGCGGAAAGGTGTGCGTCGCTGCAGCGCGCTGCAGGCCCGCGCCTTGGGCCGGCGCGACAGGCGCGCGCTGTGCGCGCAGGTCGAGCGGCTCAAGGGCCTCACAGAGCTGCTCGTCCACCGGCAGCCAGCCCTGCTGGAGGTGTGCATGCTCGCTGGGCCCGTCTTGTGCCGCAGGCTAGCGCAGCGCCCGAGCCCGGACCAACAGGGCTGTGACCAAACAGAGGCGCCGCCAGCAGGGCAGGCCTCCCAGCCACCCCACCACACGCCCCGAGGACCACCCGGCCAGCCCGACTACGAAATGAAGGCTCCCGCCGGCGCGCAGGAGTTCCTGCCGGAGCTGGCGCTGCTTGTCGCCGAGCCCGCGCAGGACGTGCGGCGCGCGCTGGCGGAGCTGCTCGGCGCGGCGGCCGCGACTGTGCCGCCCGCGCCGGCGCTGGCGGCCGCGCTGGGCGCGCTGCAGGCGCTGCTGGGCGACGCGAGCCCGGCCGTGGCCAAGCGCGCCGCGCTGGCCGCGATCGGCGCGTTCCGCGCGGCGCTGGCGCGCGTGGCGGCCGACGGGCGCCCGCCGGCGCCCGGCGCCGCGGCGGCGGCCGCGCTGTGGGACGCGGCGCGCGGCCTCAAGGCGCGCCTGGCGGCCCTGGCGACCGAGGCGGGCCCGGACGGCGTGCGGCTGGCGGCGGCCAAGTTCCTGGAGACCGCCGTGCTGCTGCTGAGCGCCGACCTGCCGCCGCCGGCGCCGGGCGCGCCCGCGCCGCGCCCGCTCGGCGCCGGCCACGCCGTGCTGCGCCCGATGGCGGTGCGCACAGCTGCGCGGCCCGCCCCGCCGCGCGTCTGCCGCCGCGGGGGCCTGACACACCGCGCGCGCGCGTGCGCCCGCGGCAGATGGCGACCGAGGCGCAGGAGCACGTGCTGCAGCTGGCGGGCCTGCTGAAGCGGCCGGCGGTGGCCGCGCTGCCCGGCGCGGTGGCCATCGTGGCGGTCAAGGCGGCCGGCGCGCTGGCCGCGCTGCGCCCGCAGCACGCCGGCCGCGTGCTGCCCACGCTGCTCGCGCTGGCCGAGCCGGCGGCGCGCCCCGCCGCCGCGGCCTCGCTGCGACGCCGAGCCGTGCGGCGCGTGCGCTGAGGGCGCGCGGGCGGGCGCAGGGCGGCGCGCCGGGCGGCGCGGGCGGCCTGTCGGAGAGCGTGGCGCGCGCGGTGCGGGAGGCGCTGCTGGGCCTGCTGCGCTGCCGCGCGCCCGCCGTCCTGCCCTGGCACCGCAAGGCGCGCGCCCGGCGCTGCCCGCGGCCGCCCTGAGCGCGGACGCGGGCGCCTGCATGCGGCGCGCGCAGCTCGGGCGCTCACGGGGCCGGTGACGGGGCGCCGGCCGGCCGCGCAGGTGGCGGCCGCGCTGCGCGGCCTGAGCGCGAGCGAGGCCGCGGACGCGGAGCTGCGCAAGGCGGAGCGGCAGGTATGGTCGCGCCGTGAGCCACAGGCAGGGTGCCACCACGGTGCAGCTCCAGACCTCTTGTTTCACCGTCGCCGCGCAGCGCTGCAACTTCTCCCTGCTCGCTGGCACCATCCACGCTCCCAGTGACCCGAACAAGGACCCACGCGCGGCCCACCCAGCCGCGAACAAGGCTGGGGCGACCGCTGCAGCACTGCGCCCCTCCGAGCCTCCGCCTGCACAGCCCCCTGTCGCTCTGTCGCTCAAGCTGGTCTCTCCTCAAGCTGTGGTTGTGACAAGAAGTGGAAAGTGGCGCCCGCGGCACGAAAAGCGGCAGCCCGCGTGCAATGGTCCGGCGCGCTGCAGGCATGACCGCCGCGCCTGGCCGCGCGCGCAGGAGAGGAAGGAGCGCCAGAGGGCGCAGGGCCCGGGCGACGAGGCGCCCGCGAAGCGCGCGCGGACCGACCCGGACGCTGCGGCACCGCTCGTGCCGCCCGTGCACGGCGGGGCGGCGCCTGCCGCCGGCCACGCCTTTGCCGCGCAGCAGGTGCCTGTCAGCGTGGCCGCGCTGCACGACTGTCTGCGGGCGGCGGCGGGGCGACCTGTGCCTGCGGCGTGCCGTGTGCTGCGGGGCGGTGGGCGTGCTGTTCCATGGACCGCGGCGGGTGGGTTTGAAGAGACATGCGGCCCCTGTAACGCCACGTTCAGACGCAGCCCGGTCCCCATGCAGCAGAAAAGGTGACACCGCGCCCCGTCCTGCTGCAGCCCCCCACACGGCCCGAGCCTGAGCCTGTGCGCCTGCCGGGGCAGGCGCCCCTCCAGGCCCCGCCGCGCGCGCCCAGCAACGTGCTGCTGCCGCCCCAGCTGGCCGCAGAGGCGACGCCCGAGGCCGAGCTGCGCCAGGTGCGCGCGGCCGCCGCGCCCGACAGCGCCGCGCGGCGCCCTTCCCCACAACCGCGCTGAGCGCGCGCCGCGGCGCAGGTGCTCGCAGCGCTCGCCGCGCTCGCGGCCCGCGGCGACGCGGCCGGGCTGCAGGCGTGCGCGGCCGCGCTCGCGCCCGCTGCGCTGGCCGACGCCGTCATCGCCACGCTCGCGCACCTGCCGCCGCGGGCGGCCTGGGCGGCCGCGGGCGCGCCGGCGCCGGCCGGCACCGACGCGCTCGCCGGCCTCATGCAGGCGCGGGCCGGGCCGCTCGCGCGGCCGCGCGCCGCGCTGCGCCGCGCGGGCTTCCGGCTGACGGGGCGCGCGCGCGCGCGCAGGGGCTGGCAGGCCCCGCCGCGGCCGCCGCGGCCGAGCCCCCCGGGGCTGCCCTGGCGGCGCAGGGTGACCCAGGCGAAGCACAGGGCGCTGGGGATGCGCCGCCGCCGCCGCCGGCGGCGAACGCCCTCACGCAGGCGCGCGCCGCCCTGGCCCGTGGCGGCCGCAGCAGCCCGCGCGCGCGCGTGCGAGCGCGTGCTGCGTGTGCAGGGCGCTCCGCCGGCGGCCGCGCCCAGGGCGCCGCCGCCGGCGCCGCCGCCGCCGCTGGCGCCGCTGGCGCTGGACGCGGCGGCCGAGGCCGCGCTGCGCGTGGGCGCCGTGCGGCGCATCCTGCGCGCCGACCGCACGCCCGCGCAGCACTTTCGCGCGGCCGTGCTGGCCCGCCTGGCCACCTCGTGCGCGCCCGCCTCGCGCCTGTCTGTGCGCGCCCAGCGCCTCGGCAAGCGGCGCCTGACGCGGCCTGGCGCGCAGCGCGCCGGACGGCGACGGCGTCGCGGACGAGCTGCTGCAGCACCTGCTGGCCGACTTTCACGCGCGCAGCGGGCTGGCGCTGGCGCTGCGCTGGCTGTACGCGCTGTTCGCCGCGCACGCGCGCGCCGCGGCGGCGCTGCCGGGCCCGGGGCCGGCCGGCGCGGCGCCCGGCGGCGCGGGCCTGGAGGGCACGCGCTACGAGGCCGTGCTGCTGGCGCTGCTGGAGGGCCTGCGGTGCGCCGCGCAGGGCGTGCTCGCTGGCACAGAGTGCATGCGCAGGGCGCGGCCAGGGCGACACCGCGTGCCGCGGGCCTGAGCCGCGGCGAGCCCCTCGTCGCCGGCGGCCGTGCGGCCTCGCCGCGCGCCGGCGGTCACGTGCAGCGGGGCGGGCATGGACGCGCGGGCGGGCGCCCGGCGCCGGCGCCCGGCGCCGCCGCGCTCACCGCGGCGCGCCGCGCGCAGGGAGCAGCTGCCGCCGAGCGACCGCACCATCGCGCGGCTGCTGCTGGAGGCGCCGGCGCTGCCGCACGCCGGCGCGGCCGCCTTCCTGGCCGACCTGGCGGCCAGCGGCGGCGAGTGGGCGACGCTGGCGCTGACGGCCGCGCGCGGCGTGGCCGTCGCTCGCCCGCCCGACCGCGCCATGGCGCTCGGCGTCGTGCTGGCCGCCGCCGTCGGCGCAGATGCGGACCTGCGGTGCGCGCCGCGCGCCCCCGCCGCGCCCCTCGCTGGGCCGCGCAGCCGGCGACGCCCGCCCGGCGCGCCGCGCAGGACCAAGGCCGTGCGCCTGGTGGCGAACAAGCTGTTCACCGAGCCGGCCATGGCGGGCGACGTGGAGCGCTTTGCCGCGGCGGCGCTGCGCGAGCTGGCGGACGCGGCGCGCCCGGCCGCCGGCGGCGCCGCGCCCGCGAGCAACGGCGTCAAGCGCGAGGCCGGCGCGGCGCCGGGCGCGGGCGCGGGCGAGGACGTCGGCGACGGCGCCGGCGACGGCGCCGCGCCGGGCGCGGGCGCCGCGGCGGACGAGCAGCGCGCGCGGCAGCGCTGCCAGCTCTTCTGCGCGCTGTGCACCAAGCGGCACACGCTGCTGCGCACGCTGTTCGAGGTGTACGGCCAGGTGGCGCCCGCGCGCGCGCCCGCGCACGCGCGCCCCCCCCCCGCGGGACGCCGGCCGGGCGTGCCTGAGGCCGCGCGGCGCGCAGGCGGGCGACGCCGCGCGGCGCGCGGTGCGCGCGGACGCGCCGGGCCTGGCGCGCACGGTGGGCGCCGGCGCGGCCGCGCTGCCCGCGCTGCTTGCGGACCTGCCGCCCGGCAGCGAGCCGCTGGCGCTGCAGATGCTGTACGTGCTCACCGGTGCGCCCGCAGTCACACCGCAGGGCGGGGCCGCGTCGCGGCCGCCGCTCACGCGCGCCGGGGCCGCCGCAGAGCGGCCGCCTGCGGCCCCGGAGGACGGCCGGCCGGCGGCGGCGCCGTGGCCGCCGGCGCCGCTGGTGCGCGCGTGCCTGGACGCGGCCGACGCGCGCGGCGACGCGCGCTTCCTGCCGCCGGCGCTGCCCGGGCTGGCGCCGCGCGAGGCGCTGGCGCGGCTGCCGCGGCTGCTGGGCCTGGCGCCGGCGGGCTTCCGCGCCGCGCTGCAGCGCATGCTCATGCCGCTCGGCTCGGGTGCGCGCCGCGGCCGCTGCGGTGTGTCGCAGTGCTGCGCGGCAGCGCGCCCGCGACCGCGCCCAGCATCGGGGCCGCCCGCGCGCAGGGCAGCCGCTGCTGCAGCCGGCCGCCGTGCTGATGGCCATCCACGGCGTGGACCGCGCGCGCGCGCAGCTCAAGCAGCAGATCGCCGCGCTGAACGCGTGCGTGCAGCTGCGCGCCCTGTTCCCGCCCGAGGCGCTCGCGGCCGCGCTGCAGCAGCTCGTCACCCGGTGCGCGGCCCTGGCCGGCGGCCCGCGTGCCTGCTCCCGCGCTGCTGCTGCGCACGCGGCGCTGAGCCCCCCGGCGTGCGCGCAGGACGCCGCTGCCGGTGCTCTTCATGCGCTTTGTCATCCAGGTGCGCGACGCGGCGGCGGGCGGCCCGGGCGCGGGCGCGGGCGCGGCGCGGCTCACCGCGCGCGCGGCCGCGCAGGTGCTGGCGGCCGCGCCGCGGCTGCGCGGCTACGTGCTAGAGCTGCTCGGCGACCTGGTGTCGCGCGGGATCTGGGCCGAGCCCAACCAGTGGCGCGGGTGGCTCATGGCCGCCGCGCAGACCGCGCCCGACTCCTTCCCGGCCATGCTGCAGGCGCGCCGGGGCACAGGGTCAGGGTAGGGCTCACCGCGCCCGACTCCTCACTGGACGCGCCGCAGGCGGGGCGCCGGGGGGGCCCGCCTGAGCGCCCGCGCGCGCGCGCGCAGCTGCCGCCCAAGCAGCTGGCCGAGACGCTGAAGCAGCTGCCGGACTCGCTGGCGCTGCGCCTGGCGGACTTTGCCGCCGCGCCCGGCTGCCCGGTCGCCGCGACGCGGCAGAGCCGCACGCTGCTCAGCGAGAATGCGCGCGCGCTGCGCGGCGCGGCGGCGGCCAAGGCGCGCCCGGCCCGCGCGCGCCCGCCTGCTGCCGGCGCGGGGCCTGGCGCCAACCGTGCAGCCGCTCCCGTGCAGGAGGCCGCCGCGGAGCTCGCCCGGCAGAACGAGCGCTCCGAGGCGGCGGCGGTGGCCGCCGGCGCGGGCGCGAGCGCGGCGGAGGCCGCGGCCGCCGCCGACGCCGCGCGGCGGGCGGCGGAGGAGCTGGCGCGCAGGACGTCGGCGGCGGCGGCCGCGGCGGCCGCCGCGCAGGCCGCGGCGCTGGAGGAGCCCGCGCACGCCTAGCGCCGCATGGGCGCCCGCTCGGCCCGGCCGACGTTGCGGGCCGCGCCTGGGTGTGAGGTGCTGGTGCTCCGGGTCCATAGAGCAGTGGGTGCGTTGTGCGCTGAAAGCTCTGTAACATACCGCGGCCTAGGCGCTCGGCGGTGCCTGCATGTCGCAGTGGTGCCTGCATGGCATGCAGAGAGCTGCCTCCCAGCCCTTGCAACACTGCAAGCACGCGTACGTAGACCGGTTGATTTCAGAGTCGTCATGAAGAGCAGCTCCCACGAAAGCCAAAAATCGCATTTGGTTTAGTGGTAGAATATCACCCTGCCAGACAAGGCAGTAAGACGGGGCTCAAACCCCGCAGTTCGGTGAAGACCCGAGTTCGATTCTCGGAATGCGAATCGAAAATTCTTTTTGCCGGTCTCCAAGGTGTGCGCGGAATGCGAATCGAAAATTTCTTTTTGCCGGGTTGCAATGCTGCCGCGCGGTCAGGGTGCTTGGCAAGCACTGCTTCATTCATCTCTCATGTGTGTGTCGGAAGGATGGCTGTGCTTGCCTGCCAGGAGCTGCATGCATGCCCGTCCTCTGCTCAGGTTACAGGCGCACTCCGCCCAGCGCGCGCAGCCTACTTATACGAAACTTTCCTCGATATCTATCAGCGGAAAACCCACGGCCCTCAGGGCAGCCCGGAAGTTGCAGCTGTCCTGCCGCCCTTCACCGCTGAGGACGCCCACCGCCAGCTCCAGCACGCCCGGGCGTCCCTGCTGCAGCAGGCTGCCCACAAAACCCAGAAACGCCAGGCACGACGGGCCGCTGGCAGGGTATGATGTGAAAAGCGTGAGCGAGCTCAGGCGGGGGTGCGCGGCCGCGGCCTGGAAGCTCGGGCAGAGCAGCACGCTGCAGTTCCTAAAGGACAGGTCCCGCAGGTTCGGGAACTCGGCCAGGCTGCCCAGCGCCCGGGCGTCGATGGCGCCCCCGATCGCATAGTCTATTGGACCTGCGTTGTGCCGCCCGAGGCTCAGCGCCGTGAGAGCAGTGAGCACGCTCACGCCCTCGGGCAGCTGGCTGAAGTAGCACTGGGCCAGGTTGAGGTGCGTCAAGCGCCTCATGGTCAGCACGGCTACAGGGAAACTGCTGAGGTTGTGCCCCTGCAGGCGGAGGTCGGTCAGAGAAGCAAAGCTGGGCGCATACGCGGGCAAGCTCGCGACCGGCAGCTCGTCGCGAGCCGGGTTGTCCAAGCCATCGATCGAGTGGGACAGGCTGCGCAGCTGCGGCAGCGCCCACAGGGACGCGGGGAGCGTGCGCAGGCTGGGGCAGTTGTCTATCACCAGGCTGGTCAGGGACGCCAGCGCGTGCATGCCCGGCAGTGCGTGCTCGCCGTCGGCCGCAAACGAGCACTCGTAAAAGTCCAGACTCGCGAGCAGCGGCAGGCGCGCCCAGCCGGGCGCGCAGCGCAGGCCGTTCACGCCCCACAGGCTCAGGGAGGTCAGCTGGGCCAGGCACGATAGGCAGGCAGGCAGCGTGGCTTCCCTCCAGCCAAACTCAAACCTGAGGCCCAGCGCGCGCAGCTGCGCCAGGCCGGCCAGGCCTGCCACCAGGCGTGTCAAGCGCGCGGTTGCCGGCACCATTTGTATCCTGGCCTGGCCCGCGTCTACTCTCAGGCTGAGTCCCTCCAGCGGGCGCTGCACTGCAGCCAGCAGACGCCCCAGGGCCGCATGAAGCCGGCCCGCCTGCCTGTCGTCCAGGCTGATCTCCACATCCAGGTGCTGCAGGCTCGCGCAGCGTGCCAGCACGTGTGCGGCCCCAGCCAGGCAGGCCTGGGCGGCTTCCGGCGCGGCGCCGGGCGCCGGGTGCAGGCGCAGCCCTTCGACGGACCTCAGCGCGGGCAGGCTTGCCAGCAAGGCCGGCAGGCGAGCGGCGTCCCAACCGGCAACATCCAGGCCGATCATGCGCTTCACGGCGACGCCCTGCACCCGGAGCCACCGCAGCGCGCTGGCGTCCTCGGGCGCACTTGCGGCAGGCTAGGGGTGAGGACTGCAGGCGCCAAGGCCCTGCTTGATATGCCAGGCGGGCGTGGTGCGCGCGTCAGGGCTGCACCGCGCCGCTCTCGCACCACAAGCTTGCTGACGGGGCGCTTGGACAGGGGCGCACCGGGCCGCCCCAGCGCCTTCCACAGCGCCCGAGTGAGGTCCGGGTGCAGCGTGCTCCAGAACGGCTGCTCGAGCGCCTCCTTCAGCCGCCTGACGCGCTTGATAGGTGTCACGCACGGCCCGGCAGCCTCGTGCGGGCTGCACTGTGAAGCAGAGTGTGGCGCGCCTGCACACCCTCCGCAGGACCAGTGCCTGCGCTGAGTGATGGTTGCCTCCCCGCCAGACGTTGAGGTGGGTCGCGCACGCCTGGAGGACCTACAAAGACCAAACATCGCGTGTCAGGTTCGCGACGTGGGCCCTGCAGCGCCGCTGAGTGTGAGCTGCACGAGCTCGCCAGCACAGACCTCTGCGGGAAGCTCATCCAGCCGTGCTGCCGGGGGCCGAGACGGCATGTCGGCGCGGCGCCTGCGCACGAGCACAGCGCTGGCACGGGAGGAGCTCCGCGCGGCGCGTGTCACGACTCGCACGCAGAGGCGCTGGCACGGCAGGAGCTGCGCGCGGCGTGTGTCACGAGTCGCACGCAGAGGCGCGCCACCTGCTCTGACCGGGAGGCGTGCAGCATAGCTGTCTGTGGTGGGATGATAATGGCGTCCAGCCTGCCAGCTGCTCTTCGCTTTTCAAAATGCTTGCAACCCTCCTCCGGCGCAACCTCCGGACCAGGCAAGCGCACTGTCGAGTAATTTGCGCAGCGAGGGGCAGGGCGCCTGCGGTATCCTCGAATGCTGCAGCCGGCGGGTGCACACTGCTGCTGTGTGATAGATCCTTCGTTGCAGGGAACCGGCTGTCTGCCTTAGCATGGAGCACTGGCCTGCTGATATGCACGCTGTTTATTGGCGGTATCCAGCGAGGCACTGTCACCGAGTGCACCTGCAGTCACCTCAATGCACAGCAGAACATCCGTCAAACGCCAGCCGTCCCTGGCAGCACAGCGTGTGCCTGCGCCATCCCTGAAACAGGACAGCTTCTGGGACCAGGATGCTTCAAAGTCACAAGTGCAACGCAAGCGCAGCCTGCTGGTGTACAGGGCGGCCGTGGCCGAGCCAGTACGTGTCCGCGCCGCGTGACCGCCAACCACGCCGGGCTGCCACGCTCAACATAGCGGAGAGGCGGCCTTCCCCGTATGCCACAAGTTGAAGCAAGCCTGGGGCAGGCTGGGCGTGGGGCATACCTCGATGCGCTGTGCCCTGCGCACAACAAGAGTTGCGGGGACAACAATTACAGGCCGCATGCCAGGAAGAGCCGGCTCGTGCAAAGCCATGCTCTCTGTGCAGTTTGTGCTGCGATGCTGGCTGCCAGGACAGGATGACCTTTGCTTGGCAGCACCAAAAAATCAGCAGTGGCAGCAAAGGCGGCCAAGCCATATGCGTGGAGCATTTGTGTGCACAGCAATCACTTGGCATGAATCACAGCCGTCTACCAGCCACCTGTGGCCGTTTATGGTCATGCGCAAACCAACGCAACCGGTCCACAAGTCCCGTTCGGCCAGGTCAGCAGACACAGGTGAGCGCCCCGCGTGCGGCTGTATCATGACTGCCCCACAGGTCTGCGCGTAGCTGGTCAGCGGGCCCAGCACGACGGCCAGGACGCACAGCAAGTCGGCCACCCCGGGTTCATTCCCTTTCCAACGGGTCCCAGCACTTGATGTACCTGTGCGTTGGGTGAACACCCGGTCCGCCATTGGGCAGTCAGGCAGGACACCTTAGTCTGCACTTGAAACACTCTGCGCTGTAGCGAGAGCTTCTGCACGCTGGAGGCGAGGACAAATTCCCTGGCCAGGGATGCAGTCGACTCGCTCTGCAAACAAACGCGGCAGCGGCCCCTGGGAGCTTGCTATGGTCCACATGGTGCCACGCTACAGCGCGCGCGCCGTACAGGGCTAGGCATACTTCTGAAACATGCCACCACATGGCGACGGGGCCAAAGACCACTCAAGCTCTGCACTCAGTGCATCCTCTCACAGGTCGCATGCAGGGCATCCTGGGGAGGCCATAAACCTGGAATCCTGGTGGGCGCCCAGCTCCACCCGCGCCCCTGCCATAGCTGCCTATAGCTGCTCCTGTTCAGGCACCCAGAGTCTGTCCCAGCCCCCCGTCACGCAGCCGTTGGCGGCAGTGCCGATACTGCTCGCCGGTGCGCGGGCGACGATCGAGGCGCCTTTGCGCCTTGCAGGCGCTCAGCAACCGCCGCACCTGCGGCTGGGGCAGTCGATTTGGCCGCCCAAGTACGCTCCATTGTATGGCTGGTACGTGTAGCGCGGTCCGCTGGCACAGCACAGGACGGCGCCTCCGGAGCCTGCGCCGGCCGCACGGCCCTCGGCCTCCCAGCGCGTGACTGGACCGGCGCGTCCTGCGCGGTGTTCAAAGGGAGACCCTCCAGGCACACTCGATCTCGAGGCACGCCCACAGCCTGGCTTGCGCCACGGGTTCTGTGAAGAGGAGGCCTGGTTCCAGGCGGAAAGGTGCGGCGACAGGGCAGGCTCACGGCGCACGACACTGTGCAACCCACGCGCGAGGTCGGCGCCGGCGGCATGCTGCTGCTGCAGGTGGACCTGCACCAGGTTCCAACCAGGTGGGAGCGCACAGGCGGCTTGGCTGTCGACTGCTTGGGCCCGGTCTTGGTTGCAGGCGCTGGAGCCGCGGTCGCGGCAGTCGTCGAAAGCGCGTTCTTTAAAAAAAAAAAGGAACAGGTGATGGACTGGGCTACACACGTGTTACAAGGGCGACTACCAGGTTCCGACCAGGTGGGAGCGCACAGGCGGCTTGGCTGTCGACTGCTTGGGCCCGGTCTTGGTTGCAGGCGCTGGAGCCGCGGTCGCGGCAGTCGTCGCGCACGCGCTGAGCCGCAAAGTCGGCGTCTGCGCAGCGCCACAGTGTGGTCACGACGTCGCCCTCAGCAGGCGAGTGCGCTCGACTCTCGGCGTTCCTGAAGCCAGCGCTTTGGGTCCCGGCCGCTGCCGGGCAGAGCGCGGGTGTGCGCCGCGGCAGCGGGGAGCACACAGACCAGGCCGCGCGCCCCCTATCAAGCAGCCTGTCTTGTCACTGCGCTGCCTGCAGCTATGATGCTGCGGCCGCCACTGCTGACATTGGCTGCACCTTCCGCGCTCCCCAGCACGCCGAGTCGGGCAACGCTCAGCAAGGCTGCGGGTGCGCCCTTGTGCGGACCAGTGCAGGCGCTCACGAGCGACAGAGAACGGGGCCCACTCCCGCAGCATCGCGCTCCCTGACAGGCAGAGCGGTGTAAGTTGCTGCGCGCACCTGACCAGCGTCCGTTGGGCGGGCGAGTTGGGTTGGCATCGTACGTGGGATCGTCGCTCTGCTGGAGGGTGCGGGCTGCGGGTCTGGCAGCCTGGGTCCCTTGGTCGCCACGCCGGGCGCCGGTGATGGGGCAGAGGACCCCGTCGCACAGCAGCCTGCGCCCTGCGTGCGAGCGCAGGGCGCTGGTCAGCGTCAGTCTGACCACACTGCCGTGACGCCGCTCATTGGACCTAAGCACGTGCGGCGCACGCGTCCCAGTGGCTCAGCACGGCAGGCGGCAGCACACGGCGGGCAGGCCATTATGCCGCGCCGGGCGCACCTCTGAGGGCGGGCCCCACGCTCGCAGCGTCGCCAAAGTGCAGGTATATATAGGGTTAGGGGTAGGTATAGGGGCAGGGTAGGTTAGGGTATAGGGCAGGTAGGCATAGGGTAGGTTAGGTATATATAGGGTATAGGGTTAGGGTTAGGGTAGGGTTAGGGTTAGGGTATAGGGTATAGGGTATAGGGTATAGGGTAGGGTATAGGGTAGGGTATAGGGTATAGGGTAG
>JAABUU010000206.1_pt1 | contig 144068 bp, 185 predicted proteins | sample 5559301 | NCBI WGS metagenome assembly JAABUU01 (sample SAMN10711884, study PRJNA513360) | rock metagenome | isolation source: Antarctica rocks | place: Antarctica: Victoria Land, Richard Nunatak white | reverse complement strand
GCGCCACCTTGAACTCGTTGAAGGTGATGGCCGGGTTGTGCGGGAACAGCGGCGACAGCTTGTGCAGGCCGGCCAGCACCACGAACGGCACCGCGTGGCGCTGCGCGGCCAGCGCGACCAGCTGCGCGCCCACGGCCGCCATGACGCCGCCGTTGGCCAGCAGCGCGTGCGCGCCGACCAGCACCTGCGCGCGGCGGGGGGTAATTACCCTAATAGGGCGGCTCGGACGCGCGGCCACAGGCTGAAGGGCGCCGGACAGGCCGCGCGCGCGGCTGGCCAGCCGGCTTGCTCGGAAGCGCGCCCACAGGCTGAAGGTGCGCACAAGCTGAGCGAGCCCCGCCGCGTGCCTTGTTGACGCGCGCCATCATGGCGAATATGGCAGAGTCGGGGATGGCGGTGGTCTGCAGGCCGGCGCGCGCCAGGTCGCGAGCCATGCGCTGCCCGCCGTACGCGGGCGCCGCCTCCGCCACGACCACCTGCCGCCGCGCGCGGGCGAGTCATACCTGGGAGGGCTCTGGATGGTATGGGGAGGAGGGCTGTGAGCGGTGAGCATGTGCTGGATCGTGGGCCATGCGCCGCCTGCTACGCGCGCCGCCTCGACACGCCTGCATTCCAGGCATGGGCTTGGGGTCGCTGGGGCTGGCGAGCGTGCCGAGGCCTGTAGCCATTTTGCTTGGCAGCCGGCATCCGCCGCGCTTCACACGCCCTGGCTTGCACGCTGCGCTGCGGCGCTCAGGAGCGCGCGGCCGACCTGGAGGCCGCGCTGCACGCCGCCGCCGCGCAGGAACACGCACAGGCGGCTCTGCTGCTGCATGCGCGGCCACGCACTGTGCGCGAGTGCGGGGGGCGGACGCGCGTGCGGGGGGCGCGCCTGGAAGTCGCGCCTCTTGGCGGCCTCGCGCAGGAACGCGAACACGGTCGCGGAGAAGCCGAACGTCAGGATGACCTCATTGGCGTGGATGTGCTCCACGGCCTGCGCGCGCGGCCGCGCCTCGGCACAATAAACAGCGTTGCCTGCGCTGACGGGTGCGAGGCTGGGTGCTGCTGAGTGTGTACCCGCCTCTGCGCCGGCACGGACGCATGCTGCCCATTGCGCAATCTGAAGTACTGCCTGGCGGGGGGGGGGGGGCATGCGCGGCGGGCTTGCCGCCAGAGCGCGCTTGGCAACAACACTCGGCTGCGACCCGCGCAGGCGCACATGCACGGCAATGCTGCCCTCAATGTCCCGTAGCTCCAGGATGAGCTCGTTGAGCTGGTCAATCACGCTTGGCTTGCCCGCCCAGTTGCCCGCGCGCTCCCGCCTGCTGCGCGCCGCTGCCTCGCCCGCGGCAGCGCCCGCAGCTGCGCACACATGCGCGCTTCCGCTTGGCGCATGCCCGGGTGACTAATGGTCTCTGGGGGCGGTTGCCAGAGCCTTCTGTGCATGCCATCCTCGCATGCAGGCACCTGCCTAAGCAGCAGAGCCACAGAGCTGGTCAGAGTGTGTTGGTGCATGCACTGGCGCGCACAAGCTTGACCGCCAAACACACCGCGAAAAGCGAAGAAGCAAACGCAGGCTGACCCAAGGAACCGAGGCAGACACAGCAGTAGTTAAGTAGGAGGGCACATGGGGCAGTACCCTCCCTGGGCATGAGCTCAGCTTCCCAGGACATGCGCAGTAGCACATGATGCATCGCTTACAATGCATGAACAACAACATGCGGGCCTGCGCACCGGCGCTGGCGAGCGGCCGGCCGGCGTCCCCGCCGCGGCCTTCCCTCCAGCTGCCGCCGCTGCTCGGCACGCTGCCATTGGCGGCGCCCGCGCCCGCCCTGGCCGCCGAAGAAACCTCCCCCGCGGGGCCCCGCAGGCCCGGGCTGCCGCCCTCCTCCTCCTCCGCACTGGCGGCGCCGCCGCCGCGCGGCGCCGCGGCCGCAGCGCCGGCGGGCTCGCCAGCGTCCTCCGCGATGGGCTGCAGGTCGAGCAGGTTGTGCAGCGACAGCGCGCGCGGCGCGGGCGTGCGGAACGCGCGGCTAAGCAGCCCGGCGGACACCTCCTTGGCCTCCGCCACGGCCGCCGGCGCCTCCGCCGCCAGGTCCTCCTGGCTCTCCTGCAGCGCGCCCGCGGCGCTGCGTTAGTCCTTGAGGTGCTGTCCTTGCCTCCTCTCGGCCAGCACATGTCTTCCACCAGAAGCGCTTCATGCAGCGCGGTGAACAGACAAGTGGATGGTCGGGCGCAGCAAGCTGCAGGGCAGAGGCCAGCTGCACACGTCTCAGAGCCGGTTGCAAAGAATATCCAGGCGAAGGCTGCGGCAGCGGGCGCGCACCTGCTGCGACTCCTCGCGGACGATGTGCAGCACGCGCCGCACAATGTTCCCTATCGACAGCTCTGCCGCCGCACGCGCAGACCATCAACGCCTAGGATACCCATTTGAGGTCAGCAAAGCCGCCTCAATACCCAACATGCAAGTATGAGGTAGACGGGAGGCACCAAGCGGCTTGGCGGCCTGCAGCTGCACGCCGAAGGCGGTCAGCTCGCTCAGCAGCGCCTGAGGTGTGGGGTGGCCCCTTCGCGTCACCACCGTCCGCATCAGCTCGGCAGTCGCCTTGGCGCAGGACAGCGGGCCCTCCACCTATGCGTGGTGCAGCACCATGATGAGCATGCACGTTGCTTTGCACAGCATCAAGGCCATGCAGATAACGGGGTACCCCACCTGACGGCGCCGGAGTCGCCGGCAGAGGTCCTCCAGGTCATGCTGCGCTTGAGCTGGCATGCTCAAGACTGCAATGCTGCCGGTGTCTGCCAAGCCGAGCTCAGTAGCCGTGGACGCCTGCTGGCGAGGCAAAGGCTGGTGCCGCCTGACTGTGCTCCGGACTGCTTTTCAGGCCTGTGTCTGAGAGTCTGAGGAGTCAGTCGCTCACGCACCCATCTCTGGCACCAGACTCTTGCGGGCAAGCCGCCCTCCTTTCACACCGCAGTGCAGCAAGAGCACATGGCACACCCACGGCCAACAGAAGACACTGATAAGCCTGAGCGAGACTTCTCGCCAAAACAACCAATCAGCCCCCCGCTCCCAGCCAATCTCAGGGGGCTGGCAGGCCCTCAGCATGCAAATGCAACCTGACACCTCAACATTCTAGTCAAAGGTGTCCATAACATTGACATCACGACGTCCCCGATGGCGGCGTGCGCGGCGGCGTCCTGCCCGCGCTGTCGGGCTGGCGCGGCTTTGTAAACACCTCGCTCTTTGAGAGGATGTTCTCCCACTTGCGCGGGACCGCCACAGAGCCGTCCACCTCGTGGAAGTGGGGCGCGGGCTCCAGGCGCAGCGTCTCCGTCGTCTCGCCACGCCGTTCGGCCTCCAGCAGCGCCTGCTCCGCGACGTTGCACCAGGTCAAAGCTCACCCTTGTTTTGCGTGAGTGACATCCACGCCAAACTCACTTCATGCAGCAAAGTCATCTTAAAAACTATGCACTAAAAAGGATTGGAATAGTTTCAATTTCAGCCAATTGAAACTCTCTATATGTAAATGGTCTCTGTAGACTCCATTTGACCTCGGTACCCCCATGTGAGCACACCAAGCAAGCGATGCTAGCTAGCCCACCAGCAACAAACAGCGTGCACCTCCCTGTTGCGTTCCACAGCAATGCAGCATCCACAAAACAGGCAATCAGCAGCGGCACTGTCCGGCGCAGCGGACGCGCCTGCTTGTCGCTGCCGCCGCCGATGATGCCTCGGCCGGCATCCTTGTAGCCGTCGAACTCGACGGAGCGGCTGGGGTCAGTCGGGTGCGCGCGCTGCATGAACGTCAGCAGGCGCTTCAGGCCCTGCAGGTACTTGCGCGTGGCCTCGTTGTTCATGACGTGCGCCGCGCCGTTCATGACGTGCGAGATCTTTTCGCGCGCGCTGCGCTCGTGGATGCCGACGCTCGTCACGCCGATCGGCCACGGCGAGTTGCCTGGCGTGCAGTGCGGAGCCAGCTTGCATGCGTCGCAGCTGGCACTGCAATGGTGCCGCAGTGCTGCGGCTATACACCGCCAGACTTACGCAGACTGGTGTTGCTACCTCGACTGGCCTTTGCTCAAGCTGCACCGCTTCATCCTGGGCGGCAGCTGCGCAAGCACTCACGCCCACCACAAGTGTGCAGCCAGCAGCAGGCAGAGCACTTGCTGAGCACAAAGCGATGCGTCACGCATGCGCGCCATCCATGCGCACGCAGGTAATGAAGGCCTGTAGGCGGCAGCTGCTGCGCCGCCTGCATGACCGCCTCGGCCCGGACCGCATGCGTCGAAATTTCTAATACTTGCCTAGGGCTGGCAAGAAAGAGTAAAAAGAGGCCTCTATTGTCTAAACAGGTAAACTAAACACTCTTGCCTATCAAGGGTGGCCGCGCGCGCGCCGCACCGATGGCCAGGCGGACGTAGATGTCGTAGGCCTGCAAGTAGTTGCGCTGCTGCACCGCCTGCACGATCATGTACAGCCCGGCGACCAGCTCCGGGATCACCTCGCGCCGCCTGAGGTCCTTCCAGAGCGGCTTTAGGTACTGCTCCGTCTGCGCGTACACCAGCGTCATCTGGGTCCCTGCGCGCGCGCGCGTCCGGCCGTGCGCCCTAGGGTTAGGGTACCCTACCCTAACCCTACCCTATGGCAATGCGCAATCCAGTGCATGCGCGCCGGCGGCCCCTTGCGCATGCAGAGACGCCACTCGCGGATCGCCTTGGACCCCGCTGGCATCACTCACAGCGTGTCTGATGCCATAGAGTCGGCCGCACACCGGGCAACACGCTGCCTACGGCGCTGCATGCGCACTCATGCGCCGCTTCGATCCGACCACGCAAACCACCAGTGCGCGGACGGCTGATGCATGGTGCACACGCGCGCAAGCGCCGCCGCCTACCTGACTGCGACGCCTTCGCATCATCGGGCCGCGTGTCCAGGTCGCGGCCCCACTCCGCAAACCACCGCTTCAGGTACCTGCGCGCGGGCGGTGCACGCGCCTCAATGCGCATGCAGGCTTCCTCCGCAACACGCCAGGCCGTGCACTCGCTCCTTCATCCCCTGGCGTGTCACGAAAGCCCGTCTGCGCCGCGCTTCTCACTCGAAGGAGCTGCGTCTGCCGCTGGCTCTCAAGAGAGAGGAGCTGCCCGGCACCAGAGCGTCGGGGCCGCGTCCGGCCGCGCCGCAGGTCGGGCGGCGCACTTGTAAATGCGCTCCTCCACGCTCATGGCCTCCTCCTCCCGCTTCTCCTTGACAGCCTCGGCCGCGCGCCGAAACGCCGCCGTCATCTCGTCCTCCTCCGGCTCGTCGTCCGCCGCCGCATTCGCCTGCGGCGCCACACTCTGGCGTCTCACCCCGCTCAGGAGCATCGCGAGTGCCGCACGGATGGTATACCTGCAAGCTGAGCTGGCGGCACCCTTCGACCAAGTTCACTGTGCGCTCCGCCGCGCTGGCCTGGGCGCCACACCCCAAACACACACTGCAGCCGCTCGCGCCTCGCTGCTATGAGCCAGAAGCAGCGCCGCGGGCCTCTGTACCTGCACGGGACACGCCAGAACACCTGGCATGACCGCCGACACAGACACCGGCCATCCGCACCGATATCGCCGGTTGCTGCCCTGCCGTACCAAGAGCGAAAGCAGGCAGCCTGGCAAGGGTGGGGGCGCCTGGTGACGTGGGTTGCTCCCCAATCCCGGGTCGCGCCTCCGCGTCCGCATCAGCGTCGCCGCCGCGCTCCTTCTCGCGCTCCTTGGCGGCCGCAGCGGCCATCCCCGCGCTGCCAGCCTTCTTGCGGCCCAGCTCGCCGCGCTGCAGCGCCAGCATCGAGTTGCCCTGCTGCCCGCCGGCGTGCTCGTCCTGCGCCTGGTAGTTGTCCTGCACGCACGCCAGCCGGCCCGCGCGCGCCGCGTCGTCCTGCGCGGCGGGCGGCGCGCGGTCAAGGCCTGGGACACAGCGCATACCCCCACAACGACTGGCGAGAGTGTGCAGCCTGGCTCGCCGCCACCACGGCGCTGGCGCGGACGTGCCCTGCCGCCCGACGGCGTGCTCGACGTGCACCTGATAGTCGCCCTACGCACGCTGCAGGCGCTGGGCCGTTTTGCGAGTGGGGTACCCGCGGGTATGGCTGTGCTCGTGAGTGTGTGCGTGCAGCACGTCAGGCGAGGGCTTGTTGGGGTCGACCGCGCAGCGCGCAGCTCTATAGGAGCACGAGCAAGGTGGCGCGCAGCGCAGACGTGCAGAGCAGCAGCCTCCGTGTTTGCCAGCAGACAGGCAGCGAGCGTTTACAGCCGATTACTCTGCTGTTGGCTGCCTGAGCACGGCGGTCACCAGGCTTCACACCAAGCTGGGTGCAGTGCATGTACAATTCGCAGCAACCTCGCCGCACGCCCGTCAGGGCAGCGCACCTCGCCGAAGAGCGTGATGGGCTGCCCCAGCAGGCGCAGGCGGCGGATGACCTCCTCGCGCGACAGCGCCTCCTCGCGGTCCTTGCCGCTGTCGTGGCGCTCCAGCGCGCGGCGCTCCGCGTCCAGCCGTGCGCGCTTCGCCGCATCCTGCAGCACCCATGCTCTCGCGTCGGAGCTGGGAGTGCGCAGCGCTGCTAGTCGCGCCGCGCTCGGCAGGGCTGCCCTCAGCTTCTTGAGCCCGACCAAGAACTGGGTGCACCGGGCATCAGCATCGTTGGCAAGCACAGGTCCAGCTGTGTGCGGACGTGCCATAGCCTCAGCACGCCCTCGCATCAGAGCAATTCCCAGTCAGAGAAGTACCGAAGAGAAGGGCAAGGCTCGCGCAGCTCGCTGCCTTCCCCGACAGCAAGGCCTGTCTGCTCACCTTGTGCTCAAGCTCGCTCTGCTCCTCGTCGCGCAGGCGCTTGAGGCGCACGCCCTCCACCTCGGACTGCTTCACATACCTGCGCCCGCCGAAGTCCGCCGCAACGGCTTTCTTCTTTTCATCGAGCAGCGCTCGGAAAGCGTCCATCGCCCCGCGCGTATCACGTTTGATCTGCTGCCTACCGCGCGTATACTGGCTTGCTAATAAGCGCCTTGGCTCTTGTGCCCAGGTGCAGACATAGAGAGGGTATAGCGGGGGCAGCACCCCTACGCGTGCATGGTGCGGTCTGAGATTAAGACCAAAAAGGGGGCTGCATGGAGCTGCTCACAGCGGGTTGGAGCCACACGGACGAGCATCCAATGCATGGGGCTAAAGGCATGTAGCCATGAGGGGCATGCCTGCTTACATGAGTCCCCCGCTGGCCTCATTCACAGAAGGACAGCACAGCACATCCCTTGTACCCGCGACGCGTCGTCCCTCAGACTGCTGGCAGACAGGGTTGGCGAGGAGACTTGCTCAAGGCAGACATTCCGACAGAGCTCTCGACATGCGCAACAGAAGCGAGAGCGCCAGTAAATAAAACACGCGTCCCAACCTTCTCCCGGAAAAGCACCAGGGAGTAGGGCGTAAGTCGCGGCCACACCTGAAGCACTGCCTGAAACTGACGTCACAGCTCTCCGCTCACGTACTGCTCACGTCACATACACGCTCACCATCTGTACACAAATCCTTATTAGGCTTTGCGCCCCTCCTCTGTACACATATAAAGATTTGCCGCCGGTCAGGAGTCGGCCCCCAGCCCAGTGCAACTGACTGCAGGCGCCCATGGTTTGCTTCAGTAAGCAGCGGCCTGCAAGCGTGTGCTGGGCCCCAGGAAAACAGACCGCAATAATGCAGTCGCCCACTGCGCAAAGCATCTCTTGTTATCTGAGCAGAGCCACGAGCCGCCAGCTGCGCTCTGTCTGAGCTAAGCTTAGCTAAACGGAGACAGACATCCTGCATGCAGATGTGACACCTCGCTCACTCCCAGAAGGCGCAACCACACCTGTAGGCCACGACCTGCAATTGAGTAATCACAACACGGCAGGCGTGGCAACGGCGCACGGCGACATGTTGGCAGACCCAATAGGCTGGGCACACTTCGGCTCCAGCGCTTCACCAGATGCCGATCGGTGCGCCATTGTTGCGCTCCTGCGCGTTTACCGCAGGGCACCCACTCGGCAGCACGACTTGGATGCATCTGCTCGACAGTTCTTGCAGGCACTGCGCCACATGGTGGCTCAGAAACAGGTCGTGTCAGAGCAAGGCTGGCAGCCAATTCTCTGAATGCTCTAGGACACATGCAGCGGCATATTCAGCTGCTGCAAGTGCGCACGAGCGCGAGCGTGATCGTCGCGTGGTACGAATCGCCGCCGCCGCCAAATTGGATCGGCCCAGGTGCCCTGCGCGCGAAGACAATTAGATAGGTAGGCGTCCGGCCCGCAAACAGTCCACCCCGCTGCCGCTGCAAGCTCGCCTTGGCCATTTGTCCGGCTGCCGTCGGCAGCGTGCATGCGGATGTGCACGATGCCCTGACACTGTCTCACCACCGGTGCACCCCAGGCCAGAACTGCAGCCCGGTGTGCAGGGATGCCCACTGGCAGCCTCCAAGGCCCGGCCTGGCGGGGGCGGGAGCACGAGCATCACTGTCGGGGCACGGCCTATCTCCGTTATACCTGGCAGAGGCCTAGGCTGGGCCTCCTGCTCCGAGCATGCGACGTCCTGCCCTACAGTGATGCCGTGGCAGGAATCAGTGCAACGGGGGCCCGTGCGCCCACCGGTAGCAGTCCTCCAGGGCCCAGCGCTCGCGGAGGGCGGCGAAGTGCTTGAAGACGGGCCCATTCAGGTCCACCATTGCCTTGCGCACCACCGGCTTGTCCCTGCGCGGAGCCCAGCCGGTGTCAGCAACGAGCCCTGCCGCGGGGAGCCGCAGGCGCCGCTCCCTACCACCTCTATTCCGCCTGTCAGTTGAGCCAGCGGGGCCAGGCCTGCTGCGTGTCGCACGGCTGAGGACAGGCTCCCCCAGACAGCCCACCCGGCTCGAGCGCGGCGCCGCCGAGGCTCCGCGACGGGGCGCGTGGCAGCCGGGCAGCCGGGGCCCGCACTTGCCGCGCCGCCGCTCGATGCACATCATGCCCGTCAGCGGCGTCCCGCCCACGCACCTGAGGCCATGCAACGGCATCAGACGCTGCGGCGTGCTGTCATATGACACGGGACGATGTGCTTGCAGTGCAGGCGCGCTGCAGGTCCAACACCATGTTTGCGTGTTGCCCGACGCCCGGTACCGACAAGACTGGGGAAATGAAGCAGCTTGCGGAAGGCTGCGGAGCCTGCATCAAGCGCTGCCCCGCACCACTCGGCCGTGGGCTTGTGCAGCTCGCCGATGGTCGCCATGAGGCCCGTCTGGCGGTGCGCGACCAGCGCGCCCGCCGCGTAGCCCAGCGCGTAGCAGTACCTGGGGCGCGCGCCGCAGCCGTTCGCCAGGGGTTTGCAAGCATGCCGCTGGGTGGCCGGCGTTCACCGGTGCCGAAGCTCCCCCTCGGCCCGAGGCGTGCGGGCAGCAGGAGGCCTGACAACAAGGCCTGCAGGCAATGCTGCTATGCTGCACGCACGACAGGAATGTCGGCAAAAAGCGGCCGCACGTGGCGTCAAAGTTGGTCGGCAGCGCGCAGCGGCCCTCGTAGCCAAAGTAGTGCGCCAGGCCGGCAAACTTGCCGCTGTACGCGCCGGCCGCGCGGCGCACGCCCAGCTCCGCCTCCACCAGTGCCATCACAAGCTTCTCAGTCTCGATGCGCGACAGCTGCGGCGCGGCCCAGGTTTTTTAGGGTAAGGTTCGCTTATGCCATCAGGTTTGGGCTCGGACGCCTGCCCCATGAGCGCATGGCCCCTCCCTCAGGAGCAGCTGTCGGGCGCGCGCCGGCAGCGGCGCATGCCGCCCCGGCCTCTGCTGCACGCTCGTCCTGGCCGGCACAGCAGGCCACTCACGCACCCTCACCACAAAGGCATGCACAGGCCTGCCTGCTATGGCGCCAGGCCACACCACCCGTCCTCCAGAACGGCGTGGGCGCGCGGCTGCCGGGGACCCGCCTGCACATTGCCGTGGGGGTCCCGCTCGCGCAGCAAGTCCCCCCGGATCGCCGCCGGCAGCAGGTCAAAGACGGCGCGATTGGCCTCCGTCAGCCGCTTGGCCACATCCTCAGGCGCCAAGCTGCCGCCCGCGTCGCCACCCTCGCCCTCGCTGCCCGCCAGCAGCTCGTTCAGCTCCCGGATCAGCGCGCTCACCTGCCGGCCCGGCCGCCCCTGCAGCGCCGCCCCGGGACCATGCCCTGCCAGCAGCGCGGCAAAAGCTCTCGGCGTCGGCGCTGGCTGCACGGGCGCACGCGCCGCGAGCCTGACGCGCGGCCTGCTGTGCCGAGCGCGCCCCTTTGCCCAGCCGGCGATGAAGCAGAAGCGGCGCCCCCTTACAGCCTGACTGCTCGACTGCTTGACGGGAGTGCAGCCGCCCGCGTGCCCGGGCGCGATCCCCACGATCAACTACCGAGCCCGGCACAAGATGCGCGCGCCTTGGCGTGCAGCCCGGCCTAGGGTATGGCCTAGGGTAGGGCGGTAAGGTGTCACCTCCGGCACGTGCTCCAGCAGGCCCTCCGGGATCAGGATCACGCCGTAATTCTTGCCCGCTTGGGCGCGCGCCGCCACGATGTCCGCCACCTGCGCCCAGCGCGCGCGCTCTCGCTCAGGCGCTGCCGTACTGCCGCTCTTGGCAGGCGTGTCTGCAACCTCCAGTGAGTCTCGGCAGCCGCCGTACGACACAGCATGCGTCCAGCGCTCGAGCGCATCAAGCGGGGCGAGGGGCGCGCCCCGCGCGACAAGGAGTCACGTCGCACAGCGCAACACGGCGCGCTCCGGAGCGCGCCTGCTGCGTGACGCCGGCGAGCGTGGTGCGCGTGGCGGTGATCTCCTCGCAGATGAGCGCGGCCTGCGGGTGCGTCTGCAGCGCGGTCTCCAGCGTCAGGTGTGACGCGGAGCGGCCCATGAGGCGCACGAAGTGCGTGTACTTGCGCGCGCTCGCCGCGTCGATCATGATGTTGCCCACCATCTCCGAGTACACCTGCCGCGCCGCGTGCCGGGCCGTCAGGCGCGCGCGCTTGCGCGGCGCCTCCGCGCCGACCGCGTGGCTGCCCGCTGGTCCGGGCGCACTGCGGCGCGCGGCGCGGCCGCAGCGCGCACGGCGTCCTTGTGCGGGCAATCGCAAGAGGTCACCATGTCATCAGGCATATTGCAGGACTGGCGCACCCCTTGTTCAGCTATCATCCTGAACGAGTGTGGTTAAGATGTCTTTCCAGGGTGAAGCACTACCTGTGCATGACAAACGCGCTCCTCTGCACATCGTGGTTCCATACTGCTTGCCACTAACTAGCCACAGGGCACAGCACCGTCCTGTTTGGAGAGTCCTGCTGCGCTGGGAGCATAGCGCGCCGGGACGGCGCGCGCCTTGCACGCCGTGTCAAAGCCGAAGCTGACCGCGACGGCGTCGTTCTTCAGGTCGCCGTCGATGGTCTTTGGCACGCCGATCACGCAGCAGGGCACGCCTGCCGCCGAGCATTAGCTCCGTTCAGTCCTGGTATGAAGCCCACGTCATGCACCAGGTCACACGCGCACTGGCGTCCGCACGTCCGGCCATGCTAAATTTTCAGAGCTAGGTCGCCTGCCAGCACAGCCACCGCCGTCGGCCGTGCTACCTTGACGGTTCGGCACAGCAGGCTGATGACTCTGCCCCAGGGGTATCTGGCCGACCCGGCTGCGCTCGTACACTTGCCGCCCGGCCGGGCACAGGGCGACCATGTAGGCGGAGGGCGGCCGCAGCAGCAGCGGGCGCTGGACTCGGGGCCAGGCAAGCCCCGCGGGCAAGCATTAAGGTCTGTGGGCAAGGGCTAGGGTCCGCGCGCGCGCCGTGCGCCAGGAAGTACTCGGCCAGCACGGCGGCGTTGGTGTTGGAGTCGTCGCCGCCGGCGACCACCAGGCCGTCCAGGCGCAGGTCGGAGACTGCGGCCGCGGCGCGCTCCAGGTCGGCCGCGCTCTCGATCTTGTCGCGCCCGCTGCCGATCATGTTGAAGCCGCCCTGGTTGCGGTACGTCAGCTGCGCGCCCCGCGCGCGCGTGCCGTCAGCGCGCGCCCTCGCGGCGCGCGCGCCGCCTCGCTGGCTGGGCAGCTTTCTGTGCCAACCGTGCCGAGCAGCCCAAATGTTTATCAGCGGGAGCCGATGCGGGCGCTCTAAGTCTATACAATCATGTACGGCATGCCCGCAGGGCCCGCTCGAGAGCGAGTGCTCCCTAAGATTTGTGCTCGTCCGCCCTCCCCCAGCTCGCGCTGCTGGCGTGGCCGCCTTCACGTGGGGCCTACAACACAGGCGCCGTGCGGCAGGGCGCGCCATGCTCTCGACGGTGATCTCGCTGTGCGCTTGGTGACGATGCCGCGCGGCCCGTCGCGGAAGCCAAGCAGCTGCGCGCCGGGGTAGCGCTGCTCCAGGCAGTCCAGCAGGCCCGCGATGACGTTGTGCCCGCCTGCGCGCGCGACCGCGGCCCTCACATGGCGCGGGGGCCGCCGCGCGGGCCGTGGCAACGTGCGCGCCCAGTCCCGGCACATTGGGGGTGCGAATGGGGGGACACCTTGCGTGACAGGTGAGGGGGCGTCCCCAGTACTGCACCAGCAGCATTTGCTATCCTCCAGCAGTACCTTTGTGGAGGCCCGGACTCTACCACGATGCATGCGTATGCATCCACATGCACGAATATACGCCCTAGGAGCCGCGCACCCGGCGCCTGCCCGCCGGAGAGCACGATGCCGACGCGCAGGCGGGGCGGGGCGGCGCCGTTGGCGCGCTGCGCGCTGCTGCCCGTGCGCCCGCCGTGGCCGTTGGCTGAGCAGCTCGGGATGCCGGCCTTCACCAGCCGCACCGCCGGCTTGCCTGGCCACAAGAGGGGGTTAGGGTAGGGCTGAGCGGCGAGCGCGTCGCAGCGGGTGTCGCACTTCCACCAGCTACCACTCTCCAGAAGCAGCCCTGCTGGCTCGTCCAGGGCTCTACGCTGGAGCCGGGGGCCCTTGCTGCGGCCAGCAAGTGTGCAGAGGTGCTGCAGGCGTTTGCAAGACGGGCGCGCGCACCCCGCAGGTGCGGAAAGGCGGCGGCGACGCGGTCGGCCTCGCCGGCCGCAGCAGCGGCAGTGAAGAAGCTCTTGTCCTTGGCGTTCATGGGCGCGACGTCCACGCTGCCTGCGACGTGCTTAGAAGCAATGGAAGATAGTGCGCAAGCTTGTGCATGCAAGAGCTGCTCCCTCGCTCCAACGGCGCCGCCAAGCCTCGCTGGGCCATTGCGGCCCCGTCGAGCAGAGCACGCAAGGGGCTCGCGAGCACTTGTTCGATAGAGATACATGTGGCGGATATTATCCTGACCGGCTGTGCGCCAATGCCCATCGGCATTGGCTGCCAGCTGCTCCGCTGGGGCAGGGCCAGGCCAGCCCGGGCCTGCCAGGCGCATCTGGCACGCACCCTGCAGGATCTTGGGCTTGGGCGGCACAAAGTTCAGGCGCGTCGACTGCAGGATGCTAAAGTGCTCCGAGTTGTCGTCGATCAGCACACAGTTTGCCTCGTCCGCGCTGGCGGTCGAGGCAAGGCTGGCCGCGGAGCCGACGTTGGCGCCAGGGAGCAGCGTCATGGCGCCCGCGCGGCTCGCAAGCGCCCGACCTAATGCTGCACCCCGCAGCGACGGCGACCGGCAGCAAAACTCTGTCTCACGCTGTGCCTTTCTCCCCGGCTTTAAGCTTCATCCAGCATCAATCGGTAAAAGTGTCGGTGCTAGAAACCTAGGGCTTTGCCTATAGGCTGGGACATATATATATGCCCAGCAAGCCGGGTGTGAAAGGAGCTTGGAGCTTGCCAAAAGGTCTGGTTCTGCACTGGATTGCCAGCAGTGACGTAAACGCCGACAGGTAGTTCCAAGGTAGTCCTGCTCAGCTTGGTGTGGGTGCGTCCGATCCAGTCAGCGCGTCAGCTATGCTGCGCACCTGCAGCGCCGCGCGCGCGGCGCTGCTGGCATGCTGCGCACTGCTGGCACTCTCGGCCTGCGCCGCCGCGCCGTGGACACCGGCCAGCTTCCCAAACCCCGCCACAGACGTGACGCTCTGCAACCGCCGGGGCGTGCGCTCGCGCATCTGCGACCCTGACGGCATCCTGTCCTACGAGGGCGCCAACGTGCTGGAGGCGACGCTGGCCGACGTCGCGGACGCGCGCGCGCCCTTCGGGATGTCCGCCTGCGCGCGCGCCCCGGGCGAAGCCGCCGGCTATGAGGTGCGCTGCCCCGCGGCCCTGGTGCCGTGTGGCTGCCTGCTGATGATGTGGCAGCCGACCTGCACGTCTAGCAGGGTGATGCGCTAGGTGCGCCTGGTGCAGAAGCTGCGCCGGAACGCGGGCGCTGACGTGCGGACGCTGCGTCGCTACTTCGCAGGTCGCGGTGGCGCTTATGGCGCAGATGGACGTGCGGGATGGCCTGGACGTCCACGACCAGGCGGCCGACTTTGCGAGCGCGCTGATGACGGAGTGGGGCGTCGGCAACCGCCGCTGCAACGACGGCGTGCTGCTGCTGCTGTCCAAGGACCCGCGCGAGGTGCGCGCCTGCTGGGCGCCGCGCCCCGCCCTCCTTCTGCCAAGCCTGCTGCTTGAGCCTGCCTGCTGGTCTTTGTTGCTGAGAAGTGAGGTGCTGTCAGGCGTTCCCGCTGCCCTCGCATGGGAAGCCTTGGGATGGCTGCACCGCCGCAGCATCGAACACGGGTCAAGACCAGGCCCGGCCTCAGCTGACGGCCCCCGCTGCCAGCAGGTGTACGTCTACGCGGGCGCAGGCGCGCGGGAGCGCCTGACGCCGGACCGCATCCTGGCCGCGATCGACAACATGCGCCCCGGCCTGCGCGCCGGCGACTATGACGCGGCGCTGCAGCGCGGCGCCGTCGACATCGGCGTCGTGCTGGCGGGCGGCAAGATCGGCGGCGAGGGCTCTGGGAAGTGGCACTCTGACCTGTGGATCCCGGGCGCCTTCTTCTCCTTCGTCGGCGCGCTATTCGGCCTGTCCTGGTGGTGCGCACAGCTGCGCGGACAGCCGCATGCGTGGCAGCAAGCGTCGCCAGGGCTCTCACTGCTGATGACTGCTGATTTGATACATTGCATGCTGGCGGTCTTGCATGGCATCCAAGCCGAGACAGCCGTAATCAGCATGCGGCCGTGCGGCACGCCCTCCCTGCACTGAACCACTGCCTCCAGCGGCCCGCGACCGCCCAGGCCGGGCGCCGCTGGTGACAGGCAGGAGGCAGGCCGGGCGCGTCTGCGCGTGCTCGCATGCGGCAGAGCCCGCCGCCGGGCGCGCCGACGACGGAGCGCCGCCGCGCGCAGGAAGGAGCGGCGGCGCCAGGCGCAGGTGCGCACGGTGCAGGCGCTGGTGGACAAGCTGAAGCGCGAGCAGGCGGTTGCGGCGGCCACGCACGCCTACCCGGCCGCCAGCTGCCCGGTGCGGTCTACCCTACCGGTATCCTACACCGTATACCCGGCCCTACGCAGTCCCTGTGCCGGCGCGCTGCCCCCCTGTTGCTGGCGCGCTGGCGCATCGCCGTGAGGGCTCCTGTCGCTCGGCGGGCTCCTGGGTCAACAGAGCTCTGTGGGACTGTGGGGCAGCCCGCTCGTGTGGTGCGTCTTGCATGCTAGCGAGGGGAGTAGGCACTGCCAGGCCCCCGTCCGGTGCCTGCTCCGTGGGCCCAGGGACCAGGCAGGCTCGTGCATATGTCTCAGACCGCAGTTTTGCGGCGTATGCGACGGTTGTCTGCCTTGCACAGGTCAGCTGATTTGTGCGCGCATGCCAGATGCTCCTCACCGCGCGCGCAGGTCTGCTTCGAGGACTTTAACGACGCGCCGTCCGCGCCGCCGCTGCCGCGCGCCGGCCTGCCCGGCGAGGCTGGCGGCGCCGCGGCGGAGCGAGCCGACGGCGCCGAGGGCGCAGGGCCCAGCGGCGGCGGCCGCGGCGCGGCCGCCCCGGACAAGGGCAAGGCGGACGCGGCGGGCGATGCGGAGCTGCGCACGCCGCTGCTGCCGCCGCTGCGGCCCCGGCAGAGCGGGTGCGTTGCCGCCCGCGCGGCGCTCGCGCCTGCGGCGCCCCGCGTCTGTGCATGCTGCAAGCGTGCCCGCCGCCACTCTGGCACAGGACCGGGCCGCTAGTGACACGAAGCTACGCGCGCAGCTGTCACTGCAGCCACATTCCTGGCATAACACAGGCGCACAGTAGATGCGTGCTGGCGTGCGCGTCGTGCGGGGTCCGGCGGGCGGTCTGTTGCTGCGCGAGCGGGGCGCTGGCCGCGCTCAGCAGGGTAGAAGCACTCCGTGCGCTGCCATCTGGGGCTGGCAAGCCGATGCGTTGCTTACGCATGCGTCCGTTGTGCAGGCACGAGGGCGCGGCGGCGCCGCGCCGGCGGCTGGTGCTGCCCTGCGGGCACACGTTCTGCGAGTCCTGCATCTCCACGTGCGGCCCTGCCGTCGCACCGCATGCCCCATCTTTCCTATGGCCCATGCCTCGCCTTGAACATAGCAGCTACCCTGGTCGCGTGCTGCTGCTCGCTGGACTGCTGCCCACGGCAAGCGTGCCGGCATTTCCACACCTGTCCCTGTGGCTGTGCCGCATGCGCGCCTGCCTTCGGACAGGGCAGCTGCCGCCACGTGCTGCTTGCGGCCACTGCGGCTCGCGCGCTGTGCTGTCGCGGCGCAATGCGCTTTGAAGGGCCTGACCCTGCCCTAACCCGAGCGCAGGTGGGTGAGCGCGAACGAGACGTGCCCCATCTGCCGCGAGCCACTGGTCGGGCAGGCGGCGCCGGCGGCCGCGCCGCGCTGGTCGCAGGGCGCGTACGAGCAGGAGCTCGTGTTCCGCCTCATGCGCCTGCACACGTGCGTCTCGCCCCACCCAGCCCCCACGCTCCGCGCTCGCGCGCCTGCCCTGCGCGGCGGCGGCGCCTTGTGATAATTTGCGAGGCTTGGCGCCCATGAGCCAACCCTGTGCGTGTCTGATGCGCACCGGTCAGCAGCGCTGCTGCCGTTGAGATCCTGGCGCCGGGCGGTGCAGCGCGCCCCACGGTTGAATGACCCGGCCGGTCGCTGCGTGTGAGCCGGGCACGGCTGGTCGCCGTTGTGTGAGCCGGGCGGCGCGCGCAGGGGCTACCCGGGCATCGTGGACGGCGGCATGGTGGAGCGCTGGTCGGAGGACGCACGCCAGGGCCGCCCGATCGAGTGGTCCGCCGCACGCTGGGCGGCCGAGCGCGCGGCGCAGACCGACGACGCGCAGCTGCGCGCCGACCGCGCGCATGCCGGCTCGTACGGCGCGGCCAGCAGCAGCTTCGGCGGCGGGGGCGGCGGCGGCGGCGGCGGCGGCGCGGGCGGCGGCTGGTGACTGGGCGTCAGAACAGGAAAGCGTTTGGGTTTGAGAAGCTGCTCTCGGGCGGCCGAGCGAGCGGCGCAGACCGACGCTGCGCAGCTGCGCACCGAGTTTGCAATGTTACATGCGGCAGTGCTGGCGCCAGCAGCCTTAGCGCTGCCACCGCCGCCCCAGCTGCTGGTGGCGCCGGTGTTGGCGGCGGCAGCGTCGCTGGCGCTGGCTCGGCTGGTGACACTGCGCCAGAGCAGACAGCAGGAGTTACTTCAGACGACCGTGTGCATGTGTAACAGAAGTGTGGACAAAACCAGAGGGTGCATCATGCACCGTGCATGTCAACTGCGGCATCTGAAGTGCTGCGTTTTAGACGGTGCAAGAGTATGGCAATGAGCATGTTTACAGCATGTGTTAATGTCCCAAGCTGCCATGGTTGTAGTTTCTGAACAAGCTGTGGTGGTGGTGTAGTGATCTGCCTGCCTGTGCGCGCTCCTCGCTTCATATTGGAGGAATTGCTTTGATTGGCACTGTGCTGGGACACGGGACATTGCCGTATGAATACAAGTTTGTGTGATGTGCAAAGGATGGAGGCTGTTGCATCACTCACTGACATACATGATGCCCCCGCATCGGATCGTGCGGGGTGGCCATGCGTCATTGATACAAGCTGCCAGCCACCTCCTGCTGGTATGTCTGGATCAGCGTTGCAGCACGCAGCATGTGATCTACTGCAAAGACTGAGCCAAACACAGTCGTCAGCTGAGCTCATCAGAACTGCGGCGCCCAGTGCGCTGCGCACGCTCCGGAAGCATAAGCGCTCCGCAGCATGCAGCAAGGCCACCCACCACGCCTGTCAGGGCGTGCTGTCATGCGCCATCGTCCCAAGCAGAATGCCGACACGGAATGACGTGCCACCGGAGCCCGCTGCACTGCTGCGCCGGCGGCGCGCGGGCCCAGCGCCGGCCGGCACATCCGCGCGCGGTCTGCGCGGGCGCACGGCACGGGGGAGCCAGCGCCCGCCCCTCGTGGGCCCGAGCCTGCCGGGCCCGCGCCCCTGGCGCGGCCGCGGCGCGCGCGCCGCGCCGGCACGCGCTACCTGAAGGCCAGCATGCTGGGCTGGCGGCGCGGCGGCTCGGCGCTGTTGGCGTACAGGTGCGTCACCTCCTGCAGGGGCGCGCGGCGCCGGGGCGCGGGCGCCGCCGCGGGCGCGCCCGCGCCCTTGGGCCGGCCGGGGCCGCCCTGTGCCGCGCCGCCGGGCGCGTGCATGCTCGCGCCGGCGCGCTTTGGCTTGCCTGGAGGCACTGCGGGCGCACACGCGGCGCCACGTCAGCACGGGCTGTCAACAGGCCGTTGTGCACTGCGGGCGCTCTTGCAGGCGGCGCCACGCCCGGCATGTGGGGCAAGCCGGCAGTCATGCCCAGGTGGCGGCTGTCACCGCATGCCCGTGCGAGGGCCAAGGTTCTTGGTGTGAGGGTGCACCAGGCGCTGCTATGCCAGGCAGGTTATAAACAACCAAGCTTACTCTAACATGCAACGAGCTGCTCTGAACAAGCCAGCTTCCAAGTAAAGACGCTTGAAGGGTTGTCACAGCAAGAGAGCGCCAGGTAAGACGTGGCTGTGGCCGGTCAGCGCGAACGTGATGGTCATGCTGTGCTCCAGGACAGGCTTGCTCTTCGTGGACATGCACGGCAAAAGTGTGTATGGGTGCACCACAACATGTCGACGCAGGTGCGCAGTCTGCGGCAGGCGCGCACCGTTCTCCTTCTCGTCCCGCTGCGGCTTCCCGGGCAGGCAGCGGTCTGCGCAGGGCTCGCACAGCGGCTTTGCCGCATGCGCGCATGCAGTTGCCGGCGCTGGCACATTGGCGGTGTTCTCCATACCGGCCCCAACGGAGTCCTGTAGGCGGGTTGCTGTGTTGTGTCAGGCACCCAGCTGACGCGCCAGGATCCGTTGCAATGCTGTTTTGAAAGCACGAGCTGTGCTTCAGTCTGGCTGTGATGCTGCGTTGGGGCTTACGTGTGGACGGTGGTTGAAGTGGCACCGGAGAAGGCGCAAGAGCTGTGCGGTTGCGGGCGTGGGCTGTTGCAGGCGTCCTCAGCGAGCGAGAATGCCACGCGCTGTCAAGCCAAGCTTGGTGCTGCTCATACACTTGGCGCTATGTTTTGGAAGGCTGCACAGTGGGCGTCAGGTGCAAGGACTGCCTAGGTGATTGGTTGGCTGTCGCGTTAAGCTGTCGCCTTGACTTTTGTAGCACAATCCCTGCCCTTTCAGGACCTAAACCCGCACGTGACATGCCATGGAGCCTGGTCCCAGGCATGTTGCTCCCAGGAGCAACATGCGACAGATATGTAGCAACGTGCGCAGTGTTGCAAATGCGCTGTCTCTGCAAAACTCACGCATAGTATACACACGTTCTGGATAGATACATAGGCTTCATGGGGCTATAAAGGCTTCGTCAAGGTAGTTCACAAATATAGGCTTAGTCAAGGTAGTTCACAAAGCAGACGCCCTGCCACTGCACACAGCGACTTGCTGAAAGGCCAGCGTTCATGCTACACTCTACACCCACACCCTGCGCAAGCAGAACCAGGTCATGTCAAAGCCCTGCCGCGCCCAGACGGGTGCAAGAGGCAGTGTTTCTCTGTGCTCGCTCTTCACTCACTTCCTACACTTAGAACAATGAAACATTTTTACAATTTATAGGCAGCGCGTAGCTGCGCCGCGCGCCCGGCGTCGCCCAGCCGCGCAAGCACGGCCGCCAGGCGGCCGGCGAGCATGATGTTGGCGACGCGCGAGCCGGAGGCCGCGCCGGCGCCGGCGCCCGGCCCCGCGCCCGCGCCGCGCGCTGCGCCGTTGCCGAGCGCCGTGCCGCCGCGCTGCTGCTCGAGCGACCGCGCGAGCACGCCCGCGAACTCAAGCAGCGGCGCGGCGGCGGCCGGCGGCCCGCCGGCGAACCACTCCGGCCGCAACGCACCCGCCAGGCGCTCCATGCGGTCGACCGCCAACGGCAGGTCGGCCGCCGCCGCGCGCAGGTAGGGCAGCATCTGCGCGCGCCCCGCAGCGCTCACGCGCGCCCCGGGGCGGCCGACACCTGACGCCTGATGCTGCGGCTGCCATCAGGCGCAGAACAACTCCGCGCATGAGCTGTGACGGGTCCTAGTGAAACGCACGGCTCCAGGTGCGGATGCAGGTGGCCGCGCCAGATCGTAGCACCGCCACGGCGGCAGAGGCGCACGCGCATGATCAGCAGGCATACATGCGGGAGCCACCGCAGAGCAGCACACCCACATCCCTGACACGCGGACGTGGTGGCATGCTGCCGGCACGCACGGCCAGGCTCGACACTCATACTGGCGTGCGTGAGAATGCAGCCGCCCGCGCTCGCTGGCGCTGCAGGCCGGCGCGCCTGCTGGTGCAGGAGGCGCTCGAGCGCGAGGCCGGCCAGCGGCGCGCGCGCGAGCACGCCCTCGAAGCAGCCCAGCGCACGCAGCAGGCGCAGCGCCTTGCCAAAGCGCCGCGCGAGCAGCGCGGCGGCTGCCGGCGAGGCGGCCGCCGCGGCCGGTGGCCAGGGCGGCATGCGCAGCGCGCCCACCGCCGCCGCCAGCCGCTCCAGCGCCGCCTCCAGCGCCGCCTGCGCAGTGGTGCTGATGTGGAGCTTCTGACCCTACCCTAACCCTAACCCATATAACCCCATATCCTTGATGCATGGGGCGATGCGCCGGCAGCTGGGCCGGCGGCGGGAGCACATCAAGGCCCCCGCCTCCCTCCCGGAGGCGCAACATACTGCAGCACTTGCTGTTCCCGGCAAGACCACGAGCAGGCTCCAAGGCTTTGGATGGCAGCCATGCCGTCCAGCCAACGCCGCCAGCCCCGCGCCGCCCGCCCGAACGCTCCTCCCGACGCCCAGCAGCCCCGCGCGCCGTGACGTGGCGTGGGGCGAGTGCCGCAGCGCAGGCATTGTTTGACAATTTTGTGCAATTGTTGCTAGTCACGCTACTTTTTTCTTGGGTGATACATTTTCCAATAAGTGCACGCGCCTGCAGCGCGGTGTCCTCGGGCGGCACGTACGCGGCCGCGTCCTGCAGCACGGCGGCCGCCGCGCGCGCCTGCCGCCGGCTGGCCGGGTTCCACGCGCTCGCCAGCAGCCGCGCGGTGCGCGGCAGCACCAGCTCGCGCACCTGCCGCGGCGCGGCGTGTGCTGGTCCGCACGTAGGGTTTGGGTAGGATTGGGATCCCCATGTCCTGGTTCGCGTCGCCGCCAGCCGCGCGGCGCCGCACGCTCCGGCCAAGCGGCCGAAGCTGCATGCCTGGCCCGCTGTCGCTGGGAGGATGGCTGCATCGCTGGGGGGGGCGTGTCGGGTTCTGGGGCACAGCATTGTCGCCTCGCTGGCAGATGATGCACCATCAGAGCATGCGGACCGCCAGCAGTACGACTGTACCCGACCGATTGCCGGCGGCGGCGGGCGCCGGTGCTACGTGAACGACCGGCAGGACGACTGGGACGTGTACCTGCCGACGATCAAGTACGTGTGCAACGACTCCGAGCAGTGCTCCACGGGCGCGACGCCTTTTGTGCCGGACACCGGCGGCCACCGCGCCAACCCGCTGACGCGCGCAATCGCCGCGGAGAGCGTTCACGTCCCTGCCCGGGTCACGCACAAGCGCTGGCGCGCTCGACCGCAGGACGGGACATGGACGCTCCGCAGCGATTGCGCGCGCCAGCGGACTGGCGGGGTGGCCGGCGGTGTCTAGCATGACCCGGCGCCGCACCCATGGATGACTGCTCCGGTCGCTGTACACGCATTTAAGCATCGGCAGGTACCTGTCCCAGTCGCCCTGCCGCTCGTTCACGTAGCGCCGCACACCCCACAGCTGCAGAGCGCTCTCCCCTGCTGTCAGAGTGATGCCATCAAGTCGACGCTTGCCCGCAAGGGGCAGACACCAGTCCCCTGCAGCACTCCATCCTGTTGGCACAACGCGGGCGGAAACCTGGCACCGGCCAGCGAGAGCAGGTCCCCCCGCACCAGCCGCGGGATGAGCTCGTTGTCGGCGTCGTCGCCGGCCGGCGGCGCGGCGCCGCCGTCGCGGCCCGCCTGCCCGTAGTCGAACAGCGCCTGGTACCAGTCCATGTCGTCAAAGCCTGCGGGCGCCCGCGCGTGGTGAGCGCGGCCCGCGCCCATGAGCAGCAGAGCAGCGGAGCACCTGGCAGCCTCAGCACAGCATGCCCAGTATCAAGGGTATGTTTCAAAGGTGAGCAGCGGCATGGCACACCTGCACGCGCTGTGCGCGTGTGTACGTTGGCAGGCCCAGCGCGGCCGCCTGTGTGCCCGACCACCCCCCCGAGGAGGTACGATGGGAGGAATCTCAAACCCCGGCCCATGCATACAGCAAACTCACGGCACCCGCATCGGCGGACCCGAGCAGCTGCTAAACCATACCAGCCGGCCACTCAGGAGCGCGGGGGGCGGCGCGAGGGCGGCGCGCCCGCGCGCGGCCCGAACAGCGGGTCCCACGCCAGCAGCTCCAGGCGCACGAACGGCGCAAACACGACCGGCGCGCTCAGGCCCATGTACGCGTCGCGGTACGCGCCCGGCTGCGCCGCCTTCCAGCCCTCCAGCCGCGCCTGGCGCGCCGCGGGCAGCCTTTCTCGCACCCCTTGGTGAGCGCTGGCGGGACGCGTCCGTGCTGGTATACCGCGTGCGCACGCCCTGCCTGCGCGGCCGCCCGGCTGCGAGCGGGCGTGCTGCCCTGCTGTCGTGCTCCGCCCGGCGCGGCCGAGGCGCGAGCGCTGGCAAGGCGGCCGCCCTGCAGCCCGGCGACTGCGAAACAAGGAGCGCTGGTCCTGGCCAACAGCGCTGCGCGCTCGAGCTCTCGGAACATGCTTACGTGTGTGTGCATGGACAGACGTCTCAAGCTGTGGTTGTCAACGGGGTCAGCTCCGGCTGGCTTGCCCCGCCGCCGGGGGGCTGCCGCACGCCCGGCGCCGCGCGCCCGGCCGCGGGCGCGCGCCTTGAGCGCGCGCAGCGAGCCGAACTCGTCGCCGGCGTCCGCAAACACGGTCCGCGCGGCCTCGACCAGGTCGCGCCGCTTGCGCGCGTAGCGGCTGACCTCCGTATCGGACTCGTCCGTCGTCTCCTCGCCCAGCAGCGCCTCCGCGCCGTCCTGCAGTGGCCAGGGTATTTCTTATCACAACCCCTTGGGCTTGCTGAGCACCGAGGAACCGGCCGTTCCAGGGAGCTTTGACATGCAGCAGTGTAGAGTGTGGGTGGGCGCTCCTGGCCGCGCTGGCGACCAGGGCCAGGCAGACGCACCCCAGCCGCATCCGGCTCGCCGGGCGGTTGCGCTCGTCCCTGCCGCACAAGCCACAGCAGCGGCGGGACAGCCCCGTGCCAAGTCCGGCTCCAGCGGCGGCGCTGCGGGCGCGCCTGCGGCCGGCCGCGGCGGCGCCGCAGGCAGGGGGCCGGGCGGGTGGCCCCCCCACCGCGCCTGGCCTTGGCGCTGCAGGCGCTCCAGGTCACGCTGCAGCCGACCGCGCAACACCGCAGGAAAGAGGTTAGGGTGGGTTAGGGTTGGGGTCAAGGCAGGCCTCCGGCGCGCCTGGCCCTGGCGCTGCAGGCGCTCCAGGTCGCGCTGCAGCCGGCCGCGGCGCCGCGCCGATCGCTCCGCCGCCTCGCGCCGGCGCTCCATGTTGGCGTCGCGGCCCAGCTCGTCCAGCGCGACGCCCAGGCCCGCGCCGCCCGCGGCCGCCTCCGCCTCCGCCGCCGCCGCCTCCGCCGCCGCGGCCGCGCCTGCCGAGCGCAGACCCGGCATCGGAAGCAGCATGTCTGCAGGAAGCGCGGCGCTGCAAGGCGGCACCTAACAACAGGTCCGTGCGATGCTGTCCGGCTCTTTTGTGGCATCATCACCCGCTTGCCTCATAAGAGGAGGCTCTGCCGCAACCGCATGGCGCGTGCGACCCGAATTGCACGGCGCCCATCATGCAGTGCTGCCGCACAGACACGCGCAGCTACCGCGCCTCCCTGCGTGACCGTGGAGCTCCCAGACGGGCGGGCCGCGCCCGGCAGCGCGGCGCCGCCCGCCAGCGCACCCAGCGCAGCCTCAGGGTCCTCAGTATTTGCAGACCCGCTACTCGCGCAAGGGGTCAGCGCCCAGGCGGGCGGGGCGCGCCCGGCAGCGCGGCGCCGCCCGCCAGCGCGCCCAGCGCAGCCGAGACCGCGGCGCCGGCGACCGCCTGGTCGTCGCCGTCGTCGGCCTCGCCGCGCTCGGCGGCCGCCTCGGCGCGGCCGGCCATCAACGCGTCAGCCTCCTCCTCCATCGCCTCCACCAGCGCTGACTTCTCCTGCGCGCATCGCGGGGCCGGCGGTCAGGCGCGCGGCCCTGCCCTCCAGGGCTTGCAGCGGTGCTGAATGAGTTCAATGCTGCAGGTCCCGCAGCTGCCCCCTCCGCGCTCGGCCGCTGCCCCAGGTCGCGAGCGCCACACCAAGGGCCACTCCGCCAGTGTGTGGCAGACTGGACCGTAAGCAGGCCCCTCAAGTGAACCTTCCGGGCCTGTGTCGCCGCAAAAGCATGCCCTCCCCATGCCAGCCATGCAGCTTTCGACTCCCAGCCCTAGCTGTAACAGAAGCCGGCATCGCAGTGGGCGGCACAATGTCTTTGCAACCCCTTGCTCAACCCCTTGCTGGGCGCGTCCGCGCGAGACAAACCTGGAGCATGTCGCACAGGTCGGCGACGTACGCGCGCAGCTGCTGCAGGTACGCGAACCGCCCGCCGGCCGCCTCCAGCTCGGCCTCCAGCGCGGCCACGCCGGCCACCGCCGCCGCCAGGTTCTCCGCCGCGCGCCGCCGGCTGCGCTCGGCGTGCGCCTGCGTCGCCTGGCGCACGCGCGGCCGCCGCGCGGGTCGGCGCCCCGGCGCGAGAGCTGATACGAGCAGAAGGCTCTTGCTGTTCACAGGGTTGCATTTTGCTGGCCCTGAACGCAGCCAAGCCCACCACTGCGGCTGCCAGAAGCCCTTGCCCTCTGCAGGCCCGGTGGTCCTGACATCCAGACAACGAGATGCCCCTGATGTGCACCAGACCCGGCACAACCCCACAAGTCCCCTCCAACCCTCCCGCACCTGCAGGCGCTCCACGCCGTTGCGCAGCGCCTTGACAACCTCAGCAGCGGCCGCCGCCGCGGCCGCGGCCGGCGCCGCGCCGCGGCCGCCAAAGCCGACGCCGGCCGCAGTGGACCGCCGCGGCGCCGCCGCCGCCGCCGCCGCCGCGCCGGCCGGCCCCGCGGCGCTGCGCCCGGCGCCCTTGCGCAGCTGCTCGCGCACCCACGTGTCGTCCGCGTCGTCCTCGCCCTCGGCGGCCTGCACGCCGCACCCACCACACCCGCTCACATGCAGGTCATGCGCAAGTGACGCGGCGCGACACCACACTGCTGCTGGCGCCCTCAGCTGGCCCGAGCGCCCAAGACAGCGCTTGAGCACGCAGCTCGCAGGCCGCCCGGCACGGCACGCCGCTCCCGGCCCCCGGCTGACCCGCTCAGCGCACTTCTGCCCAGACCTGCTCGTCGTCCGCGACGCCAGCCAGCACGCTCCCGCGACCGCCGCCGCCGCCGCCGCCGCCGCCGCCGCCGCCGCCGTCGGTAGCGGGCGCCTTGCCCAGGAAGGTCATGCGTACGCGCTCCTCGGCCTCGGCGTCTTCATCGGAGTCGGCGTCGGCCGGCGCGGCGCCGGCGTCGCCGCCGTCGGGTCGCGCGTCCAGCACGGAGGCGGTCGAAAGCGGGATGTAGTCGGGCGCCAGGTGCGCGCTGCGCAGCCGCTCCCGCTTCTCCTTCACGCGCCTGCGCCCGCCGCGCGGCGCGCGCTCATGCGGGCCGCTCCGGCGCCGCCGCGGCCCTGCTCTGGCGCAGCACGGCCAGGGCAGATGGCACTGCCCCAGTGCGCGCTGCGTGCCTGCATCTCGCCCCCGTAGGAGGCCGCCAGAATGCAGGCCTGCGCAAGGCTAGCGCGCGAGCAAGCGCGCCTCTGTGACCACCCTCCGAAACCTTTGCCACTGCACAGCATCCTGACCAGACAGCACAAATTGCAGGAATGCACAGCTGCAGCCACGCGGTGCGGCAGCTGCGCGCCGCACCTGATCGTCTCCTCGTTGGGGATCTGGAAGTCGTCATCGTCGTCGTCCAGAGCCGCGGCCGCGGCCGCCACAGCCTCAACTGCCGCGGCCGGCCTGCGCGCCGCATCGGCGGCCCCTGCGGGCGCGCCGCTGCTCCTGCCTGCCTCCGGGCGCGGCGGCGGCGGCAGCTCCGCGTCTTCGACCCTCGCCTGGCGCGCGCAAGCCCAACCGTTGGTGCGCTGAGTGGCGTGCAGGGCAGGGCACTGGGCACTGCGGTTGCAAGCAGTGGCGCAGACGTCAGAGCACCTCGGAATACATCCAGTCGAAACACAGGGGTGCCCACCGGCAAGACGGCCGTCACCGCGGCCGCCGCGGCGGCAGGCGCGCCCGCCGGCTTGAAGCTGCCGGACAGCTTGAACACGCCCGCGGCGGCGGGCTCGCTGGGCCGCGGCGCCGCATAGCGCAGCGTGTTCTTCTTCAGCTCCTTCAGCCGCTCCGCGCTGTACTCGCCTGCGCGGTCCCAGGCTCGTTGGTGCTGTGTGCGCATCGGGTGCACGGCGAGCGCGTTAACACGAGTGTCCCGCGCTCCCTCACGCTGCTTCAGCACCTATTCTTGCACGGACTTGCAGGACCAGAGCCCGGCCTCTGCTGCAGCAGAGGCTGAAGCGTGCTGACAGCAGCTTCAAACAAGTTGTGCCAAAAAGCTGCAGACAAAGGGGCTTTTCGCCTCGCGACAGCAAAACGGTAGCAGCGCAGGGCGCTCAAAGTGGCCGCCTGACGAGCATGTCAACACTGTGCTGTCACAGGCTCGTCAGCCGACCTGTTGCTGAGTGAAGCACAGGCGTCGAGAGCGGCTCTGCAGGCCAGCAGCGCCGCGGCTTGGCAGGAGCCGCACCCGCGCCAGAGACCTGCGTCGATGCGCCGACGCGCACCTCCGTTACGGCCAGTGCCGCCGCGCGCGCCACGCCCCGCAAGCGGCCATCGGGCTCAAGGCCCCTCGCCGCTGTTCTGCGCCGCGCGGGGGCCGCGCTGTTGTCCTCATCGCCGCCAAAGCTCAGCAGCGGCTTGGCCGCGGGCCGCGGCGCCAGGCCTCGCTCTGGCCGCCTGGCCGCAAGCGCGGACGGTGGAATCGCCAAGCTGCCAGGCTCTTCTCCGCTGTCGTCAACGGGCGCGGCGGCGGCATCGCTCGGTACGAGCTTGCGCCGAAACTTGCGGCCACTCATGCGCACGTAGACTGCGCAGGCAATGGATTGATGCTTAGCAGGTTCTACTGCGCTTGAGGCCCTATCAAACGACACTCTGCAGAAGTCGCTCGAAGTGTGCAGTGAAAACGAGGCCATGATGGGCGCCTGTCGTACTTGCCTCCTGGGAGCAATTGCGCTCCTGGCCTCCTGCGCTGCGGCCCCGAACAACTGCCAGTGGCAGACTGTCGTGGTGCGGACAGCACAGCAAGGACTGCACCAGAACATCTGTGGGAGCTCGCCGTCTGTGCGCTTTCATGCTTTACCAATGAGTGTCTGAGACACAGGCACTGCTCACCGCTGCACTGAACTCGCAGGCCTCAAACCAGACTCTGTCACACTACACCGCCTCGAAGTGTGCGCCCGGCTAGTGGGATCCCGCTCTCTGCAGCACGGCGACGCTCACCTTGGTTAGCCACTGCAACGTATACTGACACACGCCTGCGCTGGGCCAGCTACTGCGTGAGCGGAGCAGCATGTGGCGCTGACCAGCTGAGGTGTCCTGTTTCGATCCCGTGCCCTGCCCTGGCGCAGCCTGCCTCCCTGGCGCCTGGGCGCTTCCCGTGCTCCGCAAGGTCAGCACTGCTCGACCACTTGTATGCAAGCTAGCGGGGCACACTGCGTCGGTCTGAATCTGAGCACTGTCCGTCCTGCAGCTGCCCCGTGTGCAGCATATCCTATGGCAAGCCGACCGCCACGCTCCTCCCGGCAGCGAACGCGAGCCAGCCCTCCGGTGCGCCCCCGCGCCATCTTGCTGCGCCCGCGCTGCCCTGCACGCCGACACGCCGAGCCCGGACGCCGGGCAGGCACGCTCGTGGTGGATATCGACGCGAGCGCGGCGTCGGCGACCACCGTGACCCTATCGGTCGTGCTGGCCGCCGGGGCGATCATCGGCTCCGCACAGAAGCTGCTCGTGAGCGCGCGCGCATTCCCTATCCTAACCCTACCCTATCCTTCCCAGCGCACGCTGCTGCGCCAGCGCTGAAGCACACGGATGCGTGCCTGTCCCACTTGGCCTGTCTCCGCGGTGAACCCCTCAGCTGCCCAAACTGCGGCGCCCGCAGGTGTATGTGAGCAACGAGCCTCCTGTGGCCGACGCAACCGCTGCACTCACGACTGACGGGGCCAACGGTAAGTTCTTCGTATGATCCCCAGTGACTGCATAACATGCAGCAGCTGATATTCATGGAGGATTGCAGGGTATGACAGCACGCGAGTCTCCGCCAACTGTGCAACCTACGTCCGGACGCTGCCCAGCGACTGCAGCAGCACGGGCACCATCTACATTGGTACTCCTCCCCCGCCATGCCGTCATGCATGCATTCTGGCAGGCCACAACCCCGGTCTTCACGTGGATGCTTCTGTAGTATGATGTAATGATGTGAACATGTTTGCGTGACATATGCATGCAAAGGCATATGACAAGGAAAAGACACACAGGAGCTGCAAAGGTGCCGATGGAAGTCTGACTGTGTGGATGGCCACGTGAGAGGTTTGCGCTAGGCCAGAGCGCATGCGTGAGAGGGGCTTCCTGCATGTGCAGCGGTGCAGGCAAATACGTGCTTCTCCGCACAGTACGCAGCGGGCGCGTCGGGCGGCGCTGGCACGAGCAACGGCTGCGCATGTGACGACATGTCGTGCGCCGCCCCGCCTGCCGTGCCGCCTGAGCAGCAGCGCGACACGACAACGTGGAGGGCCGGTCCGGGCTGATGTGTGCTGGGGTTGACAGGACCGGGCACCCCATGTGCATCACCGCAGACTCCAGGGTCGAGCTCGCCGGCGGAGTCCTCAGGCCCTTCCCGGGCGCTGTGAGCTCCAACTGCACCTACATCGCAGTGCGCGCTGCCGGCTGCACCCACGGGCAGCGCTGGAGCTTGCGGCGGCAGGGCTGAGCCTGCTGATGGCGTGCATGCAGGTGCCCATGCCGGCATCGCCTGCGTGCCCGGGCAATGGCGGCAGATAGGCTCGGCAGCGCTCCGTCACGCGCCTGTGCCTGACGAGTCGGACAGGATAGACGCGGGCTGTTGGCTTCACGAGTTGATTGCATGTATGACAGCCAACTGTGTAATGCAGCCTTCGGGCCAGCATTCATTCATGCTAGCTGACATCTTGTGTAGAATTTGTGGCTGCCGCACTCAGTTCCGTCTCTGGCTGAATGACGGTATGGTACTGTGCCTTTCAGCCCAACTGGCTCCGGCTGGCTGAGCAGACATACCGGTCCAGCAAAGTTTCACCTGCTAGAGTACTCAACTAGAGCCTGACGGGCTGACCCCGCAGCAGCCACTGGACAGTGCGGCTCCTGCTGCTGTGCATGCCCAGAAACTCTACACTGCGCTCTGCATCGCCAAAAAAAATGGTCGTCCTTTAAACGCGCTCCTGCCTGCCCGTCAAACACGCCGCGCTGCAAAGGCCCCCCAAACAACCCAAGCACGCCCTCACCTGCGCCCGCGCTTGCGCCCCTTGAACATGCCGCCCTGGCCGCCGCTGCGCGCGTCGGCCTCCTGCCGCTCCAGGAAGCCAAAGTTGGCGCGCCGCGCGCCGCGCAGCTCGGCCCTGGCCGCGGCCGCGTCGGCCTCGCGGACCGCGCCGATGAACGCGGCGTCCTTGCGCAGCTCGCGCATCGCGCCGCGCTTCTCCTTTTGCAGCTCGCGCTTCAGGCGGCGCTGCTCCGCACGCTCCCTGGCGAGCGCGGCACAGCACTGGCGCCGGATGACAGTCTGGAGCGGCAGGCCGACATGCGAGTCTTCGCACAGACGTCCACGCAAGCGCACTACGCCTCATGCGCTGAAGCGCAGTGCGCCTCATGCGCCAAAGCAATCTTCCTACAACATACCTCGTCAAGCACACTCTTGCACAACAGGGCAGCAGTTGAGATCAGCCGAGAGCGCGCGCCTGTCGGGGTCATAGTCGCGCCCGGCCGCAAAGTCCTCCTCGAAGCGCGGGTTGTACATCTTGGTGGCCGGCGCGCGAGCGAGCGCCGCCGAGGCTGCGCCGCGCCGCTGCAGCGGGCGGCGCGCGGCCTGCCGCGCCGCCGCCGCCGCCTCCAGCGCCGCCAGCGTGGCGCCGCGCTGCGCCTCCAGCGCCTGCGGCGCGGCGCACGCCTTCAGCCCTCTTCAGCAGGGTTGGGGTTAGGGTTAGGTGCCATATGAGCTGGCACCGGTCTGACGCCCACGCTACTACCATGATGGCTTGGCCCTGGTCTAACACCCACCCTGCCTAACTTTCGCCAGGAGCATGGCTCTTCCAATGTGAGCAGTGCTGCTTGCCAGCATGGAGGCATGGTATGCGTGGCAGGCAGCCCCATCAGGCCACCACAGTCACGCTGCTTCTTGGTGCTCCATCTGCGGCCAGTGGTGAGTGCAACACGGCGACCTCGGACACGGCGGCAGCCCCTCCGACCAGGCCACGCGCGCGGGCGCGCGCCTGGGGCAGGCCCGCGCCGCCCAGAGCGCGCAGCGCGGCGGCCGCGGGCGCCAGCAGCTCCGGCAGCGCGGGCGCGCCGCCAAACACCTCGGCCGCGCGGCGCGAGAGGCCCAGCGCGGCGGCGAGCGCGCTCGCGCGGAACGCATCTGAGCCAAAGTAGGCGTTTTCAGCGCCGCCCGGCGCGCCGCCGAGCGTGACGCGGACGTCCAGCGGGGCCACCGCGGCGCCGGCGCCTTGGCCGGCGCGCTGCCAGCCGCCCTCCGGCAGCAGCCACTTGCGATCGGACGGCGGGCCTGCAGGGTCGGGCTCGACCGCGCCGCCCGCGGGCGGCGCCGGCGCGCCGGGCGCGGCGCAGTGCAGCAGCCGCACGGCAAACGTGAGCGCCTCGGGCGCCAGGCGCCGCGCGGGCGCTGCCAGGTGCAGCATGAGTGATGCCGCGAACAGGCCTGCGCGCAGAGCACACACACGCGCGTGATGTGGCAGCATGATGTCCCGCTGCGGCCGCGTGCAGCGCTTCACCGCCAGGCATGCGTGCCAGCCGGGCCGGCAGGCGTGCAGGGGCGGGCACACATGGCGGGAGACAGAACTGTGCCCGGCGCAGTGTTCAGGGCCGCGCCGGCGGGCACAGCGCAAGGCAGGCCCTGCGCGTCAGCGCTGCGGGCGCGGACACGGCCGCATGGCGCGCCCCCATCACCGCTGACTGGCCTGCCGGCGGCGCCCGGCCTGGGAGCGCCGTGCGGGCGGGGGGCGCGCCGTGCGCGACGTCGGCCGCGCGCGCCAGTGGGCACAGCGCCAGGCAGGCGCCCAGCAGCAGCGCGGCGGGCGTGAGCACGGCGTGCCGCCGGTCGGAGGCCGGGAACACGGTCGCCCAGAGCTTGAGCAGCAGCAGCGCGCGCGGTGGCGGCCACGCGGACGCCGGCGCGCCGGCGCCGCCGCGCAGCGCGGCCGCCAGGCGGGCCATCAGCCGCTGCAGGCGCGCGCGCGCGACGGCCGCCGCATACACCGGCACCTGGCGGCCCGCGCGGCCGCTGAGCTGCCTGCACAGAGATCCGCCCGGCAGCAAGCAGAGCGCCATCACCCCTACCCTATGGAAGGCAGCACTTTGACAGTTGCCGCACCTCCGGGGTCAGCTCCAGCAGGTGCACGGTCAGGACGTCCAGCTCGTCCAGCGGCAGCGGCCGCGTGTCCGCGCGCAGCGCAAAGTGCTGCACCAGCATGCCGTACAGCTCCTGCTCGCCAGGCGCACGGCCCGCGCTCAGCCGTGGTCCCCCGCACGCGCGCCAGTTGCCAGCGGGGTGCCTGTGTAGGTGACATTTACAATATGGTCCATCCCATTTTTTATCCATCTGACGTTTGCATTCCAACGCGCTGGTGTGCGCGGATGTTGCGAGCGCCATCGGCTGGCGCAGGCAGAGCGGGCGGCGTGGCGGCGCGCGGCCGCGCGCCTGCAGGCGGCGGCGGCCGTCGGCGCTGAGCGCGGCGGCGTTGCACGCGCGGATGCGCGCCACCGCATCGCCCAGCTCCGCCGCGCGCCGGCCGCGCACGAGCGCGTTAAAGTCATCGTAGCTCGCGGGCAGGCGCAGCGTGAACGGCAGCGCCTCCGCGGGGTCCTCCCCATCGCCCTCTCCCGGCGCGGCCGCGGGGTCCGCAGCCCTGGCCGCCGCGGCGGCACCGCCGGCGCGGCGCGTGCAGTGATCCAGCTGGTCGGCATCCCCGTCGCCGCCGCCGCCTGGCTCCCGGTCCTCCCGCTCGCCTCCGCCGTCTGCCCTCTCTGCACCCCCCTCTCCGCCGCCCTCGTCCAGCAGAGCGGGCTCCGCCCCTACGGCGTCTGCTCGCCCGCTCGCACCCAAATTCTCTTCCTCTCTTTCCTCCACCTCTCGTTCTTCCTCATCGCTGTCCTCGTCCGCGGAGCGATCCTCCCCTCGCTCGTCCAAGGCCGGCCTGGCTGCCGCAGCGGCCGGCCCCGCAGCGCCCGCATGCGCGCCATTCTCCGTCTCCTCCCCGTCTCCGCCATCGCTGTCGCCCTCATCGCCCGCGCCATCCCCGTTGCTGTCCCCGTCGCCGCTGTCCCCGTCGCCGCTGTCCCCGTCGCCGCTGCCGTCCCCTTCGCCGTCCTTGCCCTCCTCTTCGCTGCCTTCATCGCTGCCGCGCTCGTCGCCATTCGCGCCCGCAGCGCCGAACTTGCGCAGCAGCGCGGCCGAGGCCGCGCGCAGGCGCTGCTGCAGCGGGTGCGCGCCGGCCGCGCGCGCCGCCTGGCGCGCCTGCGCCCCGCCGCGCCGCCCCGTCGGCTGCGCAGCCTTCCCGGCGGCGGCTGGAGCCCTCCGCGAGCGCTCTGAGGCTGCGCCGCTGTCGCCGGCTTGAACACGCGCCTCCAGCGTACCACGCGCCTCCAGCGTACCACGCGCCTCCAGCGTACCGCTGTGCAGTCTCTGCATGGGGAAGGAGGTGCGCCGGGGGAGCGCCGCGAGGAGGAGCAGTGCAGCGCGCCATGCTTCGTGCAGGGCCTGCAGCAGGCAGGCGCGGCAGGATGGACGCCGGGCAAACGGGGAGCGCGCCTGCAGGCCGGTCGCGGCGGCGGCGGCCCCGCCGCCCTCGCCGTCCTCCTCCGCGTCTGAGCCGCTGCCGCCGGAGCCTGCGCTGCCGTCTTCGCCGTCGCTCAGCTGGAAGTCGTCATCTAGGGCGTCGCCTGGCGCGCAGCATGCGGCAATGGTCTGCAGCTTGCCGCGACCGGCCCTGAGCGAATGCTGACACTCATAACACAAGGCCGTTCGGCTGCAGCCGGTGCGTGGCGTAGCATGCAGACTGCCGGCGACGCCGAGCCACACTGTCACAGACTGTGTGCTTCACCTAGATTGCCAACGGGCCCGTGCCAGAAAGCATGGGCTCCTTGACCGTCAGCCCTTGGCATGGAAGCTCCCGGCCAGTGATGCAAATCCAATGGCACGCCCAGCAGCGATGTCACATTTGACATGCGTAGGCCTTCTGCGGCGCGCACCAGACGGCCCGGCAGCGTGCAGCCGCCGCCGCTTCGCGCGGCGCGCGGCGTAGCCGCCCGCAGGCTCGGCCGCGAGCGCGTCGTCCGCGCCGCCCGCCCCAAAATCGTCGCCCAGGTCGTCGCCGGTGGGCGCCGCGCGCATGCGCCGCTGCCGCGCCGCCTCCGCCGCCTCCAGCCGCGCCGCGTCCGCGGCCGCCAGCTCCTCCGCCGTGCGTGTGCGCTCGCCGCCCTGGCCGGCAGACCACTAGACTTTGGCTTGCATCCTGGAGTCTGCATGCGCGCTCCCTCTGTCCACGCGGCATCGGCATGCGCGCGTGCATGCTACCATGGCTGCCTGCCTGTCGCACAGCGCGAATGCATGTACCGACGCATGTCCCCATGCGCCCAGCCCTGGGCGCAGCAGCATCAGCACTGGGAGCAGCGCCCGGCTGGTTGGTTCATGCCGGCGCCACGGCACACATGTTGCATCGGCAGGCCTGCCGCTGCATTTGTGCACGCGCTGAAGGACGCGACGAGGCGCGCGCCTGCGCCTTGGCCTCGAAGACGAGCTCGCGGCGCGCGCGGTCGAACGCCGCATCCTCCGCGGTCTGCGCGGCCGCGGCCGCCGTGGCCGCCGCGCGGTCGTGCCGCGCGCCCTTCGGCCGCACCTGGCCACCCGCCGCGCCCCGCTCACACACTTCGCGCGCCCAGGCAGACCACTTTGGCGCCCAGCTCTGCCCAGAGCTGCACGCCTCATGAATTGCTAAGACGCACTTGCGCGCTGGCACTGCCTTCAACACTCGCCGCGGCTGAGTGTGAGCCGGTTAAGCATTCACAGCAGCACAGCAGCACTGCTGGTTAAGCATTCACAGCTTGCGTATGGGGCCGCTCGCACGCCAGGCTCAAAGAATGGCAGTCTGCCTGGTGGGCTCGCGTAATTCCGGCTCGCGCAGGAGTGCATGCGGCCGGGGCGGCACCAGGCCCGCGAGTCCGCCGCCCGCCAGGAGCGCCGCAAAGTCGGCGTCGACCTTGTCGGTCGCATCCAGGTCCTCGGCGCGCTGCTCGCGCTGGGCCGCCCGCGCCGCCTTGCTCTTGGCCATGACCTCCGCCATGACCTGCGCGCGCCGGGGCGCGCGTCGCGCGGCACGGCCGGGCGGCGCTGGTGCCGGGCGGCGACAGCCAGCGGCGGCGCGGCGGTCGGACTCACTTTGCTGCAGACATCCCGGCTATGCGATGATGTCATTACTGCCTGTCAGGCCCAGACACTGCCATGCTCGCGAGCCTGCGGCCTGTCATCTGCTCAGTCCTCATGCTTCTGTGTTCTTCCAGCAATGTCGGGTTGACTTGGATATCGGGCAGCGGCGGCTGCCGCGTGCCTCCTTCTTGGTGCGCCGGCGCTCCAATGCGTCCTCGCCGCCGCCGCCGGCGTCGCCGCCGCCGCCGGCATCGCCGCCGCCCTCCTTGCGCACGAAACCGCCGCCGAAGTGGAACTCGCGCACCAACTCGTCGTCCAGCTGGCCGCCCTCCTCGCTGTCCGATGCCTCCTGCTGCTGCACGCACTCCCAGCACGCAACCGCATTTGGTTCTCTGAACGCAAGACCAGGAGCAGGAGGCCAGCGATGTCAGAACAAGTCAAGCACGGTGCGCAACGTTCTGACTTTCTTCCGTGACACAAACTCACAGGAGCAAGGCAGGCCGGGCCGCACCGCAAACGCATCGCCCTCGGCGAGGGAGCGGCCCAGGTGGGTGAGCTCGTCGCCCTCCTCGTCCCCCAGCGTGAACCTGTCGCCTGTGCAACCGGCCCGCCCCACTCACCGGTGCGCTGGCGGGCTCAGTCAATGGCTCAAAGTGCTGCTTCACATATCACAGTAGAGCGCAGGGGAAAAGTATAGACAGCGATTTTGCAGCAAGACTGCGTTCTGTGACACAACACAGGCAGAAGCCACACAATGTCCACTCCCCCGGGCTGTTGCACAGCATGTCCTGTTTGCAAAAAGCAGAGCCGGGGGGTGCCCATCCAGCAGCCTGCAAAGCACGCCACCAGCGCACCTCCCAGCGCCTTCATCCGCTCCTTCTGAAAGCGGGCGACCGCCTTCTCCTCCGCTGTGAGCGTGTCGTCGTCCTCTGCCGCAGGACGGCAACGCTCAGGCCAGCCGCAGCAGGCCACCTTACAAGCCGCAACAAAAGAGAGAGAGGGCGCGCCCACCTCCAAAGCGCCGGTCGATGAAGGCGTTTGCCTTGTGCAGCTGCTTGTACTCCACCAGCAGCGTCTTCTCGCGCTGCGCCCCCGCGACACAACGTGAGCCCGCTTGTCAGCGCAACAAGCCCAGCGCTCGGCCGAATGCACGGTGGCTTTGCCCACCCGCTCGACGGCCTCCGAGCGGAGCTTGCCCGTGGCGCGCTGCTCCCCCTTGGCGCGCTTGCCCAGCACGCTGAACTTCTTGCGGCTGTGCAGCCGCTCGAACATGTTCGGCGCCGCCGCCGCCTTGGCCTCCGCAGCGGTGGCCGCGGCCTGCGCCTTGCGCGGCAGCTTTTTCCTCTTCACCATCGCTCGCTCACCCCCTGTCAAACGCTGCAGAGTCTGTTTTCGGCTGCACCGTGCTGGACCTTGTGACGTGCGCTGCTGGCCGCCGCAGCACAGTTTTAGCAGTGAATATGCGTGTTTATGCAGCAGCCTGTTCTCCGAGATGGCTAAACTCAGCAGCGTCTGTGAGTTGCCCGGCCCATATATGAGGCGTACACCTTGCGCTCTTTGCAAGCTTACGATATTGTTGAAGCCAAATTGTTAATAAGATTGTGGCTTGGTGAAAAGTCTATCAACCCAATACAGTTCTCCAGAGTCCCTGCTTGTGCAAGCATGGACTCCCGGTGATGCTTTTCATTCATTCAGTCATTCATTCGTGCAGACAGCGTAGTAACACATTGAAGTACTGTGAGCAGAATTGAATGAATTGGCTGACTCATGGGGACTACATGACACTTGCGTGACTTGTGATCAAAGCAACAGCGGATACTGTGGCATACAGCCAATATGCGCATGTGCCGCCAAGAGCCTTTGCAACAGTTGCGCGTCGCACGGCAGGTCAGCGCCATACCCACAGATGACCAATCCTTACCTCAAGTGCTTCCCAACAACCAGCCGTGCTGCTGCAATACGGAGCATAGCCGCCTGTTATACTTCGCCCCATGCAATGCATGTTGGATCAGCGCAGTGCTGCATGTCTCCCGCTTCGAAACAGTGGAGCCCGCCTGTGAGTCACCATGCTGGGTGAGCAGCAGGGTGCCGCAGCACACGCCGTCCTGTCAGACTAGGAGGACAGAGCTGTCCCAGCCGGTTTCTTTTGATGTGGCCCGTATTCGCCGCTGCAAGGCCGCTTTCAGTCCCCGAGAGCTGCGACGCAGTCAGAACGGGACATCGGAGCCGTCACAGGCCACGAAGCGGCCCGTGTCGGCCATGGTGAGGCCATCCACGATGCCCAGCAGCTGCTGCACGGCGCGCTGCAATGCCGTCAGAACGGGACATCGGAGCCGTCCCAGGCCATGAAGCGGCCCGTGTCGGCCATGGTGAGGCCGTCCACAATGCCCAGCAGCTGCTGCACGGCGCGCTCACAATGCCATCAGAACAGGACATCGGAGCCGTCCCAGGCCATAAAGCGGCCCGTGTCGGCCATGGTGAGGCCGTCCACGATGCCCAGCAGCTGCTGCACGGCGCGCTCGCGTGTGAACAGCTTGCCGGGCGGGACGTTCTGCTCGCGCGCGCAGCGCAGCACTTTGTCAGCAGACATCATGCCTCAAAAGTGCAATACACAGCAGTCAGCGCGAGTACATTGCATTTTGAACGCTCGTCTTGCCACATAAGCGCGCACAGCAATGTGAGTCATTGCCCGACTACCAAGGAAGCGCCGGCTGGCGGATCCTCAGGCAGGTGGTGCATCTTACAAAGGCCGGTCACATTGCGCAGCGGCCGACAGCGTAGCAGCCAGCTCCATATGCCGGTGTCAGCAGACATGCGCATGCAGTGGCACCTGGTCACAGCTGAGGGCACGGTCCAATAAAAGGCGTGCATGTGCGCCGCATGACCAGCACCAGAGAACACTGTCTGTGGTCTCGACGCGCGGGCGCGCCTTCTGGAAGGGCACGGAGAGGTCGGTATCGCAGGTGCCCGGGTGCAGCATCACGACGCACACCTTGTGCCGCCGACGCGCAAACTCCAGGCTCATGCACTTGCTGAGCTGGTTCTGCGCGCTCTTGCTCGCCCTGCGCGCCTGCGCGCCGCGGTCTGGGCCTGTGCAATGCGGTGCCATCAATTGCACGGCTGGTTGTGCTCTCGCTGCCCTGTGGACTGCACGCAGCGTCTTGGGCCGGTACATTTATGACTAGCTGCGCCAAGGATTTTGCTCTCGCAGGCACTGTCCGCGCCTGCTCACAACGTCTGAGTCGACAGAGAGTATTGGCACCTGCGGCTTATGTGCATACAGCGCCTTGTTTGCACGTCTGAGATATAGCGTGTACACCTTGCGCAGGCACATGAAAGCTGTGTCCAAGTCGCAGCAGTCACGGCTACATGGCCAAAGAAGTGCTGGAGACTGCCTGCATGGCCGCTTTGATGCCTCAAGGCACTACCTGCCTCAAGGCACTGCACAACAAAGACACAGGCGAACTCCGTTCGCACCCGTCAGCAACTGTTGTGCTGCACTTTGCATGGCCCACGGCCCAACCCTCTAAGCTGCCGTCCCGCTCTTCAACTGCTAGCAGGCACTGGCGAGATATGCGCGACCCAGCTGCTTGTGTGGTCATAGTGTTAGCTATTGGTCGAGACAGGGCGCACCTGTAGCTATACCAGCCGCCGAGCTCGTTGTCGGAGATGCTGCCCACGCGCGCGCTCAAGCTGGCCACCACCGCGGGGCGCTCGCTGCCCGCAGCAGCGCAGTCAGCGGTGCCAGAAGACAATGCAAGCCCCAAACGCCCAACGTCAGCGACCTCTGTGAGTGCGGCCCGCAAGCAAGCAGTGCATGTAGCAGACACATGCACAAAAGTTGCACTGCAGCCAGGCACACGACTGCCGGGTCACCTCTCAGCGCTGTTGGCCGAAGCTTTTGCCAGCAGGGGCGCGAATGCCTGCCGGCAGTGCTCCCCCATGGAGCGTGTGCTGCATGCGTTGGGTCACAGGTGACTGAGAGGCAGACCAGGCACATACCTTGGTCACCAGGACCGGCCCAAACGTGTTTGTCTGAAAGTTGAGCAGCAGGTTGTTGTAGGTGACGCGGGCCAGCGCAGTCTCTGCGTCGGCGGTGCGTGCTTGGCACGAGCGTAACACAAAGATCACAGCAGAGCACGGGAGCATACACGCTGCCCGCACCTGGTGCAAGTATGCCAGGGATGTGCAGCACGCCCGCAACATTCCACAGCGCGTTCAGGTGCCCGTGCCTCCTCGCCACCTCCTCGCTTGCCTTCTGACCTCCGCATGGCCGCACACGACTCACACTGTGGGTCATAAGCTAGGCATGCAGCGAGTGGCTCCAAGGCTTCGTGGGTGTGCAAGGCAAGCGTGCCTGGATAGAGTCCTCGTTGGCGACGTCCATGGCGACCACCATAAGCTGGTTGGGATGCCTGTCTAGCAGCTGCTGTAGCTCTGTTGCGCGGCTGGGGTCCCGACACGTAGCTACCACACTGCCAGCCACAAGCAGGGGAATGTAAAGAACAAGATGCTTGCACGTTGACACTGCACAGCTTCCGGAAGCTAACAGCACCAGGCCGTTACATGTTGTGCATGCTCGCCTAGGTGCATGTGTGACATGACAATGTGCATGTAGAACACATGTGAAACAGAGCACTGCAATGCCAGACACTGACAGTGGACATGCACTTGCACAGACTAATACCGACTGATCAGCTTCGTGTGCTACACCTCTGGTTGGGGCGCTGCAGGAGCTGCCGCGCAAACTCCAAGCCGAGGCCGCGGGACGACCCGGTCACCAGCGCGACGTGCTCCGCGCTGCCCGTGGTGGACACCGGCGCAGCACTCTGCAAAGCCCAGGCCCTGAGCTGCCGCGGTGCGTGCATGGTTGGGTACCAGTGCCACGCGGTCTGCACCATCAGGCCGCGCAGCCTCATCATTCTGGACGCTGGCTGTCCTGCACCTCCCGACGTGAACGCCGCAAGCAAGGTAAGGCTCTAGGTACCGCGAGCAAGCTGCGCTCCGCCACGGTCTCAGCAGGCAAAAAAGAAAGGATTCTTGTGGTTTATACAGAAAGCTTGGAGACGTATCGAAAAGCTTGGAGCATACGGCCTCGGGACGCTTCCACACATTATGCTTGTTTGTTTCTCGCCAACGTGTCCCGGCACACTACCTACCTGCGGCCCAAAGCGCCTGAGGCAGTGCGCTGTGGCGCCTGGAAGGTCATGCAACGCCGCGTGGAGGCGTGGGTGCCGCGACAGGGCGCGCCGCGTGCTCTGCCCTGCGGCGCTGGGCGACTGGGGCAAGGACGCTGCGGGAGGCGACCTGGACCAGACCCGGCAGCGCCTGGAGCAGGCGTTCCGGCAGTCCAAGTCGCTGAGCCGGCCTGCGCCTGGTGCGTTCGCTCGCCTGGCCGTTCAGAACTGCAAAGCACTGTTAGCTGCGCGTTAATTGCATTGGCGGCAGACAAACAGCCATTCAAGCTCTCTACAGTCCTGTTCTCTGAGCGTTTGGACTCGTGTTGACTGGTAAAGCAGCCTTGCCTGTCCGGTGAGACTTACACTTCTTATGTGCTGCTGGTTCACAGCCACTACTTTGAACACAACTTGTGCAGTGCTCCGTGCAGTGCCGGGAAGGCCAAGCAGACAGAACCGCCTGTCACTGTACACCTACAGCCTCCCTGCCAGCGCCTGTTCTGTCTCTCTGCACTCTGCTTGGACGCCTCCCTCCGCCTCCCTGGGTGCGCCGGGCTGGGCTTGGGCTGGGCGTTCGGGGGCGAGGGCGGCGGTGGGCCCAGAGCGCCCGGCTCAGCATTTTTGCACCCAGCACTCATTAGGAACCCTCAAACCCCTGCAAGGGCGCGCAGAGCTGGGCGCGGGGCTGGCTGCGCTGGGCGCTGGCGCGCCCCCGGGCGCAGGCGAGCTGCAGGACATATGTGGAGCTCCGCTGTGGAGAGTTCAGTGGGCAGTACTCCCTGGCACGATCAACACGCTGCACGTTCACGTTCCGCACTATGGTGCGCCGTTTCAGCCAGCTGGCACCGCCTCATCATCGCCTGCTGCTCGCTGCCGCTATTCTCCTGTGCTCTCTGTCACCGCCAAGCAGCGTTGGTGCAACATATTTGCCAGCAGCATGGTGGAGCTGCACGGCAGCTTTCAGTAAGCTGTTGAAGCACTCTCATAAGTGGTGCCGACACAGCCGCAGCCTTGTCGCTTGGGCAACCTGCGCTTGCAGAGGACCGGTGCTGCTCTGTGCGGGGTGCCGACGTGTGCCGCGCAACTTGCATGTGGGAGGCCATGCGGGCAGGGAATCAGCCCGGACGCGTGGGCCACCGCCGCGGCCGGGCGGGTCAAGGTAATCTATTCATCACAATAACCTCATGGTGACCTTACTATGTGTGCTGCGCAGCGCACATGATGGAGGCGGTGCTGGCGGGGCCGCAGCCCTGGCGCGTAGGCCACCTGCTGCTGCCGGGCGGGTCGAGCAACCTGGGCAGCCCGGGCTTCGAGCTGCGCCCGCGCACGCGCGCGCCGCTGGTCGGCACGCTGCTCGAGGCGCGCGCGCGCCTCCGGGCGCCTCCTGTGCGGCCAGCCAGGCTGGTGGACTCCGCGGGCGTGGATTCGCCCTGCTTGTGCAAGCCAGCAGCCAGGGTTGCGGCGATGCGTGTTGCGCAGCGCCGCCTGGTCGGGGAGCACGTGTGGGGCTGAGCGGTGGTCGCCCGAGGTCCGGGCGGCAGCCGAGCGGTTGTGAGCGGGGACACTTCCCCGCTCTCGCAGCCCGGCGCGAGCGCTGCGGAGCTGTCTGTGCGGCACGCGCCGCGGCCCTGACGCGCCTGGCGCGGGCGGCAGGCGGTGGGTGCGATGCGCGCCAGCGACGGGCGCCTGCTGCTCCTCATGGTGGGCGTGGCGCGCTTCCGGGTGCGCGCCTCTTGACGCACGTAAAAGCGAGCGGCTGCGTTAACATGCCCACCTGTGCCGTAGCAATGAGCCTAGTACTCCGCGTGAAGGGAGAGGAGCCATGGCAGGCGATGATCTTTTAAAGCAGGTATATCATCAGCTGTGCTGGTCTTCGGAAGAAAATCATGTTTGAACAGCTGACAACAGCTCGCAGATACGTGTCTCAGCAGACTCCCTCCGGCGCGAGCGGCTGCGCACGGCGTCCGCGCCCGAGCGCGGGGGCGCGCGCGCAGGTGGTGCGCGAGCGGCAGGCGGCGCCGTTCAGCCGCGCGGACGCGGTGCTGTGGGCGGACGAGGAGGAGGTGGACGCCTGGCGCGGCGCCGCGCTGGCGGCCGTGGACGCTGCCGCGCGCGCGCCGCCGCTCATGACCGCGCTCATGTACGCCGCCGACCGCGCGGCCGCCGCCGCGGCCGCGGCCTCCGCGCAGGCGCGCCTCGCGTGTCCTACCCGATTTTGGCGACGATCCCTGGGTGCGTGCGTGCGCCTGTCCCCTGCCGATGCGCCCTCATCGATCAGATCCGTGTGTTTGCTCAGCAGACATGCGTGCATGCATGAATTCTCTTAGGCACTGTTTGAGCACAGGCGTCTGAGGATCACTGGGCGTTGCCGCGCGCAGGCGTGGCACAGCTACGAGCTGGCGGACCTGCGGGCGCAGGCGGCGGCCGAGGGCGGCTCCGAGGCGGACGCAGCGGGCGGGCCCGGCGCGCGGCGCCTGATCTGGCGCCAGACCGACGGCCCGCTGCGCGTGCGCGTGGCCGGCCTGCAGCGGCCGCCCGGCGGCGCCGGCTCCGGCGGCGACCTGCTGGTCTCCCCGCCGCACCTGCAGCGGCCTAGCGCAGGCGCGGCTTGACACCCGTTTCCCACACCCTGGCATGGCCAGGGGAGCTCGGCGTTTTGGCGTGTGTGCGCTGCTGAGCTGGTCAAGCCTGGTGCAGCCGGTCCGGCCATTCACAGCAGGTGGGGGAGGGACCGCTGCACTCGCCATTTTTAGGCAAGGAGTGCGCTCCGCTGAGTGCTTGCTCTTGGCGAGTCAGGGACGGGCGACCGGCCTGCGGACCCCGCCCTGGCGCGCGCGAGCGCGGAGGCCGAGGCGGCCGGCGCGGCAGCGGCGGCGGCGGCCGCGGAGCGCGCGCTGGGCGTCGCTGCCGCGGGCGACGCCGGCAGCCCGGCTGCGTGGGTGGCCGAGATGCTGGAGGCGCAGCGGCCGCGCATCAACGCGGCGCACGAGCGCGGCGTGCCCGTGCGGGTGCGCACCCGGCTCGCTAGCGACAGGCAGCCGAGCTGTTGAGCGCACAGCTCGCGCGCATGCAGCGGCGGGGCGCGTACGGCGCCTGAGGCTGCCGGGGACGCGGGGCTCCGGCTGGCGCAGGCGGCCGTGGTGCTGAGGCGGCAGCGGTCCACCGCAGGCCCATGTGGGCGCGTCGTGAGGCGCTGGCTTCCTGCACCTGTTCTGTTAATTTCTCTTGGGTGCAGCAGCAGGATCTGACGCGCTTCGCAGCGCTGCAACAGCGTACAGGCGAGCTGACAAGGATCCTCTGCGCACTCTCCCCGTCTGCCAGGCACTGCACACCGCATACGCTTGAGCACGCATGGCGGCGGGAACACAAGCGGGCCAGGGGAAATGGGGAAGACAGATCCACTCGGGGCCGCCGCGCCTGCAGGGCGTCGGCGAGGCCGCGGGCGCGGAGCTGGATGCCGTGCTGGCCGCCAGCGCCGCGTCGGCCGCGCCGGCCGGCGCGGCCAAGGACGTCGGCGCGGGGCCGTACCGCATCGCGCACGCCTCCGCGGCGCAGGTGCGGCGGGCTGGCCCCGAGGATGCGCTGTGGCGGCGGCCGAGAGGCTGTGGCGGTGTGCGTGGTGCAGCCTGCGCCGCGCAGCCAGGCAGGTACTCCGCGACAAGTCGAGCGGCGTGCGGGCGTCCACCGCGCCGCTTCCTACGCACTAGCCCCAACCCTAACCTGATATACAGCCTTTGCTCCCTGTGCACCCTATGAACCCTATGCACCCCGCGCGCGGCAGGTGGCGGCGCTGGAGGCGCTCGTCTGGCGCACGCTGGACCAGCTGGGCGACCTGGCGCAGCGCGCCGGCCGCTCGCGCGCGCCGCTGCCGCCGCCGCTGCTCGCGCTGCGGCCGCCGCCGCCGCTGGTCGCCGCCACCGCCGCCGGCCTCGCGACCGAGTCTGGGGCTGGCTTTCGGCAGCCGGAGGCGCCCCCGGCTGGGGCATCCTCAGGGGCGGCTGACGGGGAGCGCGGCGAGCGCGCCGCGCCTGAGCCGCAGCCGCAGGACGGCGGGCACGGGGGCGCGGAGGCCAGTAGGGGGCCCGGGGGGGCGGAGGCGCACTGGGTAGGCCCGGGTGCGGCAGGCAGCGCGGTCGGGGACGCGTACCCCCCGCTGCGGCGCGCGCAGCGGCTGGCGTACCAGCTCGCGTCGCTGCTGGTGGACAGCTTCGATGTGGCCGAGGGCCGCCAGGCGCGGCACGGCGGGCGCCGCACCGGGGAGAGGGCTGCGAGAGCGTGATGGGTTTTACCGGCGGGCAGAAATTCGGCATGAGCTTCCTGCTGTGTGCACAGCCGCCATGAGACCCTAACTGGCTTGCTCTGACGACCGCTCTTGCGCCATATGGTGTTGCTGGCGCAGAGTGATCCAGACAAGGAGGAACCCGTGCTCGAAGTGAAACAGGTTTCAAGCGACTGAGGGTTGCTGAGTGAGGCCCGCAGTCTGGCTGCACTACTGCCACACGCGGTATGCGCTGTGCAAGGGACGTGCGGGAGGGCAATTTCCAGCAAGGCGCGCTCGGTCATGCGCGCTGGGCGCGCGCGCGCAGGCGCTGCTGGAGACGAGCAGCCTGGCCGCGCGCCTGAAGCTGCTGCTGAGCGCGCTCATCGCATCGCGCAACCGCCTGCAGCTGCTGGTGGCCCTGCAGTCCGTGGACGGCGAGGCCTCCCAGTAGTGTGATTATTGTTCACCCTTTTCTTTCTTGGGAATGACAAGGCTCTTCTTATCTGAAGCAGCCTGATGCGGAGCACTGTTCATCTTTCTGACTATGCATGTAGCCTGCACTGATCCTGATGCGGCCTGATGCAAGCAATCTTTGTCATTCTGACTGTTCATGTAGCCTGCACTGATCTAAAGCAGCCTGATGCAAGCGCTCTATGTCATTCTGACTGTGCATGTAGCCTGCAAGCGTATCGCCGTTGCTGTCTTGAGTGCTGGTGGAGGCCTCTGTGTGCTTTCCGTTACACTCATGTGCTGTACCTTGTGATTGCAGTGTGTTAACAGGCAGTGATGTCGCACCAGCAGCACGCACGCACGCAATCCAAAACTGCACAGTCATTTCACTCGGCAACACTCGCATTATTTGCGCCAAGACCCGGTCACGCTGCAGATGCTGCGCCCTGAAGCAGAGCAGAGCTACCGACACAAGCACCGCTCGTGCCAGCCCTGGATCCTGAGCTTGCATCTGCCTAGGCGCAAACGTCCCTAGGCCTGGTTGCACAATGCGCCCATGAACTGTGACATCGTGTCTAACTCACGACCACGCACTGACCTGCTAATCTCACTCCCCTCTGTGGCCTTGCTCGCGGCACACGCGCACGCCGACAGGTGCGCATGCAGGCGCTTCCGCCACACCTTGCGCAGCCCCCGGTCAGCCCTCACCGGCGCTCGCCGACCGTCGCGCCCCCGCGACACCCATACATCGTATCATCACCGCCGCTACCGCAGGGCCGCGACCGCCTCACTTCTGGCCGGTCAGCTCGCCGACCTTGTCCTTGATGGCATCGGAAGCGGCCTTGGTGTAGGGCGCGCCCTTAGGGTTGCTCAGGTCGTCGGGCGCCTTGGCCAGCGCGCCGCGGATGCCCTTCTCCAGCACGTCGGGCTTGTCGCCGCCCGCGCCGCCTGCGCGCGCGGCCCGGGCGTCAGGCCAGCTCCCCAGGCGGGCGGCTGTTGTACGATCATCGTGAGCGCATCAGGCCTGCAGCCGCGGCGAGCGCTCGCCGCCGCCCAGCTCCGGCAGGCGCTACCGACCGCGCAGACACGCGCTTCGATCCCCTGCTGCAGTCCCTCTGCTTGCTCATCTGTTACTGCGCTTGCAGTCACAACAGGTGTGCCCAGTCGGCCGGCAGGTGAGCCACCCGCCTTTCCATGTCTGCCCTGTTCCCCTCACTCGTCACAGCTTCACACGCTACTCAGTCAGTGCACATTGGGAGCTGCCGCGCGTCAGGCTGCCCACGTCGCAGAGCGCCTTGCCAACCACATCCCTGCCGGCCGCGCGCGCTCGGCGGGCGCCAGGGTCGGACAGGGCTTGATGCAGGCCGCACCGGTGACGTCGCTGCTGGAGGGCAGCTTGCCGACCAGGTCCTTGCCGGCCTGCACCGCGTCGCCCGCGTTCGGCAGCTCGGACAGGCCCGGGATCGCCTCACGCAGCTTGTCGCCGATGCTCTCCGGCGACGCCTGCGCGCGCGCTCCGCGCCGGTCAGCGCTGCCGCGTGCCACGCCCAATCAATACTACATGTGTTTTTCCCAGACCATGCATCGCCCTGCAGCGCTTGCCCAGTGCTGCATTTGAACATAGCCCACAGGCTCTAGCGGGCTTTGCAGGACCCGGTGAGTATCCTGCGCTAGCGCACCTGCTCTGCGCCCTCCTTCACGGCGTTCTTGAAGCTGTTGAAGCCGGAGCCGACCTCCTTGGTCCCGCCCTGCTGGTTGTTGGACCGGCCTGCGCGCACAATGCGGGGCGCGTGAGCCCTCAGGGCGGGGCCGTCGCAAGGCGGGCATGCCATCTTTCCCCGCGGTGCATTTCGGCGCTGGCAAGCGCGCTGCTATGCACCAGGCGTCTTATATCCGCCTCAGCATGTCCACACTGTCACTAGGGCTGACGGTGGAGCATCCACTTTTCATTTCCAGCAAACATTGGAGAGCGGCACCGCACAACCGCGCCCTCTGTACGAACGCTACCTGTGCGGGCTTGTCCACAGAACCCTGTCGGGACCCTCCAGGTGTCTGCACGCCGGGCCGCGCACCCGGCGACTGCACGTCAAGCTCGGCGAAGCCCTTGTTGCCGTCGGTCTTGAGCCTGCTGGCGATGTCCTTGGTCACATCGTTAGGGCTGGGGTTCTTCGAGTCCGGGCCCGGCATCTCCGACAGGTTGAAGATCGATTTGAAGCGGCCCAGCAGGCCGCCGGACGCCTGGGCGCGCGCGCGACCGCGTTGTCATATCACTGACCAGGGCGGGTGCAACACCAAGGATGTGGTGCTACTGAGCCTTGCAGAGCTGCACCAGTGCGCATGGAAACAAGGCTCGGGCGTGTTCAGCGCGGACGCATGCGCGCTGCCAGGCCTGGCACAGGCAGGCAGCCTCCCACACACTGGCAACAGAGCGAAACCAACCCATATGTCGCTAGCTTCAGGCGTACCTTACTCTCGTCGCTCATAGGTACGCTCATGCCCATTCTGTTAGACACCTCACATGCGGCACTGCCCAGTGGCCCGCCCAAGCAGACCCAGCGCTCTCGGGGCCCCACCTCCGTCTTGGACTCGCCGCCCAGCGCCTTGCCCAGCGTGTCCTTGGTCGCGTCGCCGGCGGCCTTGGCGAACTGCGTCTGCGCGCCCGTCTGCCCCTGGCCCGCGGCCGCCGGGTCGCCGAACGTGCTGCCCGACCGGCCTGCGCCCGCGAGGCGCCCGGTGGGCGCCCGCTGGGTGTCGTCTATTTGTCCCAGATCCATACATGTGTGTCTGTCTCAGCGCCAAGGTTGCTAATACGCTCAAAGAGGCATGCGCCTCGCCCGCTGCCGAGCCCGCAATGCACCGCATACGCTCCTGCGCGCCCGCAGGAGCAGGTGCACAGACCCCACCGCCACGCCGGCAGGACCAAACCCTTCCTCGTCCGCACCCCATCCTGTGAGTGAGCAGCAGGGCGCCTGGCGGCATGGCCCTGTGGCAGTGCGTTGGGCCGCATGCGCGCGGCGCCGGGGCGCGCCTGGCGCGGCCTTGTCGAAGGAGCTGGCGTTGGGCGTGATGCGGTCGATGGCCTGCTGGCCCACCTCGTTCGGGCCCAGGTTCTGTGCGTCAGGGTTGACCTCCGAAACGCCAAAGACCTCCTTAATCTTGTCCTTCAGGTTGGGCGGCTGCGGCCGCGGGCGAGGGCGCGCGTCAGCGACCGGGGCGGCGAGCTGCTCCAAGCCGCGCGGCTCGAGAGGGGCGCGCTTGCGCAGGGCGCTGCTTCAGCAGCTGACAAACGCGCTGCTAGAGCCGAGCCTGAAGCGCTTGGCTCAGAAACCTGCTAGAAAGAAGCCCTGGCGATGCACCCTCCCGCTCTTCGTCTGCACAGTGCCGAGGCCGCGCGCTGCATGCGCACCGTGTTGCCGATGTCGGGCGCGCCGCCGCCGCTGTCATTCCGGCTGAAGTCGCCTGCCGACTTCTTGAACTGCGTCGCCTCGCTCGTGTCGCCCTTGGCCGCGGCCGCGGGGTCGCCGAACGTCGTGCCGGAGCGCCCTGGCCACGGCAGCACGCATGCATTGGCACGGCTCGGCTGCTGTGGCGCGGGTGCACCATACATAAGCAGCGTCCGCCTCTGATCCGCTCCATCCAGCAACCGCCCGCTCCAGCCAGCGTGAGCAACCGCCAAGAGCAGGAAGGCCGTCAGCCCCCACCTGGCGAGAACTTGTCCTCGTCGCTGGCGTACGCAGAGATCTTCTCGATCGACTCTGCGGTCACCTGCACCGCGGACAAGGTGAGCGCACTATGTTCAAATGCCCCCGCAGACCAGGCGGAGCCGTGCAGAGCATAAGCAAGGGCAGCAGTAGGGAAGCACACCTCGTTGGGGCCCATGCTGGTGCCCTCCGGGCTGGGCGTCGCTTGCGCGAGCTCCGCCAGCACGGGCGCCTCCGACACGCCAAACACCTCCTTCACCTTGTCCACCAGGCTGGGCGGCTGCGCGCGGCAGCCGGGGCGTCAGGCGTGCCGGGTTAGGGTAGGTTTAGGGCCCATCAGGCACGCCGCGCTGCTGCCGGCTCGCTGGGAGCGGCCGGCGGCCACGCACCGTGGCGCCGATGTCGGGCGCGCCGCCGCCGCTGTCGTTCCGGCTGAAGTCGCCTGCCGACTTCTTGAACTGCGTCGCCTCGCTCGTGTCGCCCTTGGCCGCGGCCGCGGGGTCGCCGAACGTCGTGCCGGAGCGCCCTGACCAAGGCAGCAGGCGTGCATCAACACATCTCGGCTGCTGTGGTGCGGGTGCACCATACATAAGCAGCGTCCGCCTCTGGTCCGCTCCATCCAGCACAAGCAACTGCCCGCTCCAGCCAGCGCGAGCAGTGAAAGTGGGCAGGAAGGCCGTCAACGCCCACCTGGCGAGAACTTGTCCTCGTCGCTGGCGTACGCAGAGATCTTCTCAATTGACTCTGCGGTCACCTGCACCGCGGACAAGGTGAGCGCAATATGTTCAGATCCCCCCGCAGACCAGGCGGAGCCATGCAGAGCATGAGCAAGGGCAGCAGAAGGGGAGCGCACCTCGTTGGGGCCCATGCTGCTGCCCTCCGGGCTGGGCGTCGCCTGCGCGAGCGCCCCACCTGCCGCAGGTGCGCCCCCCTGATGCTGCCTTGCTGAGCTGGGGACAGGCATGCAGGCTTCCTCTTTGCACACAGCGTGGAACTGCATAGACGCTGTTGCCAGATGCACTGGGTGTGCAGAGACGCTGCGCTGCAAGCCCGACAGCGCATTCTTGTGCCCAGGCACTGGCGCTCGCCAAGGCGCCTACCCGCGAAAGGCAGCGCCATTAGCTGCGCCGCCGCCAGGGACGCCAGCAAACGAGCGCTGTCCTGCACGAAGGCCTGCACCGCCGCAGGGCATATAGAGTCATCCCCGCCTTAAGCACTGCACGCTTCTGTGAGTGCAGATCAGTGCTGCTCCTTCCCCACCCACTCGCACGCGTTCACAAGCAGCTGTACATCCTGCTTTTGACTTCAGGTGACACCAGCCTGTGGGTCCTCCCACCTTTGCAGCAGGCCGAGCAGCATCGTTATCCTGCACAAAGGCACACAGTTTCTCGTGAGACCGGCACTTGGCGAGCCAGAGACGTTGTACACACGCAGAATGCAAGCCCGAGGAGGCCTCGTCCGAGTCGGTGCGGATGAGAGTGCTACTGCCGATGCCAGACAAGCAGAGCCTGATCAAGCACGTACACAGCCCGCCGCGTCCCGTACGGAAGCCATTACACTCAAGGGGGGCAGCACCTTCTTCCACGCCTGCGCGACGGGCGCGGAGGCGAGCCGTGCCGGCCGGCTGGGCAGCCGGGGGCGCAGCAGCGCGCTCCTGTCGCCGAGGACCGAGGTCCTGCTGACACTCGAGACTGCGTGCGTGTTCATGCTGAGTCAATTTTCTTTTGTGCTTGGGAAGTCGGGACAGCGAGCATAGCTTGCTCGCCTTCCCAGCTGAGCACCTATTTAGGCAGATACCCTCGATCGAGCAGCAAACTCGAATGCAAGAGGTGAGGCAATGCGCAGCTGTTGCCAGCCCAGACTGCGCTTGCTGTGCGACCCATCTGCACTGCTTCGGGCCATGGCGGACCCGCCGGCCGCCAAGCGCGCGCGGCTGAGCGACGAGTGGGTTGTGGATGCCAACGAGTGCACCATTGCCTTCCTGGACCCCGCGCGCGAGGCGGCCGGCGTGGAGGCGTTCAGCTGCCACCCCGAGTTCACTCACCAGCTGTTTGGCGAGGAGGAGCGGATCCAGGGCTACCGCGGCCTGCGCCTGCGCCTGCGGCTCAGCCAGCGCACCTTTGCGGCGGCCGCGGAGCTGGCCTACGACGAAAAGCGCCCCGGCGCGGACGACGTGCGCCGCAGCTGGTGTCTTGGCACCAGCCGAGCAGTGCAGATGCTGTGTCATGCAACAGTCCAATGCGGTCCAATCACGCATCAACTAGCAGGGATGCCAGCTCTTGCAGCTGTGGCGACCAACTCTCAGCTTGAATGCGGTGCTCTGTGGCTGTTGCTGGCGGGCGCAGGTCTGGCAGCTGTTCTTGCGGCTTTCTGCGCGCATGGCTGGCCACGCGCGCGCCGCAGGTGCTGGCCACGCTGCGCGAAGCGTTCCCGGCGGGCCTCGGCGAGCGCCCTGCAGAGCTGCCGGCCGCGGAGGCGCCTGATCTGGCCAGCATGGGTGACGCCATCGCGCGGGCCACGCTGAGCGGCGGCGGCGCGCTGGAGGTCAAGCAGGCCAACCTGTCGCGCGCGCATGCGAGCATCAAGGCGCGGCGCCTCGCCGCCTGCTGTCTGTCTGCCCGGCACGCAACTTGCCGAGCAGCCCCATGGTGCGGGGCCCCCGTGCGCGTTAGGGGCCGCCTTCGCATGCGACTACTAGCATCCTCTTCAGTGTCAAAAGCTTGGTGTGGAGAGCACATATGTGTGCACACGCCGCAGGCGCTGCACGCGCGGATGCAGCCGCTGCTGCTGTTCTTCGTGGACGGCGGGTCGGCGATCGATGCCGACGACCCCGGCTGGGAGCTGCTGCTCGCGCTGCACCCCGAGGGCGGGCACACCGTTGTGGTGCGCCCCTCGCTCCCCGCGGGCCCTGCCCCCGGCCGACAAGCGTGCGCGCAACGGCAGAGGGCGGTCTGCGAGCCCGAGGCGGGCAACGCCGCCCTGCTGCACGCTGTGGCGCCTGCTGCGCGGAGAGGGCCGCCGGGACCTGCGTGCGCGGCCGTGCCTCTGCTGCCTGCGTGCGCTGCCGCGAGCCGCTGACAGCCAGAGAAACACGACGGTCAGTGGAATGCAGGGGCGGTAAGCAAGCAGGGGCCGCGCGCGCGCGCAGGCCGGCTTCTGCACGGTGTACCGCTTCTATGCGTACCCGGACCGCGCGCGCCTGCGCGTGTCGCAGGTGCTGGTGCTGCCGCAGCACCAGCGCCGCGGCGTCGGCCGCGCGCTGCTGCAGGCCGCGCACGCGGCCGCGCGCGCGTGCGACGCGCTCGACGTGACCGTGCGCCCCGGCCCGGACGTGCCACAGGGGCTGCGCCTGATGCCTGCCTCGTGACCGGCGGCTGTATGCGTGGGCCCTCCGTGTGACAAGGCGCCTGCATGCCAGCCCCTGCACATCGCCATGAGCCGCGGGGATGAAGGGCTGTCCCTTCCGCGCTGAAGCCCGCCCGCGCGCGCCACGCAGTACGAGGAGCCGACCGACGCGCTGCAGGCGCTGCGCGAGTCCGTCGAGCTGGGCCTGGCCGCGGGCGCGCCCTGGCTGCGCGCGTCGGCCGCAGCGGCCGTTGCGGCGGCGCCAGCGGCGGCGCCCGCGCCGGCGGGCGCAGGCGCGGCCGGGGAGCCGGCCGGGGGGGCGGCAGGAGGCGGGCGCGCGGGCGCTGCGCCGCCCGCGCTTGGTGAAGCGCGCGACGGCGCACCCGCCAGCGCGGGCGCCGCTGCCAGCAACGGGGGCTGCGGCGCGGGCCGCGGGGCCGGCGCGCGGGCGGCGCCGGAGGCGGAGCCGCTGTCCCTGGCGCTGCCGGCGGCGGACGCGGCGCGCGCGCAGGCCGAGCTGCGCATGCCGCGGCAGCAGGCGCGCCCACGGCGCTGGGCGGCCAGGAAGGCCCCGCGCGCCGCTCTGCACATCGTGCAGCGCTGTCCTGGCGGCCTGCCGATGACCGCCCCGCGCTCGGGAGCAGCGTTCAGTGGCCGGCTGGTGAGGCTGCGCCTTGTTTCGTAAGAACCTACACTGCAGGACAGGTGTTCGTCCAGGCAGGTGCGCACGGCTGAGCTGAGCCCGCTGGCCTCGTGCAGCGCCAGCCAGGCGCCACGCGCCGACAGGCCAGCTAGACGGCCACTGCTTGTTGCCTGTCGCCTGGCTGAGGCTGCAGCCCGCGCGCGCGCGCAGGTGCTGAAGGCCTGGGAGGCGCTGCTGGCGGCGGCGCCGGGCGCGGCGGCCGCGCGCGGCGCGCTAGCCGCGCTGGTCAGGCGGCGGGTGGCCGGTGGCGCGGCGTCGGCGCGCCGCGGCGCCGAGGGCAAGCGCGTCTTCGACCACGGCTCCGGCTTTGTGATGATGAAGGCGCGCCTGCCCCACGTTCAGCCCTGCACACCCCCCATGTTGCGAGCGCGCCTAACCCTGACGAGGGCTGACGCACCCTTTTGCTCGCAGCTCGAGCTGCAATCGCTTTTGGTAAGTGACCCTGGCTGCTAACGCTCTGCACGCTTGTCGGTAGACTGGGCGGCCTCTGTTTGCTTTCATGAACCTGACTTCGGACGTTGTAAGGCCTGGGCGCGGCACGCGACGCGCCGACGCTATAGACCAGGCAGCACGTCAGCCTGCGAGCGCGGCGTGCGCTCGGCAGGTGGGCGCGCAGCCGGCTGCTGCGCCCGGGCAGCCGATCGCGATGGAGGAAGGCAGCGACAGCGTGAGCGCCGAGGAGCGCGACGCCGCGCTTGACGCGGCGGTCGCGGCGCAGATGCAGCGATTGGACGCCTTTGCGCAGGGCCTGTAGCGCGAGGCTGCAAGGGACGGGAGGTCGTGGCGGCGGCGGTGCCAGTGTCTGCTAAGATCGGAGGGCCAGGCTAAGGAGGGGCCTGTGGCACGCGTGTAGCAGCACTTTGAATACCTGCGTACGGCAGGGCAGTGCAGGGGGCGCGTGAGGTGCCGGCGCACTGAGCGGTGGCCGGCAGCGCTTAGGGCCAGGGGCGCCAGGCCAAGAAGCAGAGTGCTGCGGCAGCCGTGCTGATGCTGGAGGCTGTGCTATGGGGTTGGAGCACTGCGAGGAACACCCTGCGAGCGTCATGCAGGCCGGTGTCCTGCATGGCAGAAGTGAGTTGATCGGGTGAGAAGCCTCTACAACAGAGATGAGACATCTGGAACAGAGATTTTCATCGAGAACAGCGATAAACATTTAAAGTCTACGAAGAGCGTGAACTGACAGCTCGCCGTGATCTTAGGCCGCTCGAGCGGACCAACATAAAGCGAAGCAGAGCTGCTCATCACCATTCATTCGCATTCCTGCTCAAACAACCCATCTCTCAACGGAGCTAAGGACCGGACACGCACCCACCGCAGACCACAGGCGCAGAGCAAGGTGGGCACCTGCTGAAGACAGTGCTGCTCAGTTACAGGCTGTCTTCCCTTGTACGTCACACCTTTGCCAACAAACTCTGCCTTGTGCAGATGGCTGGTATAACAAAGACGGCGTCCACCCCTGCTGTGGCCAAGATGAGCCTGCAAGGTGTGCCTTGCTGCTGCATCTGAGCCGTCAAGCCAAAGCCTCTGTTGCGCACAGTTCTTGACACCGTGGCTGTCGCGTTGTGTGCTTGCTGTAGAGGCGACTCTTTGTGCTTGCAGCGTGCTCAGTACTTACATTAATTGCTTGGGGGCGCCGCCTGTGACATAGTAATTACAGCGGCGGCTTTGCTCCCCCTGCAGCAGCCTCCTGCGTACTTTGTGTGGAAGTGCGCAGCGGGAAGCCTGTTTTGAGGTAGAGCGCTGCTGCCTGCGCAGGGCGGCCCGTGCTGCGTACGAGTCGTGCTGCCCACGCACTTCGCAGCCGCTCTGCCACTACAGCGCCCGCCCTGCCGTGCCGCGGTGCGCCCCTGGCTCGCCTGTCCATCTCTTGGCTGTTGCATCTGCTGTTTGGCTCTTCTCTTGGTACTCGTAGCTGCGTTTGCACACCCTGCGCTCACGTGGCAGCTTGTTTCCTGGTGTGTGAGTGACGAATACAGACAGCTTGCGTCATTTGTGGTATGTCGTGAGCCTGCTGAGCCTGCCGATGAGCCTGCTGTGCTGTTGACAGCGGTCGATCCGTTTTTGTCATACACGACCTGAGCCTGCTCAGCCTGCTGATGAGCCTGCTGTGCTGCTGTCGACAACGGTATGCCTGACCGGCTGCTCTGTGTGCGCAGGCGCGGTCGTGTGCCAGCAGAAGCGGGAGGTGAAGGCGCAGGCGGTCGCCACGGCGCCGCCGCCGCAGGCGCAGCAGCTGCAGACGCCCAAGGCGCTCCGCTACTGCATGCCGGGTGCGCGGCCTGCTGCGGCAGCCTGGCGCCCTCACGTCAGGCGGTGGCCTGCAAGCCCTGCTGTGCACTTCCTGATGTCCAGCCTGCCGACCCTGCGCTGCAAAAGTTGCTGCAGCCTGCATCCACATCAGCCTGCGCCATGCACCATCTGTAACCTTTGAGACTCGGCTGAGCACGGTACTGCCTTGCTTGGCACGTACTGGTTTGATCTTGTCCACTGCCTGAATTGGAGTGCGCATGAGAGACACTTGCTTGGCATTGAATTGATCCTGCCCACTGCCTGCACTGGGGTGCGCGTGAGTGAGACAAATGCTGCTGCTGGCGCAGGCGAGTTTGAGAAGCACGCCGGCTGCTGGATGGGCTGGCCGCACAGCCCGTACCTGTGGCGCGAGGGCGCGCGGCCCGCGCAGGAGCAGTACACCGCCGTCGCCAAGGCCATCTCGCAGTTTGAGCCGCTCACCATGCTCGCCGACCCCGAGGCGCGCCCGCGCTCTCTGCCTGTCCCGGTTGATGTTGCTGCCTCCTGCCTTAACCCCCTGCGGGCTTGCCACTGTGCTGGCCCACACTATTGGTCATACTGTGCGGTGCCTAGTGTCCAGTGCGGCTTACAACATCAGTGCTCGCCTGGAACGGGCCTTGCTTTGTTCAGAGTAGGATGCATGGGGGACTCCTAATCCCATGCTCAATTCCTGATCCCGGCGTCTGCGGGCATGCAGTCGGCGGACGAGGCGCGCAAGGCGTTTGCGGACGCGCCGAACGTGACCGTGCAGGAGGTGCCCATCAACGATGGCTGGGCGCGCGACTGGGGGCCGTCGGTGCGCGCGCGCCCCTTGCACCCTCCTGCACAGGGCGGCCCCGCCTTCCCTTTAACTGTCTGAAGCTCTGGCCATCGAGTATGCACGCATGGCTCCACCGACGGTTTCGCACTGCCTTCCTTACAGAGTATCCGCACTGCCTTCCTTGCGTACCGGCTGAGTGTGCTTCGTAAGCTCAACCAGCCGATGCCAGACTGCAGCACCAAGCCGATGAGCAAGACTCAACCGAGCGCCGCTGAGCAGAGGTGTGTCCGGCCCGCGCGCAGTGCATCGCGATCACCGACCCCAAGACCGGCGGCCGCAAGGTGGCGGGCGTGCACTGGGACTTCAACTCGTACGGCGGCGAGCTGAAGAAGGCCATGGGCATCGCGCCTCAGGTCAGGCCCATGCCCTAACCCTATCCCAGCATCACACAGACCCTAGGCCAGCTATGCGCAGACAGCGGGTCTGACTCTAAGACACGGTAGGCACGTAGGTGCAGAGTGGCTATGTGCGGTGATCACACTCCGCTGGGTAGCATGTTGGGCGCCAATGATGCGGACTCTGGTGGACGATGACAGCAGTGTCAAATGTTGAGAGCTTGCTTGATCCTAAGCCGCGGGTGTTGCTGGACAGCGGCGCCCGGTCCCTGCATATTACGTGGCAAGGGCCTGCACATGCACCGCCTGCCGAGCCCGCGCGCGCGCCGCCTGACCCGCGCCTCGTCCGCAGGTGCCCAACTGGGAGAAGGACAATGCGGCCGGGCGGCTGGCACTGCAGCACGCGGGCCTGGACGTGTTTGAGAGCACACTGCACCTGGAGGGCGGCTCCATCCATGTGGACGGCGAGGGGTGCGTGCCCCCGCCCCATTCGCGTCCCACACCGCAGCGCCTCCCTGTGCAGGCCACCAGGTCCGGCATGCTCTTGCCATGCTGGGCGCAACAGCCACGGAGCCCTCAGCCACGGCTGTGTTGGCGCTTGTTTGCGCCCCCTAAATCATCCCGGGGCAGCCTCTCCACTCGCAGCACGTGCTCGCAGCCCGCGCTCTGGCCGCGAGCCCACGAGTGCCGCATGTCCTGTGAGACGCTGGATGGATGCATGCGCTCACGAGAGCTGCGCATGTTGTGGCGCTGGATGGATGCTGGCAGCCCGCTCAGGGGGGTGGGCGCGCGCGGCGCAGGACGCTGATCGCGACCGAGGAGACGCTGTTGCACCCGTCGCGCAACCCGCACCTGACGCGCGAGCAGATCGAGGCCGAGCTGAGCGAGATGCTGGGCCTGGACAAGGTCATCTGGCTGCACAAGGGCATGGCCGGCGACGACGCGGTGCGGCCCCCCTTTGGTCCTTTGCTCTCCCCTTGTATACGGACAAGTGCAGGGGCCTGCTGTGCTTTTAAGACAAGTGGCAGTCTTCCCGGACAGCTTCCGGAGAAAAGCGTTGGTTTGAGCGGCGGGTCGCGGCACCCTTATCAGATAGGATGCTGCTGCTGCTCAACTGCGCAGCCGGATAGGGCTGGGTGCCAGCCGTTTGTGAGCTGTGGTGGGTCGCGCAGGTCGTGAACGGCCACGTGGACAACCTGGCGTGCTTCATCCGGCCGGGCGTGGTCGCGCTGTCCTGGTGCGACGACGTCAACGACCCGCAGGTGCGGCCCTCAGAGCGCTCTGGGGGGTCTCGGTCACAGCGACGAGTAGTTGTCATGAAGCGGCGGTCCTTGCCAGCATCATTTACTATCAGCACATGTGCTGCATGCCCGGGTGTCCCAGTTCCTGCAGCGCGTGAGCCTGCCGCCGCTGCTGTTGCAGTGCCATGTGGTCATGCACACTGCCCCCCCCGGGCATGCACTCTGCTGCGTTTGCTACGTTTGATTGCACAAGAGTGCGGCTGAGACGTGTGTGCGGGGCCGCGGCAGTACGAGCGCTCCACGGACGCGTACGAGCGCCTGACCAGCGCGACGGACGCGCGCGGCCGCAAAATCGAGGTCGTCAAGGTCCCCTGCCCGCCGCCGCTGTTCCGCACGTACAAGGAGGCCTCCGGCGTGCACGTGCGCGGCCCACACCCCTATAGTTCAATTGTTGAATTATCATGTCATGTCAGGTTCAAGACCAGCATCGCTTATTGGTCAGGGTTAGGGACAAGGAGGCCTCTGGCGTGCACGCGCGCCGCCCGCGCCGCGCGTTGCGCGCCCGCCCTGCCGTGACGCGCCGTGCGCGCTCTGCGGCCGGCTGTGCATGCGGTGCCCGCGACTCGGGAGACAGCATGCGTCCGTGCAGCATGCATCATTTACCGCGAGCGCATGCGCGCACCGTCTCGGAAGGCGCGCCGCACAAAGTGCTGACGTGGGCCCGCCACATGCGCAGCCGGACCATGTGAAGCTGGGCTACGTGCCGCGCGTGGAGGGCGAGCGCCTGCCGGCGTCGTACATCAACCACTACATCGCCAACGGCGGCGCCGTCATCCCGCAGTTCGGCGGCCCCGGCCTGGAGCGCGCGACCGAGACCGACGCCAAGGCGCTGGAGGTCCTGCAGGCCGCCTACGGCCCCGAGCGCAAGGCGCGCGCGCGCCGCGCCCCATGCACTTCCGCAGCGCCTGCTGTCTGTGCGCGTTGTGATTCGTATACACTTGTGAGCGCGTGCAGACACAGCAGTGCGTAGGACCTGAATGACTGGCGCGAGGAGTGCGCGACGAGTGTGCTTGCTTGATGCGGCAGCGTGCAGGGGTGAGGGTGGCCCGCTGACCGCGCGTGCGCACGCGCTGGGGCAGGTGGTGGGCGTGAAGTCGCGCGAGATCCTGCTCAACGCCGGCAACATCCACTGCATCACCCAGCAGCAGCCCGCCGCATGGTAGGCGCCTGGTAGGCCGCCTGGCAGCTGCTGGTAGGCCGCCTGGTAGGCAGCTACGGAGGGCGGGGAGTGTGTAGTCACACTGCATCGGCCAGGGCTGGAGGGTGCGCCAAGCCCTGGACTGGTCTGGAATGCCCACGTCGATGCGGGGGTGGCTGGCCCTTGCGCCCTGATGTGCGGAGGCGGGGTCTGCGCTCCCGGCGAACCTGGGTAACAAATGCTTTCCTGCTTGCCTTGGCTCTTTAGCGCGTCATGTGTGTGGTACGGATCCATACTTAGTCAGTCTGGCACAACTGTCTTTGCTGTGTCGCGGCGGCGCCGCCGGGCGCTTGATGTGGGCAGTCGGCGCTCCAGCCGACACCCTTCCAAGCCCCGGGGCGCCAGGTTTGTTGTTTGCATTGATCGGGTTCGGTGAAGTCACTAAAGCCTGATGTAGGCGGTCAGCCAGCGTGCTAATGCCTGGCACGGTGATCTCCAGTTTGCTGACGGGAGTTTGAGAGCTCGGTCGTGGCACGGGTTTTAGGTTAAGGGCTGTACTTGCGGGGTACAGCTCATCCCGGCGCGCAGTTGCTGTACGCACGTGGCCGGCTCCCAGCCGGCGCCTGTCGTCAGTGCTGCGGCGCTGCAGCTTTCAGGGTCACAGTTTAGGGTCTGCGGCGTGCCGCATGCCGCATGATGTAGGAGGCCGGCACACCACCCGGCGCCTTTCCATGCGCTGCGGCGCAAGGGGCTGGGGGTGTTGCCATCAGCAGGGCAATAATATGCGGAATCATGCACTACGCTGGCGATTAATGCACAAATGTTGCCAAGTGCTGCGAGCTCATGTGGTGTTTAGATCGTTCACGAGCTAGGAGCGGCTCATTTGTGTAACGCACGAGCGTGGGCCACATGTGCAAACTTATCATTCAACCAGTCAGTGCCTGGCTGATCCCGCCTGAAGGATGAGGTAAAAATGTGCACTTGGATAGCGTACCACCATCGATCAGAGCGTAGACAGCCAATGTTTGGAGTGCAGCCAGCGACACGAGCACACTAATAATGGCAGCGGCTACATAGTGTGCATGATGCAGCGCTTTCAGACTGCATGCCATCTCCAGCTCTGCAGCTGTTAACCGTTCACTCGAGCGAGTTCAGAGCGCTTACGCCCAAGCTGCAACGAAGCCGTCAGGCTGTTGCACCTCACCGCATGTCACGCCTTGCTTCACACGCGCGCCAGCGACGGTGCTCGCCAGAACCGGCCCAGTCCCCGCAGGTCATCCAAGCGCGCTCCCCGCGCGCCCCAGTTCCAACCGCACCAACACGACACCAGGGCCCGCACGGCCCCCCCCTTAATCGTCTTCCTCGTCCTCCGCCTCCTCGTCGTCCTCCTCGGCGTCGTCGTCGTCCTCAGCGTCGTCGGCGGCGGCCGGGCGCACCTCCGCGGCCTTTTTGGCCGTGCGCTTGTGCGCCGCCTCCGCCTCGCGCTTCTTGCGCGCGCGCTCCTGCGCCCGCCCCCGCCCGTCGGCGCTGGCCCCTCGCCCTGCTCAGCCGCGGCCAGCACAGCGGCCCAGCACCGCACTCACTGCACGCGCGCGCGCGCGGGACGCCAGGCACGCGATTCGGCGCGCTGCCCATCGCGCGCCAGGCGTGCGCGCGCGCCGCGCCGCCGCACGGTCAGGGGGGCGCGCCTTCTGCGCGTTCAGGCGCGCGCGCTCCCGCTCGGCCGTCTCCGCGTCGAACGGGCCGTACGCGTCGCCGGTGACGCTGTCCTCCTCCAGCATGCGGTCCAGCACCAGCAGCTTGAAGGCCACCTGCGCCCGCGGCCACGCGCCTGAGTAGGGCTAGGTGAGGTAGGGTTCCCTGTAGGATTCCCTACCCTAACACTATGCCGTGGTCACCGGATAGGGTCAGGGTCCCTACCCCTTCCTGGTGGCTACGCGCTGCGCCACCACGGCTGCCTGCCCAGCAACGCGCGGCGCAGCCCAGGGACGGGAGCTACAACCGCCCGCCCGCAGCTGGGCAGCACGAGCACAGGGTATCATTCCCAACGTGCCCTGGATGCACTCGCTCACGGGCGCACATCCGCGCATGGCCGGCGCTGAGACGGTGCCCGTTCGCACGACTATGGCACAGCTGGGCCAGGCGGACCGCACCCGTACTGCCACACTCCCGGGACTTGCACTCGCACCCGTACTGCCACACTCCCAGGGCTTGCACTCGAGGGGCCAACAGCCCAGCAGGCACCGCGTGCGCGAGACCAGCGGCCAGATAGCACCGCATGCAGGCGAGCACTTGGGCGGCCAGCGGAGGGGTGGGGGGGAGGGGGGACGGGAGGGCACCTGCGCCGCCAGCACGAGCGGGATGAGCCAGCGGCGGCGCTTGTTGGGGTCCGCGCGCCGCAGGGCCTTGGCGTCGTACCGGAAACCGCCGCGCTGCGCCACCGCGCCCACCTGTGGCGCCCAGCAGCCCCGCACAGCCTCAGCGGCGCCCAGCAGCTCCGCACAGCCTCAGCGACGCCCGGCAGCCTGCACAGCAGCCACAGCAGCGCCAGCAGCCCGCACAGCCTCAGCGGCGCGCCCGGCGGCCTGCTTGCGTCAGGCAGGGAGCGATTGGACACGCGACATCGCTCGCCGCCGACCGACCACAGGACCGCGCTCGACGGCAACGGCCGGCGCGCCGGGCGCCTGCGTGCACGCCCGCCTCTGCCCACCAGCGCCCGCTGGTGCACGCCCTCCTCTGCCCGTCTGGCGCCCCATGCGCTGAGCCGGCGCAGTTCATGAGAGACGAGCGGGCACGCGCCTGGGCGAACGCGTCGGGGCGCCAGGGCCGGTCGCTGCCGAGCAGCTTCTCGCCGTCGCCATCGGAGGGCGCGCGCGAGCCGTTCTCCACGAGCGCGAGCGGCAGCGGCGCGGCCTTGGCGTCGCCGTGCCGCCGGACCGCGTCGCGCAGCGCCGCGTGCCGCTGCTCCACGTATGCGTCTGCGGCGCGCGGCGCGCGCCCCTTCAACGCCCGCCCGTGCTGGGAACCCTCTGGAACTTCCTGTGCGATGCATCACTGCAGTCCACAGCTGCGAGAGACAACAGCATGCTGCCCGCCTCCCACGCGGCCTAGAAACCATGGACAGGGGCCAAGAGGCACGCGGTGAGAGCGCCTGCAGCTTGCATGACCTCCGAGCTCCGGACACCCCCGCAGCTGCACGTAGAGCTGGACAAGCACTGCGCGCGGCATGCACGTCGGACAGCGGCGGCGCCAGGCGGCGGCGCGGGCGGCGCGGCGGCGCGCGCACCGTACGCCATGCTCTCCGGCAGCGACGTCAGCCGCCCGTGCGTCAGGCCGATGATCGTGCTGTTCCAGATGTCGCGGCCCAGCATGCGCGTCACGCCCTCGATGACCTGCATACACAAGTCGCCGCTCAACCTGAGAAGCCCTAGGAGCAAACCTTAGGAACAAAATGTGACTACCAAGCCCACCACGCAGCACTGCCCCAAAGCTTCCATCGTTCGCACCCATCTGCCAGTGCGGTCGCCAGCCCCTACCCAGCAGACGCGCGCGCGTTCCCGTCGACACGCGAGCCGCAAGCGCGCGCACGCCTCTGCACAGACACGCATCGACAGAGCCCGCAGGCCGCGGCTCCGCGGGCCGGCGCGCGCCTGCACGTCGCTGGCGTCCACGCGGTAGCTGTCCAGGCGGTCGAGGAAGAGCACCGCGTCCACGGTCTTGTCGCGCAGCGCGTACACAATTGCGGACAGCATCTGCGCGCACACGTGCGCGCGTGAGCCCCGGGCGCAGTCCCCGCGCACCCCCGCTGCGCCAGAGCCTGGCAGGCAGCCAGGCTTTGGCTGCCAGGCGCGCGCGCGCGCCAAGATTTCCCGCTCAGGCGTCAAGCTGGCTCCCCGCTCAGGCGCACACTCCCTGCAGTGGAGGGGTGCACGTGTGTGAATAGAGAACGATCATGGCGGCGCCCGCGGGCGGGCCCTCAGCGCGCTGACCAGGCTGATCGGGCGCGGCACACGCCAGACACAGCGGGAATCAGCAGTGGCGTCGCTGCAGGCCGCTGTGACGGGCAGGCGAGTGCGCGCGCGGGCTGACCGCTTACGGCATCAGCCTCCGGCTCGCGCCGATGTGGTGACTTGAAACCAGCGCAGACTGGCACCCATTGCACTGCCTAGCCTAGCACTGCTTTCGCCAGCGACCGAGGCAGGGGCGCATGCCATGTCGCGGAGTGGCCATCCCTGCACTGCCTAGCCCAGCCCTGCTCAGCCCGGCCCTGCTCAGCCCGGCCCTGCTCTCGCCAACTGTCGAGGCGGGGGGGCGCGCCGTGTCGCTGACGGCGTCTGCCTCCAGCAGGCCTGGCGTGTCGATGAGCGTGACCGTGAAGCCGTCGCTGGAGCGCGCGAATACCTGCGGCCGCGTAATGTCGCTCTGCAGCGCCGCCACGTTCGCCGCGCGCTCGTTCAGAAGCGAGTTGGCCGTGGAGGACTTGCCCACGCCGCCCTTGCCTGGCGCGCGCGCGCGCGGAACACATGAGAGTGAGGCGCCGCCTGCGCTCTCCTGCCCGCATGGTGTGCGGGCGCGCCGCGCTACGTCCGGTCAAGCGCATGCTTCGCTCAACCGGAAGGCATGCACGCATGCAGGGACATCCGAATGCTTTCAGGCGCCGATCAGGCCCGCATTGGCACGGTGGCGGTGCGCGGCCAGCCTGGAGGCATCTGTCGCAGCGTTGCACAGAGGTGCATGGGCCCCGACACTGCGCTTGGCAACTGCCCGCGCCCGCACGCGACATGCCCGGCCGATGCGACGCCTCGGACAGGCCAGGGCCGCACCCAGCAGGAGGACGGTCAGCGAGCTCTTGCCCTGGTCGCGCAGCTTCTGTATGAGCTCATACACCGCCTCGCGCGACGGCGCCTGCGCGCCAGAGCAGCAGCGCCATTCGCGCCAGGGCTTCCCCGCAAGCTCACCAGCAGTCCCTGACCCGCCAGGCTCTCTGTATGTTTGGCACCAAGGCTCGCAGGTAGCAGTGCGGATCGTGCAGGCTCTGCGCAGCGGCGCTGCGCAGCAGGCCTCCCCGCACCCTCTTCGAGAGCGACCTCCGCGCGCACTGGGCTGGGGGTGAGAGGCTGCAGTGGGCTGCGCGCAGCCACGGGCGGGCGTCGCACCGGCATCTGCTGCAGCCCGCTCCACTCCTTCACGGCCTCCGCTGGCCGCCGCGCGGGCGCGGCTGCCGCGCGGGCGCACACTTGCGCGTCAGCCGCGCTCATGGCCGCCGCGAGCAGCATGCAAGCAAGGCGGCAGCAACGCAATGCGCTGCTGCGGTGCACGCGTGCGGTGTGCCTGCAAGAGTTGAGAGCAGGCTGTGGTGTTGGTGGCGCCACAGCAGCCTGCAAGAGGTCCGCCACAGCACAGTGCGACACTCCAGCGCCCGTCGGCGCCCGGCCACCTCCAGCGCATGCGCGGGCTGTGCATCAATCGTTTCTCAGTGCCACCCACAGAGGCCGTGCCGGAACCTGCCCAGGGCTCTGCACTGAGCACGGTGGGGCACGCCCGGGGACGCGCAGCGCAGCAAGCGGGCCCGCACCAGGCCCGCCGCGCGCGGCCAGCGGCTCCAGGCCGCGGATGTAGCTGGCGCCCGGCACGGGCTTCTCGCCCTCGTCATCCTCGTCGACCTCCACTGCGCGGCCCGCACACTCACCGCTCACAAAGTGGGCCGCCAGGGGCGGCCGCGCTCGGGCAAGGCGCTCGCAGAGGTGGACACACTGTCCAGTGCCCGGCCTTTTGTGCACCGCCCGACTTCACCACGCTATGCTGCCCACACGCGGCAAAGTGCAAGTCTCTGCAATAGCTTGGATGGTTTCACGCTCTACAGGCAGCGCCTGCGGCTCAGTTGGCCACCAGATGTCTCAAACCAGTGCTGCCGCAACACCTCCAGCTCCAGGCCGCACCCCAGCGCACCAGCGGCGCACCCTTTCCTTGTCAGCCTAGCCAACACTGTCATTCCAGCCAACACTACAAGTGCTTTGCACGGCCAGGGCACAGCGTCCAGCCGCTCCGGCTCACGCCACGCTGCGCCATGGTGACGCGTGCGCCAGTCTTGCCAGCATGCGCGGGGCGCCGCACCCTCCTCCACCTCGCCGTCGTCCTCCTCTTCGTCGTCTTCCTCCTCCTCGTCGTCCTCGTACTCCTCGCCCTCTACATACTCCTCCTCATCCTCAAACTCGCCCTCGACTTCCTCATACTCCTCCTCCGCCTCGTCATGCGGGTCTCCAGCAGCCATGCTGCTCCTGTGCCCCGCTCCTCACAGCCTCAACTGCTGCTTGAAGTTTTGTGCTTTGGCTATCCAGCCGCCCTGACAGGGCCTGCCGGTAGGGCTGCCAGACAGCTCGACTTTTGAATTGGCGGATGGCATTATTCCTCAAACAGCTGCGTGGTGACAAGGTGACAGATGAAGACGTCACAAAGTGTGACGGCACTCATAAGCACCTTGCCTGCTGCTGCTGCTGCGCTCTCCCGCCATCCACACACATAGGCTGCAAAGCCTGTCTCGTGCAGTACAGAGACTGCTGGCAATGCGCAGCTCCTGCGGCATGGCGGATGGGCTTCGCACGCTCTCAACTGGCCAAGGCGCAAAGGTGCCCTTGGAGGACTGCACAGATGTCGTTGTAGCTAGCAGCGCTGGTGGCTCGCGGTTGCAACCTGAGACCGAGGACAACCAGCAAGGCTGACATGCTGATTACTTTGTGCGCTGCAGGTGCAGGGCCTGCACAGGCGCCGCAGGGAGACCGTCCGCAGCCAGCAGCGCCGCTTCCTTGGCTACCTGCGCCGCCGCGCGCTGCAGCTCAGCCGCTGCGAGCAGGTGAGCGGCTGAGGCCCGGCAGGTGGAACACGGGGCACTCTATCAGGCCAGCTCACTCCCCCTACCACACCCTGGCTCTGGCTCGCCATTGGCCGCCTGCCTGCCACAGCAGAGCTGCCCGCTGAGCAGCAAGCTCGGCCCTTGGCAGGATGGGCTGCAGCCAGTTCCGGCACTGACCTCTGCCTGGCCTCTGCCTGGCCAGCAGACCCGCTGCCCCGCCTGCTCGGCAGGCCGAGGGCGAGGAGGCGGCGGGCAGGGCGCAGCGCGTGCGTGGCTTTGCGGCGCGCCTGCGGGCGGGCATCCTGCGCGGCGGCGACGCTCCCAGCGGCTGGCGCGCCTTGGGCGTGCGCGGCGGCGAGCGGCGGGCTTGCCGCAGCGCTGCAGCGCGGCCGCCGGATGCGAGGCTGCCAGCGTGGGCGGCTGCTGCGCTGCCGGCGGCCTGCAAACGCCGCGAGTGTCTGCGCGTGAGCAGCACCAAGCGCGTGCGGCCTTTGCCACACCAGGCGGCCGCACCAGCGCCTCCCTCCTGGGCGCCCCCGCGGGCCGCACCGGCCGCGCCGAGCGCCAGCGGCGTCGGGAGCCCGGCGTACAGGGATGTGACTGCGCACAGCGCCGCGCCCGCTGCGGTGGGCCTGCGCGCGGAGATGGGCGCGTTGGTGGACTCCGCTCTCGGCGCGCTGCGCCCCGCCGCATGCCCGACCGGCCTCCAGGACCCTGCGCGCGCAGGCGGCGCCGCGCGTAGCTCGTGCGGCGCCGCGCAGCAGGCGCCGCAGGGTTACGCAGAAGAGGCCGCGCGCGGCGCCGGGCGGGCGGCGTGCGAGCCAGCGCATGCGGGGCCCCCCTCGGCCGCCGCGTGGAGCCTGGGCGAGCTGGGGAAGGAGGAGGACGAGGGCGACGCCGACGAGGCTGATAGCCTGCTTGCGTACGTGGATGCGCTGGACTACGATCGCTTTGCGGCGGCCCTGGGCGCGCGGGGCGCGCAGGCGCGCGCCCCCGCAGGCTGGGCGAGAGCTCAGGGCGGCGCCGCGCCGCGGCGGCCATCTCGCAGGAGTCACATATGTGGCATCGTGCTTGCAGCGGCTGCCACGGACGGCGTCAGCAGTGCTTATCGTCATTCTTCACGCCACGTATATGAGTCTGTGCATTAGGACTGTGTGCTTGACGACAGTCCACCACCAAACACTCACCAGTTGTGCATGTCTCTGGCACACGTCCAGCATGGTGCCTGCTAGGTGGCCATCGGCGCTGCGGCGCAGGGCGAAGACGCGCCCGACGCCAGCACCGCGCCAGGTGACGCGGCTGCAGGCAGTGAGGCGGGGCCCTTGCATGCAGAGCCAGCTGCTGGGACGAGCGGAGCGCTGCCGGACCATCTGGCAGGCCCGCCGGGTGGTGGAGCGGGCAGCGACGCCAGCGGTGGCCCATGCAGGCGCGCATATGCGCTGCCGCACGCATGCTTCGAGGGTGCCAGGGACGGGCATGGGCATGCAGTGGTCAGAAACTGCTCATACACGATGGGCTCGCAGGAGACAGGTGTCCTTGACTACCGCATGTGCTGCCAAGTCGGGGGCGTGAGGAGACCCTGGTTGCGTGTGTCGCACGTGCGCACTCTGTGAGGGCGCCTGCGTCCGCACAGGACGCTCAAGAGAGAGGGACGCGGAGAGGTGTACAATGCGGGCGGCGCGGGGATGCAGCTGCCAGCCGCAGAGCTCAACCCTGCATGGGACCCCAGCGCGCGCGCCGACCCGCCCGCCAGCGCCGGCGGCCAGCGGGCGGCCGCCGCGGCCGCCAGGGGGGCGCTGCGGCGCTGCGCGGCGCTGCGGCGCACGCACTCGCGGTGCAGCGTCGCGGCGATGCTGGCGCGCCTGACCCCGAGCGCATGCGGGCCAGCCCAGCCGCACGCGCGGCCTCCGGACTCCGCTTAGCGCGCCCTGCGGGCCTGCGGGCGTGGCTGCGCTGGGCGTGCTGCAGCGCGGGCGGCGCTGACGCGCGCGGCCCCTTGTGCAGCGCCGTGGGCAGTGCTGGGGCGTGTCGCCTTAGGAAGTGCGTGCAGGCCGCTGAGAGAGTGCTGACGGCCGCACAGCGCACCGAGAGTTTGCGCGTGCGTGTCTGCATGTGAGATCACGACCGTTTTGGGTGTAGAGCTACATGCGAGCGCGCTGAGTCTGTCCAAAATCAGCACTACCGCAGCACGCTCAGCACTTGGTGGCTCCTGCGCGTGGGGAGCAGCATCTGCCGGCACTGCATGTGTCCAAGCGGAGATGACCACGCGCATGCCTAGATTTTGACAGGTCAGGAAGCATCACCAGCTTTGCTGCTGCAGGCCTCTCCCTGCATCACTTCCTGCTCATGATCTTCGCACCAGCGAGACACCCGCCTGTCCTTACAAGCAGCCTGCGCTCACCCTGCCCTTGATCTGGAGGGCAAGGGGGCGCTGCAGCCGGACGCACTCCCAGACTGTCTCTCTGTAGCAACCAAGTACCGCACCGTCTGCGCCTGTACCTGCACTGCAAGACAGCGTCGGACAGCCTGCGCAGGCCCGCGCCCGAGCACGGCTACTACAGGCTTCACCAAGCGCGGGACCAGGCAGCTGCCTGCGCCCATGCGACGCCGTAGAAATGCACAGCGCCGCGCAAGGAGCACACCACCACCTGCTGCCAGGCTGCCAGGGGCCTGGAGCGCCGCGGCAACAGGCGCCGCTCCCGAACGAGAGCGCGCCTGCTCCCCGTTGGCACGCCCACGCCCGCGCCTTAGGACCCGAGCTGCTCAATCTGAGCCGGCCGGCACAGGCGGCAGCCGCCGCGCCCCGCGCGAGGGTCCGCATCGCGGCGGCAGCCCGCCCGCAATCGGGCAGCCGGCCTAGGCGGGCACGACCTGCGCGCCGCGCGCGCTCCCACCGCCGCCCGCCACTCGCGGCCCGGCGTCATCCAGCACGCCCGGCTCGCCGACCAACTGCGCAAGGCCGGCGCGCAGGCGGCCGGCGGCGGCGGCGCACTGCTCCGGCAGCAGGTTGGCGAACGCGACGCGCACGTAGCCGGGCGCGCCGCACGCCGAGCCCGAGATGAGGCACACGCCGTGCGCGCGCACCAGCCACGCGACCACCGCCTCGTCGTCCTCGCAGCCTGGCGCCGGTTGCGCGCTCTGTGCGTCCGTGCGCATGTAACCCTAGAAAAGCCTAGCTTGCATAAGGACGCCAGCTTGTGCCAGGGTTCCAAGGCGCAGAGCCTGGGCAGCGTGCGCATGCTGCCACCCCCACAGCCAGGGTGCGGGGGATGCGACGCTCCAACTGGCGCGCGCTCCCTGCACGACACACTGCCGCGGGGAAAATGCGCGTCAGACACAACACAAGCTCCGTGGGACTCAGGCGCGGACGGCGCCCTGCAGACACAGCCGCAGCAACCCCCCCGGGCGCACCGGGCGGCAATTTCGCCCAGAGGTAGATGGTGCCCACGCTCGCGGCCAGGTACTCCGGCCCACCAGGCGGCAGCTACACCCTCCCTACCCTAACCCTACCCCCCGGCGCACCCTGCCGCGGGGAAAATGCGCGTCAGACACAGCACAAGCTCCGTGGGACTCGGGCGCGGACGGCGCCCTGCAGACACAGCCGCAGCCACCCCCCCGGGCGCACCGGGCGGCAGCTTCGCCCAGAGGTAGATGGCGCCCTCGCTCGCGGCCAGGTACTCCGGGCCCAGCTCCGCGAGCGGCGCCAGCGCGCGCACCAGCGCCGCCCTGGCGCACGCGCGCCGCCCGTGGGGCTGCGCGTGGCGGCACATGCGGGGCGTTCCCCGCAGCCAACGAGACAGCATGCCGCGCTGGCGGGCGCGGCGGGGCGCCGGCGCCGGCTGGCGCGCTGGAGCCTATGATGGCTGGCAGGGACGCGCAGGTGCAGTCCCGCGGCACACACATGGAAAATTGACTTACTTATCTTTTTCACACAGAGCAGCAAGTTGACAGCGCTAGCCTGCTCATTGGGCAAGCGGAGAGCACACAGAGGGGCCCCGGCAGCCGCGCCACCTCACAGAGGCCCGGCGGCAGCGCGCCTGTTGCCGGCGATGGCGGCCACGCGCTCGGCGACCCAGGGCCGCCCCGCCGCTACCGCGCCCAGCGCCAGGTGCTGGCTGAGCTGCGGCGGGCAGATGGGGATGGTGTCCTGCACCTTGAGCAGCTGCGCGCCCAGCGCGGCGCCCTGGTACGCGATGTACCCCACGCGCCTGCGCGTCGCGGCCCCGCCGTCCGGCGCGCGGCGTGGTGTGCAACTCAAAGGGGAGCTGGAGGCCGCCTGGGGCATCAAATAGGCTTGTGCGTGGCATTGGCGTGGTGCCAGCGTGCGGGAAGTCGCACAGCGAGCAGGCTTCACGCTCGGCAGGCCACCACCGCGCCCGATGTCAAGGCCAGGAAGAGCAGGGACGCGGCTGAACCGGCCCAGGTGTCTCGACCAGTGCCGGAGGACGGGGTGCGCATGGGGACGGCGCAGCGGGCGCGCTGCCGCAGGCACAGGTGGACAGGCCGTCCCACCAGCGCCTGCGCCTGCTTTCGGCAGCGCGCCCGCTGCGCAGGCGGTGGACGCGGGGGCGCGCCAGCCCATCATGCCGAACGCCTTCGAGAAGGAGAAGACGTGCAGGACGTGCGGCGCGGCTACGCACACATGCTCCGCGCCGTCGTACACAAAGTGCTCTGCCGGCCGCCGCGCTGCCCGCGTGAGCAGGCCTGGCGGAGGCAGGCTGATCGCACAGGCGTGCCGACGCACGCGCGCGACTGGGGCCCTGCGCTCTCCAGCGCGGCAACAATCCAGCGGCTGCCTGCTCGGCGCAGCGCCACCGTCCCTGCAGGCCCATCTGGTCGCAGGACGGCAGCCCGCGCGCAAGACAGCGCAGCTGTTCACACCTCCAGGCCTTCCCTGCATGACACGCCCCGCGGACCCCTGCCAGGGCGGCGCCGAGGCCGGCGCACCGCACCATAGGTGTTGTCCAGCACCAGCCAGGCGCCGGCGCGCCGCGTCAGCTCCGCGGCGCGCTGCAGCTCCTCGCGCCCCAGGAGCACGCCTGCGCGCCACCCGCAAGCAATGTGCCTGCCTACACTATACCACACGTGATTGACAGCTCTCATGAAAGCTAAATAGCAAACTAGCAAACCTCCATATTTAAGCAGTTGAAGATATTGCAGCTTGCGCGACCGGTCAGCGACAGTAAGCGGCGCCGCCACAACACCAAGCGCTAACGCCCTGCGACGCACAGCAGGTCAGCTTGTGGCGGACTGCCCCTTCCTCGACGCGCGCATCCCTGCTCACAGCCTGGGGGTTGCAAAGGGGTTCACCGGTAGGGTTGCAAGGGTTCACAATGACCACCATCTTGGGCGGTCGCGGCCCCGCCAGCTCGGCCTCCAGCCAGTCCAGGTCGGGGTGCATGCTGTCTGCGTGGCACGGGCCCAGCGCGACGCCGCGCCCGCCGCCGGTCATCTGCCACGCGGCCCCATCCCATCAGCCTGAGATGCGGCGCTGTGAGTGTTAGGGCACGCTGCGTCCGAGCCGGTTATCTGCCGTGCGGCCCCGCCCTCAGACGCAGGTGCGGCGCTGCGAGCACGGCGCTGCGTGGCTCCGACCCACTTACATCCTGGTGCATGCTGTCTGCGCACAGCACGGCCCTGGCGCCGCGCCAACCTCAGCGCCCGTTGATGGCGGCACTGCGCCCAGACGAGCGCGCGTGTGAACACAGCACATGGCGAGCACTGCATAGTGCTTGCCAGTGCTGGGCAACAGCTGGCGAGAGGCCACTTCAATCAAAGCAGGTAAAAGCAGAGATGCGCCACAATCGCGTTCTTCCTTGCGACGACATTGCTGTGGACACGAGACATTGAGAACACCCGTCCCCTGTCGTAGCTTCAGACCATTGGCGGGCTACACCCCCAGTGCACCTGCCCGAGCCCGGGCGCCAACAGCGCATGCGGGGCACCTGCAGCGCCATCAGGTGGTTGAAGTAGTAGGGCTTAAAGAGCACGGCGCGGTCCCCCGCATCCAGCAGCGTCAGCACGATGTTCACAAACGCCTGGTTGGCACCTGCATGGGCGCGCGCAGGCATCCGGCGGCACGCCCGTGCGCCCCGCGCTCACCGCGTGCAGCTGGCATGCAGCACCCCGGGCCGCATGCAGGCAGACGTGTGAAGCGGAGCGGCGCACATGCAGTTGTCATGGGGCGAGCAGCGCTCGGCGCTCACGCGCGGCGCCCGGCAAGCGCACGGACCGGGCCGCGCGCCATGTTCGCGGACCAGCACCCAGCAGCCGCAGGACAAGCCAGCACGAGCGCGTCCGCCCGAGGCCGGCCTGCTTTGACCCTAACCCTACCCTACAACCAGCACGCAGCGTGGGCGGGCGCGCCTGCCGTCACCATGGCCTCGTGCCCCGGCAGCCCGTTCTCCGCCGCCAGCTTGGCCTGCAGCGCGGCCACCTGCGCGCGCAGCGCGGGGCGGGTGAGGCGCGGCCCCGCCCGGCGGTGCGGCAGTCACGGTGCGTGGCAGTCGGGCGCTCTCCCGCGTGCAGCGGACGCGACAGAGGGGAACATGGGTATAACTGGCTCCGTTTTTGCACCAGCAAGCTGACAAGCGGGCAGGTGCATGCAGGCGCGCCGCAGAGGCGCACCAGCTCCGGCAGGCCGTGGCACGGCCCGTACGCAGACACGCGCGCGTCGGGGACGAGCGCGGCTGCTGCCTCCAGCGCGGCCGCAGGCGGCGCCCAGTGCACCACCCCTGTAGGTGCGTCAAGCATGTCTTTGCTTGGCTCACGGAGAGAGCATTGTTTACGGAGCAGCCAGGAGGGTGAGGCTGAGCAACCAGGTGTCAGGCACGTGGCGGTGCTCTGCAGGGCAGTGTGCGCGCCCTGCGCCAGGGAGAGGACGTCGCTGGCGCCGGCCATGAGCTGCTTGGTCTTCACTATGACAGGCGCGTCAGTGGCCTGCACGCGCTCTGACACCTGCGCCAGGCAGCGCATCCAGCGCTCACACGAGCTGGTGCACTCCCGTGCTGGAGCTTCAGCAGAGCGTATTGGCTGTGCACACCACACCTCCGGGGCGCCCGCACTGGCTGTGCACTTACGCCTGCGCTGGTGTCTGCAGTCCAAGAAGGCCTGGTGCTTTCCGCTCCTCCAACGCACTTGCAGTGGCGGAGCGGATGGGACATGGCCGTGCGCTTTCCATAAGCAGCACACCAGCTGCCGCAGGTGCGTATGGCTATGCATACCCAGCAGGCGGTGGGCACAGCTTAGTGCCTGCTCGCTCTCCTCGCCAAGCACAAAAGACTTGTTTCATGACTTGTTATTTCAACACACCAATGCATGCACTGATTCATTTTCTTATATATTTATTTGCAATATTTTGCTGCAGCAGTCACTGAGTGGCTTCGGACGCAGAGCTGCAGGCCCGGTGAGACCATCAGGCTAAACGCCCGTGCGTGGCATGCATCTCAGGCACATGAACGCCAATTGGCGCTGCCGGAGCAGGGGGTGATGGTCGAGGCGCGATCTCGGGTGCGTGATCAAAGCGGCAGTGCCGGGCAGGGCGCACGCGTGCGCAGGTCCAGCGTTGGGGCAGATATGGGGCAGCTGAAGGGCACAGGGGTGCAGAGTGAGAGCAGCGCGCCTCCAGCGGAGACCGGCAGCAGCAGCATGGCAAATCCAGGCGGCACTCTGGCCGGCAGACTGCACCTCGTAGTGTGCGCAGCTGGTATTATTGCATCGCTTATGCTCTACAGCGTATTGCAGGTGCTAACCTGGAGTGCATCCCACACGGGACGCGCATCTTGCTGTCTAACTTTGGCAAAGTGTTTGCTGCGTGCCTGGGCTTCACAAAGCTTTGCTCCGCCATGTACGTTCGTAGTGCAGCAGCGCTGCGGTGCGCCTGCAGGAGCGCATCATGACACAGCCGTACGGCGAGTCTGGAGAGTTTTTCACAATCTCGCTCTTCCTGGTGCTGTGCAACCGCTTGCTCACGGTTGTGTTGGCCTTCGTCCTGCTCCTGGTACCCTCCCCTGCTTGAGCAAGCAGTCCTTCGGCCTGCTCCTGGTACCCTCCCCTGCTTGGGCACGCAGTCCTGCCTCCACTGTGTCTGTGCCGTGAAACCTGGTGACCGCCGGTCTCCTGCCACTCTACCCGTGAATAAAAGAATTGTGACCACGGCGTGCGCAGGCCTTTGGCCAGAGCCTCAGTCCAGTGGCGCCACCCTCAGCATATGCGCTGGTGTCGCTTTCCAATGTGGCTGCGACCACATGCCAGTACGAGGCCTTGAAGTGCGCGCCGCGCCCTCGGATAGCGCACTCTGAATGTCACGCTCCACCTCTATGCACTCCTGCAACATAGTACAAGCATTGCGCTGGCCTGACACTGTGTTTCATGCCGCTTGGAGGCGTCTGCTTAGTTGGTGAACCCGAGTTTGCAGTGCCGCTGTTTGCTTGACGTTGCACGCACACATGTGCAGTACTGAGTGCTGGTCGACCTGTCGTCCTGGGTGTGGCCGCACAGCTGCACAGAGTGCGAGCGCGGTCGGCATCACAAGTGAACCATGCATGTGCAGGTATGTGTCCTTCCCCGTACAGACGCTGGGCAAGTGCGCCAAGATGCTGCCGGTGATGGCCTGGGGCACCCTGATCATGCACAAGCGGTGCGCCCTTCCAGACCGCTCGCCCGACACGCACATGTCACAGAAATGCGCTGTCGTGAGGAGCCCGACATGCAGTGCTGCCCCGCAGTGGAAATGGGGTGAAACTAGGTTGACTTTCGCGCCCCAGCCAAGCTTGTCCGGTACTGGCGCCCGCCGCGGCTCGCGCCCTGACACCCTGACACACAGCCAGATGCAAGCCCCAGTGCTTATGTGCCGGCGCTGATCGTCAATGGAGCGCATGCATTTCGCACGCGCACCTGCCGAATCTGCCTGGCCCCGACCGCCTGCCGCAGCCAGGGCCCCACAAACCCTGACATGTCGCCAGGTACAAGCCGCCGGAGTACGCGCAGCCAAAACCTAATCACCCTAATATGCCGCCAGATACACAAGCCGCAGGAGCACACGCAGCCACAGCCCCAGGAACCCTGGCAAACCCTGCCGCCAGGTACAAGCCGCTGGAGTACGCGCTGGCGCTGGCCGTGACGGCCGGCTGCACCATCTTCCTCATGACCGGCCCCTCCAGCAGCGGCCGCGCGCACGGCGGCGGCGCGCCCGGCGGCGGCGGCCTGCTGGTGCGCCCCGGCCAATCACCCCAGCCAGGAGCCGGCAGGGTCGGTCGGTCTTCTCGCGGCACCCTGAAGGCAGGCGGCTGGGGGCGCTTGTGCACAAAGTAAAGTGGGCAGAAGCAGGTTTCATTGATCACAGGCCCATAAAACCTTCCGCCTTGTCATGGAAGAAGCAGCGGCACAACGCGTGTGGTGCCGGCCAGCCGCGTCATGCACTGTGCGATATCACGCCTTGGCCAGCGCAGCCGCGCCCTCAGAGGCAACGGGAAGGGCGGCGCGCAGGGCCTGCTGCTCATGCTGGGCTACCTGGGCGCCGACGGCTTCACCAGCACGTTCCAGGACAAGCTGTTCCGCGGCTACCAGATGAGCGCGTTCAACCAGATGCTGTACGTGAACGCGTTCTCCTCGCTCATCAGCGCCGCCGGTGCCCGCCCCGCGCGCGCCGGCGCCACAGAGTCGGATGATCCCGAAGCGCATTGCTCTGGCTGACGAGCCTCATGTCACCCTCGCCTCTAAATTTGCTCTCGGGGATGGTTGTCGCCCCAACCCTTGGCACGCCCAGTGGGTTGCCTGCAAGATGCCCGGCAGTTGATCGGATGCATGTGCATGCACCAAGCCGCTCAGCATCCCACAGCCTCATTGCGCAGCATGGTGGGTATGAGCTGCCTGGCGGCCCACGCAGCGCTGCTAAGCCGCCGCGCGCACGCGGCCGCAGGGCTGCTCACCTCCGGGCAGCTCGCGCCGGCGGTGGACTTTGTCGTGCGGCACCCCGAGGCGCTCATCTCGCTGCTGTCGCTGTCGCTGTCCGCCACCATCGGTGCGCCCTGGCGCAGCTGCGCCAGGCTCACCGCAGCGCCACACCCTGCGTTCGCACGGCGGGCCAAGCACACTCACGCTCGCGTTGCTCTGACATGAGCTGCTTCCAAACCCAAAGCATGTCCATGTTCTCGCAGCGCAAGTCGGCCCCTTTGCACCCAGGCCTTTGCTGGTCAGCCGGTGCATGTGAGCGCCCTTGTTGCGATGCACGTTGCACTTGGCGCACTCGGACCGGGCGCGCAGGCCAGCTGTTCATCATGCACACGATCCGCGCGTACGGCGCGCTGCTGTTCGCGACCGTCATGAACACGCGCCAGTTCCTGTCTATCCTGCTCTCCTGCGCGCTCTTCGGGCACCCCCTGTCGCACGGCCAGTGGCGCGCGCCCGGCCCGCCCGGCCATGCCCGGCCGCCCGTCTGTGCAGCCGCGGAGCCGCGCAGCAGGAGGCGCTGGGGCCGCTCGGCAGAGCGGCATGCAGGTCCCTGCGCGCTCGGCAAGGCCAGGGCGCCTGATGGTAGCACCATGCAGGATGTTCCCTGCATCTGCTGCACGCAATGTCGCTCGGCCCTGATGGCCGGAAGCTGCACTGTGGCAGTCGGCCGACGGTTGCTGCATTGATGGCATCCCACAAGGGCGCGCCACAGCACTGGTGATTGGCGCGCTGGCCTGCGATCTGCACCACACTGCCGCGGAAGCCCTGCCCACTGCGGCGCGTCCATGGCGCAGCGAGTCCGCTGCTGTCAGACAGCACCAGTTCTGTACACCCTACACACACCAGCCAGATCCTGAACCTTGCATGCGCATGATACAGTGCCACTGCTGGCGCCGAGCAGGGCGGGCACTGTGGTCGTGTTCGGCGCGCTGTACTGCAAGTCGCTTGCGCGGCCGGCGGCCGCGCGGCACGGCGCGCCCAAGCGCAGCCTCTCCGACGTGCCCGACAGCGCCGCCGCGCCCAAGCCCGGCGACGCGCAGGCCTTTGACGCCGAGGCGCCGGTGCGCGCTGCCTCCTGCGCTCGCGCGCGCTGACTGGCATGCGCGCCGGAGCTTCACATGCGTCGCTGTTCCGCCGTGCCTGCTCGAGCGTGTGGATCACACACGAATGCATCCATCTGCCTGAGTGTCGGTCGAATGTAGCTGTGGCATGCCAGCTCCCCCAAAACAGGCATGCCACTGCCCGCGTAACACGCAGCACCCGCGCTGGGGCCTGGGCAAGCTCAATCCCGCTCTCCGTGCGCAGGAGCGGCCGGCGGACGCCATTGCCGCGCTGCGGGCGCCGGAGGCTGCCCTCGGCGGCGCATACCGCCCCGCGCCGGGCGCGCCCACGGCCGAGAGGCGCTCGCCGCGGCGCGATGCGCAGAGCTGAGGCTCGGCTGCCCCGCCTGTGCTGCCTTGTGATCGACGGCCGCGCTACAGCGGGCTCTGTGGTGGGGGCGACCTCGGGCCCTCGCACAGGGGCCATGCCTGCTGCCCCCCCCCCAGGCATGTGACGCTGCCGGCCGCCGCTGCGCCGTTGCGTGAGCTGGCCGCAGGTGAGCACATGCGCGGCAGCATTGCCTTCTGCAGGAGGCCTGGAGGAGGTTTGTGTATACATTTTGCTGGCAGAGAATGCACAAGGCATTGGACAGGGGGCATTGCATGGTACACACTGGGTGCATGTTGCTGCCACGGAGTGGCGCTGGATGCAGGCCATGGGTTGGTGAGGGGCAGGACGCACACCGGGCGCATTGTCAAAGTCTCCAGGATGAGTTTCAGCAGGGGCTGTGAAGCAGCGCGTTGGCGGGCTGCTTCATGGCAGCCAGAGCTTGTGGAAGTACAGAGATGCAGCGGCTCTGAGTGTCACCATTGAGGCTTTCCCGATCTGCCAGACACGCGTTTCTTCCAACATCGCGCGCCCGGAGAGGCAGGCGCTGCGTTGCGGCTCTGATGGATGTTGACTTCACCGCCGTTGGATGGCGGCCCTGTGTGGCCGTCATGAGTGGAGCCGCTACCACTCACAGAGGCTTTCAGGCCATGCTCTGCCCATTTTTATCCAGGCACTGAGGGCAGGACCGCCTATGCTGAAGGGGGAGGGCAGACATAGTAGGTGTATATACTGCTCAGCAGACATGCGTTCATTGCAGGGCTTGACTCATACGCTGCGTCCGTGTAAGAAAGCAGAACACAAAAGCGAGACACAGAGCTCACACCTGCCCGGGGGGCATATGGCCCCTCGAGCGCACACCCTGGCCTAGCCTGAACAGCATGACATGACATCGCACTGCCTTGCGGCAGAGCGGGCGGGCGGCCTGGGTGCCACATACTGAACGCGGTGAGTGCGGGGCAGCAGACAGTCCTCAGCAGTGCGGCAACTCCACTGTGCGGGCCTGTACGGCGGCCTGCGTGGGTCCGTAAGCGCGCGGGGCGGCGGGGGCCTCAGAGCAGACAGATCAAAGCCTTCTGTGCCGCAGGATGTGCTCTGCTGGGGCAAGGGGCGCGGGGGCGGCACAGCGGCCCGCGCGCCCTGGGGTCGCCGCACGCGCGGGGCGCCGCTAGCGCACGAGCCCCAGGTTGGTCTGCACGTCCAGCGCCTTCCGCATGAACTCGTATGTGCAGAAGCCGATGGCCACGCCGGGCACCACCTGTGCGACCGCGCGTATTAGCCTCACCGGCCGCGCAGCTCCACAGGTGTCTTGGAGATACTGTACTTGTCCCAGTTTGCAGAGAGGGTGGCATAAGGGAGTGAGCAAACTCGCCAATACTATAAAAAAATTCGATAGCAGCCTCGTTCATGCGTGCACCGTACTGCCCCTGGAAGCCGGCTACTCAGCATGGGAGTGTACACATCCACATCAGCCAACAGCTTCGCAGGGCGCCGCCGTGCAACGGCCGTGCATGCCGTAGCAGCCCACAAGCGCCGGACTTTACGGCACGCCGCGCGCCTTATAGTACTCTGGCAGGATGCCGGCGTAGAAGCCACGCAGGCCGTCGCGGCGCAGCACCGAGGCGACGACGTCGGTGTAGCCGGCGTAGCGCCGCGCGCCGCCCTGGCCCTCCAGCTGCATGCGCCGGCGCACCAGGTCCAGCGGGAAGGTGGCCGTGGACGACACCAGGCCCGCCACGCCGCCGCACACCAGGCTCATGGTCACCTGCGCCGCTGCCTGCGTGAGCAGGCTCGCGCTGCACGGAGACCATCAGCGCATGTGCCAAGGGGAGGCGAGAGCACAGAGGTGCACGCCGGGGCCGCCGCGCATGTCAGGGCTCACTGCAGAGGATGCCGCACCGCGCTGTGCCGCAAGCCCTGCAGCAGAGCAGGGCTTGCGGCTGCAACTGCACAGAGAACCGGACTGCGCCCTGGCGGCGCCCCGGCGTGCCGAGCGCGCGCGCAGCCCGGGGCACCCCGCGGCTCGGCCGGGCGGCGGGGGCGGCGCGCCGTAGGCTCATGCTCGCCGCGCAGCTGGCACCAGGTGCTGCGCAGCGTGCCGTACGCGGTGTAGTTGATCGCCAGGCTCGGCGTCACCTGCGGCGCCGTGCAATAGGGTAGGGTAAAGGATGGGATTAGGGCTCTGCCGGCAGCGCGCAGCACGGCTGCTGGTGCGCAGGGGCGCCGCCGCCGACGCAGCTGCCCAGCTCGCTCGGGCCTCGCAGAGCCCTCGCCGCGTCTGCTGCGCGTGCGCCCTCCACACACGCCCCCCGCTGTTCCTGTGCAGGCGGGCGCGAGCGGGCGGCACCCCGCTGCCCGGTGGGGCCCGCTCGGGAGCACCGCCCGGGGCGCGCGCCTGCAGCAGCGTGGCGCCCAGGCCGCTGTACAGCCCGCGCGCGCCCTCCTCGCGCACGATCGTGCGCAGCGCGTGCGCGATGCCGTGGTAGTAGCGCGCGCCCGTCTGCGCGGCCAGCCGCGTGCGCACGAGGTCCAGCGGGTACGCCTGGCGCAGCCCACTGGGGCTTCAGCCCCTGTTGTGGTCCTCCGCGGGTCTGACGTCAGAGGCCTGAAGCGCAGGGTCATCCCCCATAGCCCCATGCGCACAGGCCGGCCGCGCCGCCCGCCCGGGCCATGAAGCGGGCAGGGCCTTGATGGGAGCGGGGCCGACAGCAGCGCAGGGCGGGCCGCACCAGCGTGCACGCGCACAGGCCGGCCGCGCCGCCCGCGGCCAGGCGGCGCAGCATGTCGGAGCGGCCGCTTCCGGCGCGCGCGGGCGCGCGGGCGCCCCCGCCGCCGCCCGCCGGGTAGCGGTGCAGCCACATCTCCGTGAAGCGCTCGTACGCCCAGAAGTTGACTGCGCTGTACGGCAGCCGGTGCACGATGGTGACGCCGTTGCCGCGCCAGAGCGCGCGCACGCCCTCGCGCTTGATCACCTGGCGCGCACGCGCGCGGGCCGCGTTGGCCACCGCCGCGCAGGGCGCGGGCGGCCGCGCGGGCGTCCGCTGCACTGCGGCAAGGCGCCACGCCAGGATCCCCACGCGCTTTGCTTCCCCCCTACTTCGCCGTCCCAAGCACTTGTAACAGGCGGTGTGGGAGACAGTGCAGGAGAGCCCCGCTTTGGCTGAGCACCAGAGTTCAAATTCCACTTGGGGGCATGAGTTTGCAGGACTGCAAGCCACGTTGCTCAGACCACGTCGCTTACAAAACCGCTCCTGTTCGCAAGATGGGCCGCGCCTGCGTGAAGGCAGCGCCCAGGCCCATACGCACGGGGCGCGCCCCCAGTGCCCCCGGCGGCCGCTCCAGGCCTTGCACCTGCGCGGCCAGCGAAAGTGGTACGTGCAACACCTTGCCAGGCTCTACGCTCTCCTGCCTGCTCTCACTGCTGTGCTTTGTATAGCATCTGGCTGTCTCTGGCCAAGGCTCAGCGCTACAGCCAGCGCTGTGGGACGCTTGTGACAGCTCCATCTCCTGTCCCTTCTGCATCCATCTGCATACGCCAACCAGCCTTCTCCTCCTACCGCACAGCAGCGACATTGGCTGCCTGGCATGCACCTGCACTTGCGCGGCACTCAACGCAGATGACTAAGTGAGCGCTGCCGCGCAGAAATAGAGGGAAACGTACGCACGCCGGGAGAGCGAGTGGGGCCCAACACGCAGCGCCGAGCCTGCTTGCCAGCATATTCCGCATGCACGAGCTCCCGGGCCCGTTCGCCGCCGCCGGGGCACCTGGCCGCGCACCTGGTATAGGATGGTCAGCCGCGCCAGCGGCGCGGTCGCCGACTTGGAGACCGCGCCGGCGACGCCGCCGGCCAGCAGCAGCTTTGCGGAGGTCACCGCCTCGGAGTCGTTGCGCGGCGCGGCGTCCTCGTCCTCCTCCGCCTCCGCGGCCACCTCCCGCCGCTCCGGCGCGCGCTGCGACGTGCTGGCCTTGCCGGCGAGGCGCTGCGCTGCATCGTCGCGCGGGGCCAGGACCGGCGACGGCGGCAGCACTTGGCCGGCAAAGCTCACCATGCAGCGGCCAGCAGCCGCGGCGCAGCCTCGAGGCGGCCGCTCCCTGCCTGAGGCTCGAGCCTGTGGTCGGTTCCGTGCGCTTTCTGGCGCAACAGCACCTTCTCCCAGGTGCAGCGCGGGTAGCGCGGTGCGCGTGCTACGGCCTCAGTGAGGCCGCCTCACGGTGCTGACCGCTTGCTGGTATGGTAGAGGCGCTGTATGCATGCTGGCGTCATTCGGGCAGAGCGAGCTGTTTGGGCGCCAGGTACTAAGTAGGCTTTTTTATTTGATCAGTCGATAGAGGGCCTCTCTCTGCTCCACCACCCCAGCTTGGAATGCCGTCTGATGCCGGAGACATACAATGTGTGCTACACACGAATGGGAAAGACGATGGGTGGTGCCCGTTTGCCATTCTGGATCAGCACACGCACCTTGTCTCATACGGCACCAGACACGCCATCAAGCCCAAGGCAGGACCAAGAGGAAGAGGCAGCGCACTTATTTGCCTTCATACTTACTGGCTACAAATACACATCAGGCAAGCAGCACATAATGCAACATGCACCTTCTGCAAGTACTGCTGGCACGTCAAGTCTGCCATCATGACACACACCTCCCCACGTCTCGAGTGCCACATTATTGCTCGCACCACCGCACACCGCACACTCAACGGACCAGCTCGCCAGCACGACCATGCGAAACCACTCTCGCACGCTCTGCAGCCAACACGCGCACCCCACCTGCAGCAAAAGGCAGCAAATTTGAACGCTCGCTCATAATACGCCACAGCATCACTACAACTCTTCGGCCTAGCCCATGGCCTACGGCCAACCTGCGCTCCCTGGCCAGGCCCCGACCTCTTCGCCGTCACTGCAGCCAGGCCGGTTGCCGTCTCTGCAATCAGACCAGTAGACATGCCAGGGTCTCCAGCTATAAACACTTGGTGCCGCTCTTGCCCAAGCGGGCCCACATAAATTCTGGTGCCAGACGGGCCACGCTGCTGCTTGAGCGCGCGCCGGGCGCCTTGTGGCAGCAGCGTCTTTCAAAACACACCCAAGCCAGCCAGCCTCGACAGGCCCGCTCCTGCCAGGCAGGCCCTTACTCGTCGTGTCCCCCGCCGCTGGGACGACGCGGCCACGTGAGAGTGCAAAAACACGGTTCCGGGTGCGCGTGCGGCGCCACGAAGCCATGCACACCCGCCAAGGGCGGGTGCCACATGCATGGCTCGGCACGCATCGGCTCCCCCATCCAATGACATGCAACACGAGCCACTCGCGCTCTCCAGAAAAGCACAAAATGCGGGTGCGCACGTCGCAGCACAGCGTTGACCATATGTTCACACGTTCGCAGACTATCGCTCACACATGGTACACGCGGCGGCTGCAGCGCGTGCAGGCGCCGCTCACACTCTCACGCGCTCTCACCATTCACACACTCTCTGCCAGCGACGCGCCGGCTGCGGTCATGCTGCTGTCCCGCGCGCGGCGTGGCCAGCGCGCGTGGTGTGGCAGCGCGCCGCAGCCGCGGCCGGCCACACATCAAGGAATTCGTATCAGTTCACATAAATAATCCCAGGCGCCGCTGCGCGTCACCCGCAAAGCTGCATGGTGTGCGCCCCCCAAAAAATCCTGGGGGCCGCCCCTGCTGCTGGCAGGGCACAATGAACTCTGCAGATGCAGCACTCAAGCAGCCATAGCGGCCATGCGCGCCGCGCGTATCAAAATTTTGCTGCACCTGAGCCGCTCGGTTCAGCCAGCAGGCGCGCTGCGCCGTGCGTGCCAAGACCGCGCTCAGGGGACGCCGGCAACCAGCGATCAAGCCCTCCCCAACACGTGCGGCCCATCCACTAGGGCACGGCCGCACGCAATGCGCGCTACAGGCAGGAGCCGACCGCGTCAGGCCTGCGCGGCGAGGTACGCGGCCAGCTCCGACGCCTTGACGAAGCGGCCCTTGACGCGCGGGCGGCGGTCGGCGTTGGCCTTGCGCGCGGCGTAGCGCACGGTGTGCGTGAACAGCCGGCGCGCCTTCTTCGCGCGGTAGCGCTGCAGGCACGCGTGGCGCGCCACGCCGCCCGCGCCGCCTGCGATTTGCGCATGCGCAATGAGGCCGCAGCGGACACTGTACGCGCTTTCGCTCGCACGCCTGCCTGCACACACACCTACTTGTTGCGCACTGCCCTGCCGGAATGCTTGCCAGCCAAGAACAAACTGCTTGCCAGCCACGCGGGATGCCACGTGAGGTACCTCCAGCGCCGGCACCACCTCGCCAGCAACCCTCTACCATACACAGAAGCCCTGCTGCACGGCTTCGCGCACCAGCAGCGGGCTGCTCGCGGGTCGCCGCCGGCCGCGGCTGTCCGGTGCCGCCGCCCGCGCACGTGCCCGCGCGGGCGCGGCGCTCGCGCCGCGCCAAGCGCGTGTCCGCCCCGTCGCTGTCGTCGCCATCAGTGACGTCCTTGCCGCCGGCGTCGCTGTCGGCGCCGCTGTCATCGCCGCTGCCGGCGCCGGCCTCATCGTCGCTGACCCCGCTACGCATGCGTGCGAGAGCGACCAGTGCGGCGCGGCGGCGGCGCGGGGCAGGCGCGTGACTGGGCGCCGGCGCCCGTCCCGGCCTCTGCGCCTGTTTGGGCACAGGCGCCTCACCCAGCACGCAGTCGCACGTCTCACGAGCCCAGTCGCCCCTCGCTTCTGCCTTCACCTCCGCTTTGACCATGCGCACAGCGCCGCGCTCGACCGGCAGCCCATCCGCGTCCGGGAGCCATACCATGCCGCGCGTGCCTCCGTCCTCGTCATCACACACGTCCAGGGGCGCATGCGGACTCGTGCGCCGCAGCGCATACAGCGGGCGCGCGTCGGTGACGAGCGCCGCCATGACGACCGACGGCACGCGCGCCTCGCATGCGGACAGCAGGCTGCCCGCGCGGCCGCCGAGCCGGGCGATGTCGGGCACCTCGGCCGCGCCGCTGTGCTCCGGCGGCGCGCAGCCCAGGGCGCTCGCGCCATAGTCGCCGCCCAGCCCGCAGCCGAGGTCCGGGAAGCCGCACGGCGGCAGCTCAGCCTGCGCGGCGCGGCAGCCGGTCAGCAAACAACAAGCACGCTCGGTGCAAACCCTCGGACCTGACCGCCTTGGGCGTTGGGATCCCACTTTCTTGCTCTGCCACCTGCGGAGTCGCGCTCACGGAAACCAGGCAAGCCAGGCAAGAAGCAGGCGTACGCTGCCGCCGTGTCGGCTGCCAGCGAGACCACAGCTGCCCAACCACTCAAAGCCGCAAAGCAACAACCCCGACAAAGGTACTCGCGCTCTGGCTCTCCGGCAAAACGTGCTGCAAGAGGCGCAGAAGCGGAGCTCCACCTGGATAGGAAGGTGGCCCGGTGCGTCTGTTGCCAGGCTGCCGAACAGCCCGAGCGAGCCGCAGGCGCCGGCCAGGCCGCACGGCGCGCCGGTCGCGGCCGCCGACGCCGGCGCCGAGCGCTCGGACAGCTGCGGGTACAGGCTGGCCAGGCCGCAGCTGGTGAGGGCCTCCTCCAGCAGCGACGGCTCCTCCGCCTTCGCCCCTAGGGCCTTGGGCCCTAGGCGGACCTGACCGCCCCCCGGCCAGGCCTCCGCCTGCGCGCCTAGCGCAAAGGCCGACCAGGGCTGCGCCGCTGCCGTCGCCGCCGCCGCCGCCGCCGCCGCCGCGGCCGCCGCCGCGGCCACCGCGGCTGGGCCGGGCAGGCCGGTGAGCCCCAGCGAGAAGACGTCGGACTCGCTCAGGCCGCACGACTCCTCCGACTCGCCGCCGGCCAGGCCGCAGTGCCGCAGCGCGCCGCCGCCGTCGCCGCAGTCGTCCACCCAGCAGCTGCGCGGCCGGCGCGAGTGCGCGCTGAGCGCACTGCTCCTGCTGCTTGCGCAGCAGGTGGTGCAGTGCAGGCGGTGCACGGCTGCGACCGCGCCAGGCAGAAAGTGCATGCATCACAAGCATGCAGTGTGCCAAGCTCGGGGCAGCACCTTTTCCGCCAGTCCCAGTCCTGCATCCCGCTTAAACCCTCCTGCATGCCGTCCCTGCCGCCCACACGTCGGCCTCAGCACGGCGACCGACACCGCTCGCGTTGCTGACTTGGTGATGGATCACTTCTGACCCGAGCCAGGCCCCCCCCCCAGCTATCACAACTGGGCACCGAACAGGCTCGGGCCGGTACCGGCACGTCAGTGGGTCGGTGCCGGCACGTCAGTGCAGGCCAGGGAGGGTGCGCACCTCAGTGTGTCGGTGCAGCAGCTCTGCGAGCAAGCGAGCAAGGCTGCGGCGTGCGGTGTTGCTCGGTTGGATCACGAAAGGCTCACAGACGGCCACCTCGACAAGCGCTGCATGGAAAAAGGCGCTTGATGTGCTGACGCAAGCTTATCCAAGAATGCTTTCTCGCGCTTGGCACAGCAAAGCAGCATACTCAACTTGAGGCCCGAGCTCGAGCAACTGCTTGCATGTGGAGAGGAGCGATGCAGCACAGACGCTCTACCTGCACTGCCGTTCTGCCGGCGGTCCGGCACGGTTCCAAGCACGAGTCAGGGCACCCCTGGAGGGCTGCACCGCCCAGCGCAGCGCAGGCACCCCGCACCGCAGTTCAGCCGAACAGCAGAAAGCACTCGTTCGCACGCTTTGCACAGGCCCCGCAACCTGCCCCGGCCCGCGATGGTGCAGGGCTGCCCGGCAGCCGTGCGCCAACCCCTGCCGCCGCAGTCGCCCGCGCCCGGCCCGCTGTCCTGCAAAGCAGCGCTTTGCCCAGCACGCTGGGCGCCGTGGCTCCTGGTGCGTGCCTCACTCCGCTTTGGGTCGCACCAAAGCCACGGGCTCGGCTACGTGTGTTCGCCTGCGTCGCCGCAGACCGACATATGCCATCAGCCCCTGCCCAGCCTCAGCATGGCCCAGCCTCAGCAACAACATGACATGCTACATGAACCTGCATACCCCATGCATGCTCACATGCCATGCCTGCATGGCACGCTTGAAAGCACTCCAATGGAAGTATATCAGCATGCCTCACGGCTCCAGCACGTGACGTTATGGTGCAGCTGCTCTGACGCGTGGCTGCATGGGGTCTGCACGCTGCGCAAGCCCGCGAGTGCGCTTGACGCCCTGCCGGGGATCCGCGGCGGCCCATCGAGGGCCTCGTGCGCGCCGCATGCCTTAGGCGATGTTGCGTGACACACACAGTCTCCCTGCCAGGACCCGCCTCGCGCTCGCCCCCACCTCTGCCCGCCCGGTGCGGGAGGGCCAGAATTAGGGTTAGAAACCCTGGATAGGCCCTGAATAGGCCAGGCCGCGCCTGTTGACGTAGCGCCGGCCGACGAGCTTCAGCACCTCGTCGATGAGGCAGACGGGCGCGGCGAAGAGCAGCACGAGCGCCCACTCGTTCGCCGACAGCGGCACGATCGAGAAGATGGCGGCCAGCGCGGGCACGTACAGGATCACGCAGTGCAGCCCGAACGAGAGCGCCATCGCGGCCAGCAGCCAGGGGTTGCTCCAGGGCGGCATCTGCAGCAGCGAGTTGTCCTGCGCGCGGCGCCGCGCGGCGCGTCGGCGTCGCGCCGGCCCATGGCGGCCCGCGGCCGACAAGGAGCGCCGCGCTGCTGGCGTGCGTGTGACAGCCCCAGGGTGCATCCTCGCAGCTACTGACGAAGAAAACACCGGATGATGCACGCTTCAGATGAAATATACATCACATTGCCTTGCAAGGCTCCTGCGTCGGCTGCCGCGCGGCGCCGCGCGCCTGCGGCGCGCCGGCAGCGCCCGCAGTCTCTCCTGACGTGACACAAACCCGGCTGACCCGCCGCGCGGGGCGCGCCTCCGACAGCGCGTTGAGCGCGTTGAACATCTCGATGGCCACCAGCACGCTCAGTGACAGCGTGCTTGCCTTGGCCTTGCCCGACCGGAAGTAGTCGCACGGGTCGTCAAAGGCCAGCGTGCGCGCGCCCGCCGTGTACGGCGCCGCCTGCCGCCCCGGCGGCCACTGATTAGGTTTGATGTGGGGTAGGGTAGGGCAAAATAAGCAGGACGGCCGCGCCGACCATGCGGCTGCCAGAGTCGCCCCCGTCGCCCCGAGTCTGCGCTCCGCGCCCCGGGCGGCTCGTCCTGCCGGCACTAGCAGGCGCGCCGCCGGCTCCCAGAGGGCAGCCTAGCTCACGCGCCGCGCGCCGCGCCCTGGCATCCCACTTGGGGCTGACCAGGGCCGGGTGGCAGCGTGACTGTGGGGCTCTGTGCGAGGGAGCCTGCGTGTCTGCTAGTTCGTGCTGACTCCGAATCGCAGGCTTTGCCCGCGGAGCTGCTCGGACCCGCGGGCGAGCAGGACACTATGTCTGTGCACTACTGCGAGCAGACAGACACGTACGCCGCCGCCTTTCAGGAGGTGGATGTGCATCGCTGCTTCCTAGCAACATCCCTGGCAACCACAGCAGAGTTGCACTCCGTCCGTCCTGCACTCGTCCTGGGACGAAGGACGGAAGACAAAGGACGGAGTGCAGTGCTGCCGTGGCTGCCAGGGCTCTCGCTAGGAAGCCGCGATCCACGTCCCCCTCCTGAAAGGCGGCGGCGTGGGTGCCTGGTCGCGCATAGTAGCGCATAGACACAGTGCCCTGCTCGCCCGCGGGGCCGAGCAGCTCCGCGGGGAGCACACGCAGCAAGCGCCTGCAGCGGCACTGATTGCGACTGCCTGCAGCGGCACTGATCGCGACTGCCTGCAGCGGCACCGAACGCAACTGCGCCTGCCGCGTGCCGACAGCCACCGCCAGCGCACGGCTTGCGACGCCCTTTGAGGAGCCAGCATGTCCCCGAGCAGAGACGCTGAGGAGCGGCCGGCGGGCGGGGGCCTGCGGCACGGGCGCGCGCCTTGAAGCCATCCCAGGCGGCGCAGGTCTCCCAGTGGCGCAGCTGCCACAGCGTGACGGGCGTGTGGCCGTCGGCGCTCAGGTCGATGCCCATGAAGGACGGGCACAGGTACCACGCGACAAACACGCCCACCGTCGCGACGCCCACATACGCGCCGACCACCACCCACCTGCGCAGCCGCGTGCCGTCCGTCGGCGCGCACGCGCAGCAGCAGCGCTGTGTCAGGACTGACCCTCGCGGACAGCGGCCCGCTCGTCCGGCGCACGCAGCCATGCGCGGCGCCTGCCTGCACGGGCGCGGGCGCCCGCAGGCGGCCCGCCGAGGCCCGAGAGGCGGCCGGCTGGGTCTGGCGTGGAGAGACCGCCGCGGCAGGAGGCGCGACGGGGCAGGCCGGCGCCGCACGGCGCGCGCGCTGCGCAGCCATGCGCCGGCTCCTGGCAGTAGCAGAGTAGGACTAGGGTAAGCGTATGACCCCGGAGAGACCTGCTGCTGAGCGCGGCGCGCGCCTGAAGAAGAGCCAGGGCGTCACGAGCTCCTCGTCGGCGCGCCGCGGCGGCTTCTGCATGATGTCCACGTCGGGCGGGTTGAAGCCGAGCGCGGTCGCGGGCGGCCCGTCGGTGACCAGGTTCACCCACAGCAGCTGCACCGGGATCAGGTTCTCCGGCAGGCCGAGCGCGGCGGTGAAGAAGATGCAGGCCACCTCGCCGATGTTGGACGAGATCATGTAGCGGATGAAGGCCTTCATGTTGTTGTAGATCGCGCGGCCCTCCTCCACCGCCGCCACCTGCCGCGGCCCCAGGGCTTCAGATAGGGGCCGCCCATGGTTCATGTTGTTGTTGTGAACCGCGCGCCCCTCCTCCACCGCCGCCACCTGGGGCAGCCCCAGGGCTTGGTAATGCGGGTCCGCCCGTGCTTCACGCCAATAGAGCTGGCTCCAGAGTCACAGCTGCATGAGGGCAGCCGCACGGTTGGCCCGGCGGGGGGCGAGCCGCGGCCGCACGTACGTGCGCTACTCAGGGTCCAGAGGGGTCACAGAGACGCATACAGCAAACAACTGGTGGTGTTGACAGCGTGGTATCGAACAATTCTGACCAATCCAAAAAGCGTCGATGATGGCACAGCTTGCATACGCCGTGGCATGGACATGCCCATGGGCGCCGCCTGCAACGGCGAGTGCATGACCTGCTTGACAGCTGCAGGCGGCGCGAGCGCGCGCGGGCGGCGGGGCGCGCGCACGATGGTGGAGAAGTTGTCGTCGGCGAGCACCATGTCGGCCGCCTCCTTGGCGACCTCGGTGCCGGTGATGCCCATCGCGATGCCGATGTCGGCCAGCTTGAGCGCGGGCGCGTCGTTCACGCCGTCGCCCGTCATCGCGGCCACCTCGCCCATCTCGCGCAGCAGCCGCACCACGTCCTGCTTGTGCCGCGGCTCCGCGCGCGAGAAGCACAGGCCGCCCGGGCCCTGCGGCGGGCGCGCGGGCAGGGTCAGAGCTTTGGCAGCCGCGCCGCGCGAGCCCCGCTGGCACCCTTCTGCTCACGAGCGTGTCGCAGGGGCAAAAGGTCTAGGGTCAGGGTTAGGCTCGTCGCACCTTCAGCATCGCGCGCCGCTCATCCAGCGGCAGCTCCGTAAACTCGCGCCCGGTCAGCGAGCGGCCGGCCAGGTCCTCGCCCGGCCCGAACACGCCGATCTGGCGGCAGATCGCCTCCGCCGTCAGCTTGTTGTCGCCGGTGATCACGACGACGCGGATGCCGGCGCGCGCGCACAGCCCGATCGCGCCGCGGACCTCCGCGCGCGGCGGGTCCTGCAGGCCGGCCACGCCGAGCCAGGTCAACCCCGACTCGATCTCCGCGTAGCAGCCCGGGTCGGCCAGCCGCGCGTGGCCCGCGTGCCCCTCGCCGTCGTAGCCGGCCAGCTCGCCCAGGTCGCCGCGGCGCGCAAACGCCAGGCAGCGCAGCGCGCCGGCCGCCATCGCGTCCACCGACCGCGTGATCGCGGCGCGCGCCGCCGCGTCCAGCGGCACCACTTTGCCGCCGGCGAGCATCGCGGCGTCGCAGCGCGCCAGCAGCGTCTCCGCCGCGCCCTTCACCAGCAGCACGTTGCCGCCGCCGGCGCCGTTACCCCCGCTGTTGCCGCTTGCGCCGCTGCTGGCCTCGCGCGCCGCGCGCCGCGTGACGCGCGCGGCGGCGGGCGGCGGCGCCGACGCGGCGCCGTTTGCGGCGCCGTCCGCGGCGGCCGCGGGCGCGCAGATGACGCCCATGGACTTGCGGTCGCGGTCAAATTCGAGCGTCGCCACCTTGTGCAGCCTGCCGCGCGCGCAGCGCCAAGCGGCAGGTGAGCGCCCGGCCGGCGCGCCGCGCGCCGGCCGCCGCCTCGCAGCTGCGCTTGCAGGGGCGTGTTTGCAGGGGCGCGTGCGGGGCCGCGCGGCGCGCCTTCCCCGGCGGGGCGCGCGGCGGGGGCGCGCGCGGGGCGCAGGGCCGGCGGCGCAGCGCACGCCTGGCGTGGTACCAGCGCGAGGCGCCGTCGGCGTGCGCGTCCGGGTCCGCGGCCCGCGCGGCGCCGATGCGCGCCTGGTCGCCCGCGTCCGGCACGCCCAGCTTCTCCGCCAGCACGACCAGCGCGGCCTCGGTGGCCGCGCCGGCCGCGCGGAACACGCCGTCCTTGGCCTCGATCCGCGCGTCGTTGCACACCGCGCACACCTCCGCGAGCGCCTGCGGCCGCGCCGGCCGCAGCTGCGTCGGCCGCGATAGGCGCCTTAAACCCAGTGAATAACCTTAAGGACGGCCTGCGAAAGGCGGCGCGCGCGGCGGCGGCCGCGGAGCGAAGGGCATCCGGGCGCGGCCGCGGCCCGGCCAGGCACGCGGGGGCTTGCGCATTGCTCCTCCGCCGACCCCACAGCAGGGCCGGCGCGGCGCGCAGCCGTGCGCAGGCGGCGGCCGTCACGGGCAGCGGGGCTGCCCCGGCGCGCGCCTCCAGGTTGGCCGGCAGCGAGGTCAGGCCCGCGATGCCGCCCTGGCCCGGGTTGAACGACGTCCCCTGCACCTCCAGCTCCAGCAGCTCCTCCGCGCTGCCGCCTGCAGGCGCCGGCGCGCGTGACGCTGTGGTCTCCACGTGGGACTTACCGAGGGGCGCCCGACCTCACCCCCGCTGCCGCACGAGCCCGAGGCCCGAGGGTTGGAGCACCCGGCAGGCGCTGCGCGCACCGCTTCCGCCAAACCCTGTGCCCTACGCCAAACCCTTTGCCCTCTGCAACCTCATGTCCTGGACCCCCGCTCACTCTCCGCCGCGCCCAGCAGCTGCGCTGCTCGTTGCGGCAACTGCTGGACGCGCGTGGTGCGTGGCTGCGCTGCTGGGTTTCCTTTCTTGTCGAGGAGTGGTGGGTGCCCGAGCTTGACTCGCACTCTCACATGGCATCGGGCTGTGTCCTGGACCGTACGCCGGCCGCCGGGAGCGCGGGCCGCAGGTTTGCGGGCGCGGGGGCGGCGCGGGGCGCTCGTGCGCACCGAGCGCGCAGACGCGCAGCGCCGACATCTGGTTGGTCGTCAGCGTGCCCGTCTTGTCGGAGCAGATGACGGTTGTGCAGCCCAGCGTCTCCACCGACGGCAGCTTCCTGGGCGCGCGCGCATACCCTAAACCTGTGCAAGCCAGCACCGAGCGTGCGCGCACGCCGCCGAGTGCGCCGCGAGGCCGCAGACCGCGCCGGCCGTACCCGGGGTGCGCGCCCGGCGCGCATGCGCAGTCCACAGGCCTGGCAGCTCGGGGATGGCAGCCGCGCGGCGGGCGCGCGGCGCGGAGGTTTTGCGGGCGGCGCACCGCACGATGGCGTTGCGCTTGGCCATCTTGCGCGTGCCGAGCGCCAGGCACGTGGTGATGACTGCCGGCAGGCCCTCCGGGATGGCGGCCACTGCGAGCGCGACCGCGATCTTGAAGTAGTAGATGCAGGCGCCCAGCGAGAAGCGCAGCGTGGCCAGGTCGGGCAGCCGGCTGCCCGGCAGCCGCTGCCAGCTCAGGAAGTGGTGGTAGTTGATGAGCCAGACCAGGACGCAGATGTAGAAGATGACCTGCGGGTCGCGCGCCGCGCCGATTGGTGCTTGCGGCAGTCGGAGGCGCGCTCCGGGGCTATGAGGCAGGGCTGCCGAGGACATCACGCGCGCTGTCAGCAGGGTGCACGTTGGTGGCAGCTGCAGCAGCACATACTAGAGACCTGCCCCGGACCTTGCGTACCACAAGCGCGGCCGGCGCATGCTCCCCAGTCAACACCGTGAGATGGTACAGCAGAAGCAGGCGCCGGCAGGCGCTGGCTCTCCGCCCAGGAGTCTGACAGCCGCACGCGCCTGCCATGCCACATCCGACAGGGCCCAGCGGGGCCTGCGTGCAATGTCGCGGGCGCTGGCCGCGCTGCACCGCTGCCGCCCGCACGCACCCGACGAGCGTCGCACGCGGCGCCATACCCTACCCTAACCCTACCCCGGGCGCCCGCACACCTCTGCCAGCGTCTCGCCGAACTTGTCCAGCTTCTTCTTCAGCGGCGTGTCCTCCTCCTCGGCCGCCGCGGCCGCGATCTGCGCCTGGATCGCGCCCACCTCGGTCGCCATGCCGACGCTGTTGACGACCGCGCGGCAGCTGCCGTTGGCCACCGCGGTCGCTGCGAACAGCATGCAGTCCTTGGCCTGCGCGTCGCAACGCAGATTTGAGGGCCTGCGTGTGCGGCGCCCGAGCAGCGGGCAGTCCGTGGCCTGCCTGTTGCAACGCATGGCTTGCAGGCTCGCGCGCGCGGCCAGCTGCAGCGTGGCGGGCGCCCTCAGCGCAGGCGGCCGACAGCGCTGGTGATGCACGCCGCCAGGTGCGCTGCGGGCAGGCGCGCGCTGTGCTGGCCTCCGCCCCGGTCACATGCGGAGCGGCTTGCTTGCATGCGCGCCGGGCACGGACACCGGCCCGCCAATGAGCAAGCTCGCGGCAGGCCCTAGAGCCCGGGATGCAGCCAGGGCGGAGCACGCGCCGGTTGCGCGCGATGCGCAGCAGCTCGCCAGCCTCATGAAAGCGTCAGCGGCAAAACGGCGCCCGATGTGCAGCGCCCGAGCGGCGAGAGCGCGCACTCCGCGCTCCCGCCAGCCTTCAAGGCTGGCGGGAGCTTGGCTATAATGCCTTCGTGCACATCCCTAAACTCCTCACGATGCGCATCTGTGACATACCTGAGCTTGGAGGGTCAGATGCGGTGACCCCGGCACCAGGGGTCCGCGCGGGTCAGATGCTGTGACTGCGGCACCAGGGGACCCCGGGCGGGGCGCGCCTGCAGCTCGCAGCCGGCGTCCTTGACGGGCGACGCGCCCTTGTTGACCGCAACCGACTCGCCCGTCAGCGACGACTGCTCCGCGCGCAGGGTGGCCGTCTTCATCGCCGCGACGCGCAGGTCGGCCGGCACGCGGTCGCCCGCGTGCAGCTCCACCACGTCGCCCGGCACCAGCTCGCGCGACGGCAGCTGCGACACCTGGCCCCGGCGCGCCGCGGCGCCCGTCAGGCGGGCGGACGGCCCCGCGCGCGGCGCGGCCGCGCCTAGCGCGCGCGCCACGGCGTCGCCGGGCCGCCAGCGTGCGCGCGCGCGCGCGCGGCGCCACGGCGTCGCCTGGCCGCCAGCGAGCGCAGCGCAGCACCGCAGACGTGGCAAAGCTCTTGCGCACGGGGCTGTCGAAACGAAGCAGTGGCGCTCTAGGCCCACACTCCTGTATAAGCAACGGAGCCTGACACGGCTGTGAGGAGCGGTGGTCCCTGGTCGAGCGAGCCGGCCTGCTGAGCTGCGCCGGCACCGAGGTTGCGCTGCGCTGCGCGCGAGTGCGCGGGCGGGGAGCAGCGTGCGTCGCGACGGCGTGCAGGCGAGGTCTGCTGACTGGAGGGCACCAGCGGACCTGCAGCGGCACCCGCGGCGGGACAGGCGCCGGGCGGTGGCCGCGCACCAGCCGCCCGCCGCGCAGCACCGTCGACGAGTCCGCCTGCATCTCCTTCAGCGCATCCAAAGCAGCCTCCGCGTTGGACTCTTGCCACACGCCGACGATCGCGTTTAGGGCCAGGATCAGCAGGATCACGGCCGGCTCGATGTAGGCGCGGATGCCCTCCTCGCGGCTGCCCTCCTCAAAGTAGGCCAGCAGAAAGGAGACCATCGCCGCCATGAGCAGCACCTGCGCGCCGCGCAGCACTGGCACGCGCCGCCGGGTGCCCGGCGCCTCATTGCCGGCGCTGCCTGCGTGGCAGCCGCTGCGCTCCCTCCCTGTCGTCATATGCACACAGCCACAGGAAAGCTGCGGCCTCACGGGCAAGAGCGCAGCCCCGACCGTGACGCCGGCGCCTGGCTCCCAAGCGCCCGGCTCAGCGCCGAGGGAACACGCGCGCAACAGGTGCGGCGCGCGCGTGCAGGCCTGCGGCGTGATGTGCGGCCGCGCCTTGACGAGCATGTCGTCAAACTGCTCCAGCACCAGGCGCCACAGCGGCTTGCCGGGCTGCTTGGCCAGCTCGTTCCAGCCATGCTTCGCGCGCTGCCGCTCCACCTGCTCCTCCGTCAGGCCGACCGCCAGGTCCACGCCGTGGTGCGCGGCGGTCTCCGCGACCGTTCGGGCCCATGCCGGGAAAATGCCCTCACCCATGTTGCCCCGCCCGCGGCGATCGGCGGGGGCGTGGCAGCCTGCGGAGCGACGGCGCTACGGGCGGTGCAGCGCCGCGGCGTGCCCGCACGGAGGGAGCACCATGGCCTCTTTGAAGCTCTTGGGCCAGTGCGAAACTAAGCGAGTTCTGTGGGGAACCCCTAGCGTTTCCACTGGCTGTGCCGTCATCATCGATCATCAATTGCTCGCCGTTAACACTTTCCATGGTAGCTCCTGCCTCTTGACTATGCAGGAACTTGAGTGAGACCATGCTAGCCTACCATGCAGGCTAGGCAGGGTCAGAGGCAGCGGGTGCCATGCCTGGCTGCACTCAGTTCCTCTCCAACCAGGCTCCCGCTGCGGCTATGTGCCTCCAGAGCCTGAAAAGTCCTACAACAAACCTACGTGCCCCGAGCGCCTGCGCCTGCGGGGGTGCGCCGGCGCGCCGCCACCGCGCCGCAGGCAGCAGCGCTGAGCTGTGACTAGGGTACAGGTACAAACCCAGGAAGCCCTCTGCGGCGACCCACGGGAGCGCGCGAGGGGCCGCACTCCCCGGTGCGCGCGAGGGGCCGCGCTCCCCGGTGCGCGGGGCGTCCGCCGCCCCGCTCTAATCCTTCTTCACGGTCTCCTTTGCGAGTGCGCTGCGCGCGCGCACAGCCGGCGCTCGCGTTCCGGGGTGCAGCCAGCATGCACCGCTGAGCTCCCCACAGGGCCCCGTCGACAAGGCAGTCAGGGTCAGCATGAGCCTTGCGCAGAGCGGTCATCTGGTGTTACAAGCAGTGCCCGCCCGACGACGGTGCCGTGCCCGTGACCTGCTCAGCCCGAGCGCCCTGCGAGAAGGATGACGGCAGGGTTGTGCATTTGCATTTGCCGAGGCACGACAGAAGGTCTGGCGCGCGTGCACAAGCAAGATAGAGCCGAGCAACACCCTGAGCAGGGCGGCGGCATGCAGCGGCCTGACGGCAGGGCCCGGCACAAAGCACACACCGTGCATGGCCGGGCAGGCCGCCCCGCCCGGACGCGGGCGTCGAGCGCGAGGGCGCGCCTGGTGAGCAGCGCGGCGCCCGCCGCCAGGCGGTCGCCGTCGGCGCTGCCCGCGCGGCCGGCGGGCGCGCCGCCGGCGGGCGCCGGCGCCGGCCCCGACCCCGCGCCGAGCGCCGGCGCGAGCGCGCCGCCGGCCGCCTTGACCATGCGCGGCACGGCCGCAATCGCCAGCGACGGCTGGCTCGCCACGCGCTTCAATTTTTCCATGAGGGTGTCGCGCCGTCGCGCGCCGCCGCCGCTGCCGCCCTTGCCGCCGCCGCCGCCGCCTCCGCCGCCGCTGCCGCTGCCGCCGCCGCTGCCGCGGCGCCCAGCGGCCGCAGCGGCGGGCGCGCCGTTGGTGCCGCCATCGTAGCTGCGCGGCGGGCGCCAGGCATCGCCGGCGGGCGCCGGGCTGCGGCCGAGCGGCGGGCGCGTTGCGCCGCCGGGCGCCGTGCTGCCTGCGCGCGCCGCTGCTCGCAGGCTCTGCCGTTGCCAGCCGCGCATCACACCTCGTTTGCCACTGGACACTACACGCTTTTCTTCCTGACAAGTAAGCGCATCAAGCAGTGAGCACTCGCAGTGCAGGGGCAGCCTGGACGCAGACAGACAAAGCCGCTGACACTATGCTGCCGGCTGCAACAGCGATGGAACCCAGAGCGGTCACAAGCAACGCCGACACGTCATGCAAAACTAGGACGCCGTGCGGTGGCGGCACCCAGCCCGCTCGCGCTGCCAGCCCTTCATTCTTGGGTGAACGCTCATGGTGAGCGCGCGCCGCATCTCCCACCCCACATCGAGCGCAGGCAGGCGCCGGGGCGCACAGGGCAGCGGGGGCGAGCTGGCGGTGTCGTCCATCGCGCCGCTGCTGCTTGGGTCTTCCCGCTGCGGCGACCAGGCCTCGCCCGCGCGCCGCCGCCGCAGCCGCTCATCGCAGGGCCCTGCGCGCAGACAATCTTGCGCTTCGAAGCCCAGCCCAAAACCCTCGGACCCGCCCAGAGTCTCGGCGCTCATACACCGCTCAATAGAGCTGGTAACTGGCCCACCATTAAGTGCGCGCAGGGCCCTGCTGTACGGCCCCTCCCCCGTCCCCCCACTCTGCAGGTTCATGTCCTCGCATCATATTGTCGGGTGCAAGCGGGCGCGGCCGGGCGCGCGCCGTCGCGCGAGCCCGCGTACTCGGCGCCCAGCGGCCCGTGCGCGGGCGGCTGCTGCTCAAAGTTGGTCATCTCGATCTCAATCGACGACGAGCGGCTCGCGTCCGCCAGGCCCAGGCGCTGCAGCAGGCTCGAGCGCTCGTCCGCTTGGCCTGCGCGTCCGGCAGCCCAGCCTCACACGTCGCACCGCCGCGCGCTGCCGTGCCGCGCGTTGCAGCGCCGCGCACGCTCGCGCGCGGCCTCTGCCGGCCCGCTCCGTGGCCGGGGCAGGGGGCGCAGCGCGCGACGCGGCGCGCGGGCCGCGGATGGGCTCGCGCGAGCGCGTCTGCGCAGAGTGCGAGCAGCCTGGCGCGTCGCAGCGGCCTGGCAGCCCCGCCTCCCTGCTCGCGCCTCACCTGAAGCGTCCCTCAAGCTCTCCGTCCTGCGGGCGGGGGGGGCCTGTGCGCCCGGCAGCCAGGCGCCTGCGCGGGCGCGCCGCGCGCCGCACCCGGCTTGAAGTCGCCGGGCTCGGAGGCGGTGTCGCCGGTGCCGTAGTAGCGCTGCAGCTGGTCCACCGCGGGGCTCTGCCGCGCGGGCCCGCCGCTGAGCGCGCCGCCCGCGTCGCCGCCGCCCGGCAGCCGCCCGTACTGCGTCACGATCATGCCCGCCCACGTGGAGTACTCCACCCTGCGCGCCCGGCCTCCAGGGTTTATGGCGGCCCAACAGGGTTTAGGTGTTCACCCTGCACGCCCCGCTCGCCAGGGCTGGCCTCGTCGGGCGGCAGCCGCCTGCCCAGCGGCGCCTGCGCGCGCGCGCGAGGCGCCGCGCCGCGGCCCCTGCGCTGCTCGCGCTGTGCAGGAGCGCCGGGTGCGAGGGAGCTCGCGCTGACAGCTGCCGTCGGTGCTTTGCGAGCGGCCCCCGGGAGGCAACACCGCATTCCGTGCAGCCCCACAGGCGCCCATGCTGCACCGCGAGCACGCCCCGTTGCAGCGGCTCCAGAGTGACCGGGTGTGCAAAGTGGTCGAAAGTGAGACCTCTGCAAGGCTGCCTGTGCGCTTGGCGCCCTTCCAAGCAAGGCAGCCCGCCTGAAGTCTCGCCTCTGCCCTCCTACCACACAAGGGTCTGGCGGGCGCTCACGTCCAGGCCAGAGCACCCGTACGCAGAGTGCCCTGCCCTGCAGCCGCAGAGCACAGGTCTACAAGACCAGCGCCCGCTGGCTGACGCAATTTCCCCACCGCCCCCCCTCCCCCACCAAAGGGGCCTATCAGGTGCCCTTCAGGCCAAGGCAGCCGGGGCACTGCTCGCGCGGTGCCTGGCGCGGCCCGGCGCACCCGATGGGCGGCATCGCGCGCGTGGGTATAAGCAGCGTGTCCTTTGCGAACATGGCCGTGTCGGACAGGAGCCCATTGGAGCGCTTGATGTCCGACACCTGTGGCGCGCGCGCGCTCGGCGCCACGCGCAAGAGCGGCCATGCAGGGGCGCGCTGCTCAAGCCGGGCGCGGAGCGCGCACCGATATGTTGTATTTGACGGCCAGCCCGGCAAGCGTGTCCAGCTTCGACACCTGGCCCCCCCGGCGCGCACCGCTCGCTTGACCGGCGTGCTACAGAGCGCGCCGGGCGGGGTTTGCCCCGCGCGGCGCAGCCCGCGCTTTGCACACAAACAGAGAGGCGCGGCGGTGCGCCGCTGACCCGGCGTGCGAAGGGGCGCATGGCTGGTCGCGGTGAGGGTGCGCGCCTGGTGCGTGACGAACAGATCCTGCTTTGCCGGCTCGTGCTCGTCAGCGCCGGAAGTCGTAGGCCGATCATCGGACATCCCCGCCGCGGGCGCGTGCGCGGGCAGGGGGCTGCCGAGCCCGCTCAGTGCTCACCCATCGGCGGGCGCTGCACCGGGCGCCTGCTGTCCGGGGGGGGGGGGGGGGTGCAGCACTGCGCGGAGCGCACACGCAGCAGCACGGGCCTGCAAAAGCTCTACAAGCGCCACCCAAATACGGGCTTAAAGGCTGCAAGCAGCGGCGACGCCCAGCGTGCGGGCGGTGTTCCAGGTCGCTGGAACACCTCCCTCGCACAGGAATTCAGCTCGGGAGAGGAGACACGCCAGGGTCTGGGGCCCCTAGTTAGGGCCGCCTCTGTGTCCCAGCTCGGCTGGCGAGCTTCCTCAGACTCGCTACTGTGGCAATCGACTTTTGACGAGAAAAACAGCACGCGATGCAGCAGACCATGGGGAGCATGAAGGCGGCTACCTGCCAGCACCGGTGCCCAGCCGATGGCTCCAGGTTAGGCCGGGTGGTGCTGCCCCGGCCGCAGTTCCTGGCCGGGAAGGGACTGCACGCCACGCGGGCAGTGCACAGGATTCGCGTCAACGCGGGGCGGGCCAGTGGGCAGGTCATCCGTTGCGAAAAGGTGGGTGGCTGTTTCGGGCTGCGGGCATCCCAGGTGTCTTGGAACAGCATGCGGCTGCTCCTCTGGCGCGTGTGAGCTTTCTCGAGCTGCACAGCGCCGGGCGGCGTGTCAGCAGGGCGTGCTGCAGTCACGCAAGATGCATGTTGCGTCGAGCGCGCGTGTTGCGCGGCGTGCCGGTGCGGCCGCACGCGCAGAGCTTGACGCGTGCCACGCCGCGCAGGTCGTCGGTATTGACTTGGGAACCACAAACTCGGCTGTGGCGGCTATGGAGGGTGGCAAGCCGACCATCATCACAAACTCGGAGGGCGCGCGCACAACGCCGTCCGTCGTGGCGTTCACCAAGGCGGGCGACCGCCTGGTGGGACAGGTGAGCGCGCGTCGTGGTCCGCATGCGCGGCCTTTTATTGCGCTCTGGAACTTTCTACCTGAGTCCGGGAGGCGGCTGTGCAATGTGCTTGCGCCGCGGCAGAGACGCGCAGTCCGCTGTGTGTCAGGCAGCGCCGCGTCTGCGCACGGCCCGGCCGTCCTCACGCGCGGCGCGCGCGCCGGCAGATTGCCAAGCGCCAGGGCGTGGTCAACCCAGAGAACACGTTTGCGTCGGTGAAGCGCTTCATCGGGCGCAAGATGAACGAGGTGGGGGAGGAGATGAAGCAGGTGCCGTACAAGGTGCGGCGCGCGCCGGCCGGCGGGCCGCGCTCGGGACAGGTGTCTGGGAGCAGCTGCGGGTCCGTCCGAGGGGTCTCGCCGGCGGCCCGGCCGCTGTAGCGGACTCCCGGCAGCGCGCGAGGCGTGTGTGGCGGCTGGTCACCACACGCCGTGTAGCTCTTGACGGCCTTGGCTAGCATCACTTGCTTGCGCTTTGGCTGCGTGGCCTGCTCACGTGTAAGCTTGACGGGCGCAAAGCGCGAGTTGTGCGCGCAAACGAGAGCAGTCAGCTTGCGCATTGTACGGCTGCTGAAGGTCTGCGCGCGCGCGCAGCTGAGCACCGACGGCAACGGCAACGTGAAGATTGAGTGCCCCAACGCCGGCAAGCAGTTTGCGGCGGAGGAGATCAGCGCACTGGTGCTGCGCAAGCTGGTCGACGACTCGGCCAAGTTCCTCAACGACAAGGTGCGCGCGCGGCGCGGGCTGCAGCGCGTCGGGGCTGGGACGGGCGCAGCCGCGCGTTTTGTGCATGTGTGCCGCGGTGCGGGCTGCACGGGGCGGCGGCCAGGGCAGTCAGCAAGGATTAACATGCGCGGAGTACCCATGGAGCATGGGAAGCCGCCAGGGAGGAGCCGTCGGGGAGCCGCCACGGCAGCGGGTGTGCTGGGAGGACGTGTCCGCCTGCATGCGCCTCGTGCAGCAGCCGCGCGTCGACAGAAGCTTCTCATTCACCCTTGCGCCTGGTCCGCCTCTGCGGCGCCAGCACCGCCGCGCTTGCCGCCGACCCGAGCGCCGGCTCCTGCCAGCAGCGGGCGCGCGGGAGGATCGAGCAGCGGTGCCAGGCAGCGCCTACGCTCGCACAGGGCAGACGGTGGTGCGTAAAACCCTAACCCTACTCCAACCCTGACCCTGGCCGTACCTCGGCCGCGCGCAGGTGGAGAAGGCGGTCATCACGGTGCCGGCCTACTTCAACGACAGCCAGCGCCAGGCGACCAAGGACGCCGGGCGCATCGCGGGCGTGGATGTGCTGCGCATCATCAACGAGCCGACCGCCGCGTCGCTCGCGTACGGCTTCGAGAAGAAGAACAACGAGACCATCCTTGTGTTCGACCTGGGCGGCGGCACTTTTGACGTGTCCGTGCTGGAGGCGCGCCCGCGCCCCCCTGGTGCGACGTGTGCGTGCGGCTGTGCGGGCCAATGAACAGGGAGGACGTTCACATGCAGGCCTCGGGCATGCGGCCGCCGCTCGCCATCAACCCTGCGCGGTCGTGCGCCTGGTATCCACTGTTCTCAGAAGAGCATGCCAGCCAGGGCAAGCAGCCAAGCAGGGCGGTACGCTGTTACCACGCCGGCACTGGACCCGCCGCGGGGCTGCTGCCCGCTCTTTCCAGGGTCGGTTCAAGGGTCCTGGAAGGGTCCTTTCAAGGGCCCGACCACCGCCGCCGCGCCGCGCAGGTGGGCGACGGCGTGTTCGAGGTGCTGTCCACCAGCGGCGACACGCACCTGGGCGGCGACGACTTCGACAAGCGCATCGTGGACTTCCTGGCCAAGGACTTCCAGGGCGCCGAGGGCATCGACCTGCGCAAGGACCGCCAGGCGCTGCAGCGGCTCATGGAGGCGTCTGAGAAGGCAAAGATGGAGCTGTCCACGCTGTCGCAGGCGCGCGACTGAAGGCCGCAGCTCCAGATGTGCTGCACGGGTCGCGGCCCGACATGTTGGTCGGGCTTCGGTCCGATGTGGTGCGAGGGCTTTGGGCGAGTGCGAGCACGGCAGCAGCAGCGCCTACTGATGCTGGGCCGGGCACAAAGCAGATGGCGAGCTAGTGCAGCTTCTTTGTTGATTTCTGGGGACCAACAGCGTTGCACAAGATAGCGCTGTTGTGCGGCGGCTAGCCTGCATCAGGTGTACCATCATGGCGCACTGCGCCCGCCGCGCTTCGTCTTAGAGCTGTGTCTTGAGAGCCGGCCGCGACACGCGGGGCGCCGCGCGCTTGCAGACGTCCATCTCGCTGCCGTTCATCACGGCCACCGCGGACGGCCCCAAGCACATCGAGAGCAACCTGAGTCGCGCCAAGTTCGAGGACCTGTGCTCCGACTTGCTGGACCGCTGCCGCGTGCCGGTGGAGCAGGCGCTCAAGGACGCCAACCTGAAGCTGTCCGACATCAACGAGGTCATCCTGGTCGGCGGCTCCACGCGCATCCCGGCCGTGCAGGCGCGCGCTCCGCGCTCCCACAATGCCGGGCGCCTGCTGCGAGGCGCTGCTGGTGAGAGCGCGCGTGTTTGCAGTCGCGGCGGTTAGGGAGCTTTGCACTGGGCAGGTGACACAATGAATGTGCCTGTATGGCAAGGTTGTGGGGCTGCGTGCTGTGGCTGCATTTGGCACCCGATAGGCTGCATGCAAATGTCAGACTTGGGAGTGAGTTGCGGTTGCGAGGCACCTGGCTGCTTACAGCAAAGTAAGTCGGGAGTGAGGTGGGGTTGAGGAGGCCCCGCCGCAGCGTTTGCGGCTTGAGGCGCGGCGGCCGCGCCCGCGCAGGAGCTGGTAAAGAAGATGACCGGCAAGGCCCCCAACGTGAGCGTCAACCCGGACGAGGTGGTGGCGCTGGGCGCGGCCGTGCAGGCCGGCGTGCTGGCCGGTGCGCGCCCCTGCGCAGCAGCTTGCGCGCGTGCGATGGCCCGGAGCAGTCTGCATGCTCTTTATGTTGGGAATCAGTGTTTTTGCGGGGTTGCTTTAGTGCTGCTGGAGTGACGCCTCGCTGCGTGGTTGAAGGTGGGAGGAAATAAAGGAATTCACTGCCTTGTCCTCGCCGAGAGCCTGCAAGTCAGCTCGCCATGAGCCCGCAAGTTGGTTGGGCGCGGAGCAGTCCTGTCAATGCACGCGCGCGCCGCTCACGCCCAACGCGCGGGGCCGTAGGCGAGGTGCGGGACATCGTGCTGCTGGACGTGACGCCGCTGAGCCTGGGCCTGGAGACGCTGGGCGGCGTCATGACCAAGCTCATCGTGCGCAACACCACGCTGCCGACGTCCAAGTCGGAGGTGTTCTCCACCGCGGCCGACGGCCAGACCAGCGTGGAGATCAACGTGCTGCAGGGTGCGCGGGCGCCTGCCCAACCGCCTCTCAGCCTGTGTCAGGGGTGTGGGTTTACCATTTTTTGAGAAGACGTTGTTTATCACGGTACGGTAAATTCAAAGTAATGGGGGTAATGACAAGGGGGTAACTGATACAAGCCTGGAGGGTCAGTGTGTCTGCTGGGCGGCGTCTTATGCTCCATGTTGGCATAAACGCACTGCTCTGCAGGTTGCCCACTGGAGGTGCGTAGTGGCTTGCCTTTGTCGACAGCGCAGGCCCATCGCTCTGCGCGCAGCGGCTTGCCTGAGGAGCGGCCGCCCGCTTCAGAAGCAGCCCCACTCTAAACATAACCCCAGCCGCACCCCAGCCGCACGCCCCGCGCACAGGCGAGCGCGAGTTCGTGCGCGACAACAAGTCGCTGGGCAACTTCCGGCTGGACGGCATCCCGCCCGCCGCGCGCGGCGTGCCGCAGATCGAGGTCAAGTTCGACATCGACGCCAACGGCATCCTGTCCGTCACCGCCACAGGCGCGCGCGCGCGCTCGCTGCCGCGCGCGCCCTGGCGCGCCTGGCTGCATGAGTGATGGCATGGTCGCGGCAAGAGTGGTTGCTATCCATCTCCTTGCTTCTGGGAGATACTATCACAGACTAGTGACCCAATCGCATCTGTCTCAGCAATCACGCTCAACTAACTATGCGTAAGCACTGTCCGGTGCATGCTCGCTTGGCTGCAGCGCCGGGCTGCGCGAGGGCAGCGCGTATGCGGTGCGGCGCCTCTAACCTCCCCGTGAGCCGCCGTGCAGACAAGGGCACGGGCAAGAAGCAGGACATTAAGATCACGGGGGCGAGCACGCTGGCCAGCGACGAGGTCGACCGCATGGTCAAGGACGCGGAGAAGTTTGCGGACGAGGTGCGCCGCGTCCAGCAGCATACAGTGTAGGGTCTGTCAGCCCTAGCCCCCGCAATGCTCCCGGCCAGGCGGTCAGCACGCCCGTCAACAACCTGGCATGAGCCGGTCACCAAGCATGTCGCCTCCAGGGCTGGTGGCCGGACAGTATGTGCAGTCGCATGTCCGTGTGCAGAGCGTGGCAGGCCCGCAGGCCGGCGGGGCTGCCTGTCGGCCCGGTAACCGGAGCGCCTACATTGTGCAGCTCCGCGCGCTGCATGGCAGCACGCCGCGCAGCCGCGCCGCAGCCTGCGCAGCGCCGCGGCGCTGCGCAGCCTGTGACTGCGTGCGCACCGAGCCACGTCAGCCCAACACCCTACTCTTACTGTACACATGCAGGATCAGGACAAGAGCGTGACGCCGGCGTGCGGGCGCGCGCGCAGGACAAGAGCAAGCGCGAGCTGGTGGACCTGAAGAACCAGGCGGACAGCCTGGCATACCAGTCGGAGAAGCAGCTCAAGGACGCGCCGGCTGACAAGCTGCCGGCCGATGTCAAGAGCAAGGCGCGCGCCCGCGCGCCGCCGCGCGCTGCCGGGGGCGGGGGTGGCGTGCACGGCGGGGGGGCGGGGTCGCAGGGCACGGCGCCATCGTGCAGATTCTGGGCAGGCGTTGCCAGGCTGGTGTCCTGTGGCTCGGCCTGCCGCGGCCCCTCCCCGTTTGCGCACCTCACAGACTGCCCTGGCTGCGACGTCCTGCGCCCCATGCAGTGCGAGCGGGCCGCTGCCGGCCTCTTTCCACACCGTGCGCGCGCTGTGATGCTGCGCCCTGTTTCTTTGGGTCGATCGGGAGTGGGGTGGGGCTAACCCTACATTAAACCCTACATGTATTCCAAACCCTGCATGTAGCCGACACGCGCGCGCGCGTGCTGCGGCAGGTGGAGGCCAAGGTGGCCGAGCTGCGCGAGGTGTCCGCGGGCGACGACTCGGCCGCGATCAAGGCCAAGATCGAGGAGCTGCAGAAGGAGGTCATGGCCATCGGCCAGGTGCGGCCCTGGCCCCGGCCGCCCGCCGCCGCGGCCGCGCTGACATGCGCGCAGAAGCTGACCTGGCGCAGCGTGTTCGGGGGGTTGCGTGTCCGCTGCGCGGCGTGCGCGCTCACCACAGGCGCTGCGGTCGAGCAGAGCTGAGGGTTTCTCTGGACTTGGACTCTCCTCAGATGATCCCGCAGCCGGGAGGTGCCGTTGCCCCGTGTGTCTGGTCCTGGCGCGTGTGTGCATGCTGCGGCGCTGTGGCGCTGCATGCGAAGCGCGGGCGCGGTGGGCGCAGGCGATCTATGGCAGCGGCGCCGCGGCGCCGGGCGCGGACGCCGCCGCGGACGGCGCGGCGGACGCGGGGCCCAAGAAGGACGGCGGCGACAACGTGGTCGACGCCGAGTTCAGCGACACCGATAAGTGAGCGGGTTAGGGCTAGGGCAGCCGCGCGGCGGGCGGGCGCGGGCCGTCGCGTATGGCTGTAGGGCGGGGCCGCCCCTGCCGGCACGCGCACGGACGCTGGGGGCTGCGATTCGGCGCCTGGCGTCCGCGCGCGAGCTGCGCAAGCCTGGCGCCGGCCGCGGCCGCTGCGCAAACGCGACCCTGGGCATGGGAGGGCGCCTCTGCGGCCGCGCCGGCGCGGGCGGCCAGGCCGGGCAGCTGGCAGCGCGCCTGGGAGCCGAGCGCGCCTGCCTGGGAGCCGAGCGCGCCTGCATGGCAGGGGGCGCAAGGCGCGCGCGTATGCGGCAGCCGTGAAGATGTGCGGGGGCATGCTCCCTGCAGCTGCCTGGCTCTTCCTCGCACGCAGACGCGCGGGCAGTGGGCGGGGCCCCCGGTGCTCCACTGGCAGGGCCGCGCCGCGCTCAGGCAGCACGGGCCCATGGCCTGTGCGCTCAGCGAGCTGATGGGCACTCCGTGCTTTAGCGGCTGTGCTGCGTGCCCGCAAGGGCATGCATGCAGCTGGCTGGCATGGAGCTGGCATGCAGCGACGCTACGGGGGGGCACCGTCGCGGGTTGCTGAGGGCGATGCAGTGAGCCGCGGGTGCGGTCTGCTTGGTGCTTTGTGGCAAGTTTTGTGGCAAGTGTGTTGAAACTGTGGTACAGTTGTGCCAGCGAACTTTTGTGTGCGGGAACTGGGCTGGGTGCAGAGTCCGGGTGCTTTAGGGGCTGGGTGCGGGATGCGGGTGCTATAGACATTGGTTTCTGCTACATACATGTGTTGGTACAGGAAGTTGACAACATTGCAGAAACCTGTGCATGTTATGCTGGCTGGCATCAAGTAAACTGCGGATTACGCATGCATGAAGCGTTCTCCCCCCTTGTCACTTACCGCAGACGGCAGCAAGACGACCCTGATGTGATCGGTCAGAGCATGCGACAGACACTGGCCTCAGGCAGCACACCGGCTCCCAAGCCACCGAGTTTGTGGCAGAGGCACACTGTTGGGCAGCAATCACAGGCATGGTGGAAAGAGGCATACTTGAGGCATACTTCATGGCGCAGGGAGCCAGCTGCTGCAAGCTTGGGCCCTCTTCCGCCCGGCAAAAGCCCTTGGCTGCCGCACTTGTGCAGCTGCACACACGCGCGGCTACCGCGCAGCAGGACCATGAGGTGGCGCACTTCCCAAAAAAAGCAAGTGGCATGAAGCGGGCGGAGATGGTAGCATGGCATGCAGGCCCCATCTCCTGTAGCTATGCACACAGACAACCACCTGATGACACCCACAGCGCAGCTGTGCGTGGAGGGATCCCTCGTCAGCATAGACGAATGCCGAGCGCACAGGGGGCCCGTCAGCACGTGATCTGCACATTGTCCACACCTGCGCGATGCATGCCGGGAGGCGCTCAGCCTCGGGCCGCCCAGAGGGGAGATAAGGGGGGGTGAGGGGGGGCACTCCGCATGCTCTGTTTATGGCAGCAGGCTGCTCATGGGGTGCGCGCACCTATGTCAAACCAGTTCTGCTGGACCGCCTGCCGGACGGCAATGTAGACGAGGTTCCCAGAAAACGGGCTCAGGTCCAGGCTGCCGGTGGAGGTCCAGACGCCCTGGGGCCCGGCGGCTATGGTGGCCTCGCTGAGGAGCGTGCCGAGCCAGGGGCCCGTCGTGGTGGTCGTGAGATTGAAGACGTAGGCCGCCAGGTCTGCTGCAGGGGACTGGAAAGCGTTGTACACATCGATGCGAGCCTGCGCATCAGCGCCACAGCGTCATGTCGTCAGGCACTGGCGGCTTTGCGAAGATGCATGCTTTGCAGTGATGCATGCGAGCCAGGCCCGCAGCGGGTCAGCGGGTCAGCGCGCGTGGCATCATGCGTGCGCGGGAGGCGCGCCTGCTGGTTGGGTCTGGAACTGTAGCTCAGGCTGTCAGGCGTGGGCATCGTGTAGGGCGCGGTGGTGATCACAAAGTAGTCCAGCTGCAGCGACATGCGCGCCGACACCAGGAAGGCGGGGGACACGAGCGCGTACGCGCTCGGGCCTATCTGGCCCGTGACGGCAAACTGCCCGCTCCCTGGGTTTGGCGGGTCGGTGATGGGGTCCAAGCTGAGAACTTGGTGTTACCGGAGGAAAGATACCATGTGCCAGGAGACGCTGACGTCTCAACGAGCACCGTCCAGTTCCTGCGCGGACGCGGTGTCACTGGCGTGAATGGCACGTTCTGCATGCCCTGACCTGCGCAAGCAGACCGGCTTGGGCGGGCGGCCCACGGTGCGCGCGTGGGCGTGCAGCGCCAGGGCGCACTGGATGGCCGAGCTGCCCGTCACGCCGATGCTGAAGTTGCCGTTGGGCAGCAGCGCATTGCAGCTGAAGCACAGGCCGCCGGTCAGGCTCGTCTGCCCGGCCGGGCAGGGCTGGCAGCCGGCGGGGTCGCCCGCGACGGAGGAGCAGCCAGCCCGGCACTGCGTGCACACAGCGGCGCCCGCCGCGGACCTGCTGCCAGCTGGGCAGTACGTGCATAGCGCTGCGCCGCCCGCAGAGCTGCTGCCGGCGGGGCACTGCTCGCAGCCGGGCGCGCACGTGGCGGGCTGGCTGCCTGGCGCGCAGGTCGAGCTAGGATGCGGGCAGCCTGGCGCGCATGGTCACACCAGTGACTTCGGTGCAGGGCGATCCATGCATGCGCTTCAGGCAGCCGACATGCTGCGTTGGCATGAGTGCATGTAGCGAACATGCTTGCGGGCAAAAAAGTCAGTGTGGAGTGTTTCAGGGGCTCACTTGGCGGCGGCGGCGGGCTGGGCGGCGGCGGGCTAGGGGGCGGCGGGCTAGGCGGCGGCGGGCTTGGGGGCGGCGGGCTCGGCGGGGGCGGGCTCGGTGGCGGCGGGCTCGGCGGCGGCGGGCTTGGCGACGGCGGGCCCGGCGGCGGCGGGGTAGGCAGCGGCGGGCTCGGCGGCGGCGGGCTCGGTGGCGGCGGGCTGGGCAGCAGGGGCCGCGGCAGGCTCGGCTGTGGCGGCAGGCAGGCCCAGGCGCCGCTGTCCGCAACTTGCACGAGAGTACCCGGGTCCGGGCACACTGCCGCCGCCACAGGCTTGTGCTCCAGCTCATGAGAACTTTGTGCATTCGCCTGCTGCTACCCATAAACACATGTACCATGGAAGCAGGCAACCTCGAGCATCACCCATTTTGCACTGGGGACTTGCACACCTATGTGGCCTTTTGAGGCGCGTCACCATGGTACTGGAATCCAGAACTGTGACAAAGCATCCTATAGGAGTGGGACATCACCACGGGACATTGCCACGTATGCACAGGTTCTGCCACGTGAGAATACCTACACCAGCCGGTGTGTGATGTGCGCAAGTACGCAAGCATGCAAGCACGCAACTGGGCTCGTGCTGCCCACCTAGAGCTTGGTCAGATAGATGACCAGCTTCAGTGCACAGTTGCAGTGTAAAGCGCGCACCACAGGAGCCGTCGTTCGCCACGCTTAGGGGCTGCTGGCAAATCAGGCACGCTGGCACGCCAGACAATGGGTTGCACAGTGTGCACAGTGGGAAGCTTGTTCGGCAGCTTGCCTGCTGCACAGGCACCGGCACACCTGAGACGTTCCGAGGGGGCGCTGACAGTGGCATGGCGCAGGCGCATCCCGCGCATTTGCGCTACATTTGATGCAAAGGGCCAACATGTAACCGACAGCCAACTGCCACACCAGGGGCCCTGCTGTGCTGCCAGCGATCTGGCCCACGCTAAAGCCTCCGCGGGCGTTGCCCTCATATACATCAGCACCTGAGTTTGGAGCGCCTGCGCAGACAGCCTTGCGCGTGTCACACCAGCTGCACAGTATTTCTCGTGTTTATGGTCACACAGCTGCTGCAAGCAAACCTTAGGACGGAAGCCACCGGTATGAGGCTCACCAGTCGCTGTACATATTAGCGCACTGATGGTCGCTAGAAAATACAGTGGCAGCGCGCCTGTCATGTCAACAGAGTCCTTCTTTGCGGTATGTGCTGGTACGACACGTGCGCCGCCCCGTAACATAGCAGTGCAATCCAGGGACAACATCTGCAGCAGGCGGGTTCATTTTCGTATGTCCGGGCAACCCTGAGGGTTGCTGCCGAAATACAAAAACGAATTTATAAGAATTTCTGCAGCTTGCCCTCGCAGTGGACGGCGCACATATCGCAGTAGCCCGTATCGCTATGCCGGACTCAATCGACATGATGTACGCTTCCCCGCTGTCTTTGCTGCTAATCTTCAGTACGCTGGTATGTACAGCAATTGGTGCGCCTAGTACTGGAGTGCTTCTGTCCGAAGCTCTTCTGGCACGCTCGTGGGAACTCTTGGCAGCAACAGTGTGACTACAACCGGGAAATACATGCAGCTTGATGTGACATGCACAAGGCTGTCTGCGCAGGCGCTTCATTCTCAAGTGCTGATGTCTACTCGGGCAACGCGCACGGAGGCTTTGGCGTGGGCCAGATCGCTGACAACACTGCAGGACCTCTGGTCTGGCAGTTGGCTGTCGGTTACCTGTTGGTCCCTTGCAATGATTGTTGCGCAGATGCACAGGATGCGCTTGCGCCCTGCCACAGTCAGCGCTCCACGGCTCGCCTCAGGTGTGTCAGTGCCTGTGCGACAGGCAAGCTGCCGAACGAGCTTCCCACTGTGCACACTGTGCAACCCGTTCTCTGGCGCGCCAGCGTGCCTGATTTGCCAGCAGCCCCTAAGCGTGGCAATCGACGGCTCCTGTGGTGCGCACTTCATATTGGATATTGTATGCAGTGAAGCAGGTGCTGTATCACATCATCCTCAGGAGGTGGCAGCACGAGCGCAGTTGCATGCCTGCGCAAACCATGTTTGTACGTGCAGCACGTACTGGCTGGAGTAGATATTCTCACACGGCATGACCAGTGCATGCGTGGCAGTGTCCAGTGGTAATGTCCCGCTCCTCTAGGGCGCGAGGCCACACCAGTGTGTCAGTGCCCAGTGCAACCTGGATGGCGCTGGAGGTTGCCTGCTTCCATGTGAGCTGTCTTGATGAGTAGCAGCGGGCGAATGCACACAGTTCTCACGAGCTGGAGCGCAAGCCTGTGGCCGTGGCAGTGTGCCCGGAGCCGGACACGCTCGTGCAAGTCGCGGACAGCGGCGCCTGGGCCTGCCTGCCGCCACAGCCGAGCCTGCCGCCGCCCCTGCTGCCCAGCCCGCCGCCGCCGAGCCCGCCACCGCCCAGCCCGCCACCGCCCAGCCCGCCGCCGCCCAGCCCGCCGCCGCTGACCCCGCTGCCGCCCAGCCCGCCGCCGCCGTCCAGCCCGCCACCCCCCAGCCCGCCGCCGCCCAGCCCGCCGCCGCCGCCAAGTGAGTCCCTGAAACAATCCACAATTTGTGCTTACTTGCCTGCAAGCGCGTTCGCCAAGTGCACTCATGCCAGCGGCCGGGCTTAGTAGCGCGTGTATCGGCTGCCTGCAGCGCATGCGCGGGTCGCTCACTGGCGCGTGAGGCTCACTGGTGTGACCGTGCGCGCCAGGCTGCCCGTATCCCGGCCCCAGCTCGTCCTGCGCGCCGGGCAGCCAGCCCGCCACGTGCGCGCCCGGCGGCTGCACGCAGTGCCCCGCTGGCAGCAGCTCCGCGGGCGGCGCGGTGCAATGCACATACTGCCCGGCCGGCAGCACGTCCGCGGCAGGCGCCGCCGTTTGCACGCAGTGCCGGGCGGGCTGCTCCTCCGTCGCGGGCGCCCCCGCCGGCTGCCAGCCCTGCCCGGCCGGGCAGACCAGCCTGGCCGGCGGCGTGTGCTTCAATTGTAACGGGCTGCTGCCCAATGGCAACTTCAGCATCGGCGTGACGGGCAGCTCGGCCATCCAGTGCGCCCTGGCCCTCCGTGCGCATGCGCGCGCCGCGGGCCGCCCGGCAAGCCGGTCTGCTTGCGCAAGTCAGAGCACGCAGAAGGCGGCGTTGACACCGACTCTGCGCAGGAACTGGACTGTGCTTGTCGAGACGCCAAGATTTCCTGGGACTTGGTACCTCTCTTCAGGGGGGACCAGTTTCGCTGCTGACGACCCCATCACCGACCCCCCGAACGCTGGGAGCGGGCAGTTTGCCGTCACGGGCCAGACAGGCCCGAGCGCGTACGCGCTCGTGTCCGCCGCCTTCCCGGTGTCGGTGCGCATGTCGCTGCAGCTGGACTACTTTGTGATCACCACCGCGGCCTACGCGACGCCCGCTCCAATCGACAACCTGAGCTACGGGTCTTTTCCCAACCAGCAGGCGCGCCTCCCCGAACGTGTGTTGCTGCCCGCGCTGACTCGTTGACCCGCCGCGGGCCTTGCTCGCACGCATCTTTGCACAGCCGTCGGCCGACGCCGGACGACATGACGCTATGGCGCTGACGCGCAGGCTCGCATCGATGTGTACAACGCTTTTGGGTCCACCGAGGCAGGCCTGGCGGCCTACGTGTTTGACCCCGCGACCGCCACGGCGGGCCCCTGGCTCGGCACGCTCCTGAGCGAGGCCACCATAGCAGCCGGGCCCCAGGGCGTCTGGACTAATACTGGCAGCCTGGACCTGAGCCCATTTGATGGGAACCTTATCTATGTCGTCGTCCGGCAGGCCGTCAACCAGAACTTCTTTGACATGGGTGCGCCCACCCCACGAGCGGCCCGCCTGCCGCCACAAGGAGAGCACGCAGGGTGACACACCCGCTTCCCACCGCAGTTGCTGAGCGCCTCCCGGCTTGCCGCGCGCAGGGGTGGACAATGTGCGGACCGTGTGCTGACGCGCCCCGCGCGCGCTCGGCGCACTCGCCTGGCGAGGCTGCCGCGACGCGGCGCACCCGTTCAGGCTGACATGGGAATCATCAACCCACTCTGCGCTCTGTGGATGTCATCAGGCGCTTGTACGTGCGGGGCGGAGATGATGCCTGCATGCCATGCCACCACATCCGGCCTGCGTCATGCGTGTTGATAGATGTGGGGCAGTTGGGGAGGCCGTCGCGCCCCTGCGTCTGCTGGGCAGTGTTTGACCTCATGACCATGGTTGAGTGGTCAGTCACTGAACGCAGCATGACGATCATGCTGTGCGAGAGCCCTGCATATGCACAGAACGAGGGATCCATCCACACACGGCTTCGCTCTGTGAGTGTCATCATGTGGCTGTACGCGTGCACTGTAGATGGCTTGCATGCCATGCCACCACTTGTGGCCTGCTTCATGCGTGTTGCTTTTGCTGGGGAAGTGCTCGACCTCATAATCGGTAATGGTCCTGCTGTGCGGGAGTCATGCATGTGCACAAAAGTGCGGCGACCAACGCATGTCGCTGAGCGGAAGAGGGCTCGAGCTTACAGAAGCTGGCTCTCTGCGCTCACGAAGTATGCCTGGTATCAACCACGCCTGTATTGGCTGCCCCAGTGTGCCTCTGCAACAAGCTCTGTGGTTGTGGAGCTGGTGCGCTGCCTACATGCGGATGACAGTGCCTGTCGCATCTCTGAAAGCTTGCATGGCGGGGTCGTCGTGCTGCCGCCCTAATTGATGTTGATTGGTGCAGGCATATGATGCACATGCACAGGTTGACGTCAGCATGTTGTCAGATTTCCTGTACAATCGCATGTGTGGAAGCAGGATCCAAACTCTTCTGCACCCAGACTCTGCACCCAGCCTCAAAAGCACCGGACTCTGCACCCAGCGCAATACACGCACACAAGGCTTGCTGGCGCAACTGCAACGCAACTTTACACACTTGCCACAAAGTCCAAGCAGACCGCTCCCGCGCCTCACTGCATCGCCCTTAGCAACCCGCGACGGTGCCCCCGCCATAGCGGCACCGCATGACAGCTCTATGCAAGCCAGCCGCATGAATGCCCCCACGGGCACGCTGCTTAGTCGCTGAAGCATGGAGTGCCCATCAGCTCGCTGAGCGTAGGCCCGTGCCCCACGCTGCCTGGGCGCGGTACCGCACTACCACTGGAGCAGCGGGGGGCGGGCCGCCCGCTGCCCGCGCGTTGGCAGGCAAGGCTTGCCCGCGCGTCTGGCAAGGGAGGAAGAGCAGGCAAGGAAGAGCTAGGCAGCATGCGCCGTTCGCGGCTGCCCATGCGCGCGCCTCTTGCACGCCTGGCTCCCAGACGCACGGCCACCCGCCCGGCCTGGCCGCCCACGCTCGCGCGGCTGCAGCGCCTGTGCTGTGCGCGCACGCCGCGCAGCGGGCACGCAAACCCCGCACACACTGCACTAATTGGCCTCTGTCCGCAGGTGGGGGCGGCCACGGCGTCAAGCATTCAGGGCTAGGGTTGCACCTGGCCAATGAGGCATTTCACGCCGGCAGAGTGCAGGGGGGCACTTAGGCTGCGGCGCTGAAGCCAGGCCGCGCCAGAAGACAGGCTATGGCGCTGAAGCCAGGCCGCGTCACACTGCCGCGCAGCCTGTCTGCACGAATCCTGACAGGGCGCGCCTCCCCGCCGCAGGCATCCCATCTGAGCTACGAGGCAGGAGCAGCTCCCACGAGCAGCGACTTGCCGGCCGTGGCCCTCGAGTACACAGCTGATCGGGACGTGCTACGTAGGGTTCTTCATCAGGTAGGGCAGGGCATGCCCTGCGTGAGCTTTCCCACAATCTTTCCCGCTTCTTGCAGTGCTGCATATCGGGGAGTTTCGGTTAGTGCCGGTACCGCAAAGGTAGGACAAAAATAGCCATGTAATACATCAAGGGCTTGTTAACACAGCAAAAACACAGCACAGAAGCAAACATTTGCAGCACAAAAGCAACAGACATGAAGCAGGCCAGATATGGTGGCATGGCATGCATGCCCTATCTGCTGTGCACACATACAGCCACATGATGACACGCACAGAGTGAAGCTGTGTGTGGATGGATCACTTGTTCTGTGCATATGCAGGGCTCTCGCACAGCATGACCAGCCAATGGTGGTCGCACAGCATGACCACTCCAGTGATGGTCATGGGGTCGAAGATTTCGCAAGCAGAAGCAGCAAGCAAGAAGCAGGCCGTAGAACAAGGCTTGGATGCAGGCCCCATCTCCTCCGCACACATACACCCACACCCACAGAGCGCAGCAGTGCATGGATGGATGCTCGTCAGCCTGAACGGATGCGCCGCATCGCGGCAGACTCGGTTGGCAAGTGTGCGGAGCGCGCGCGGGGCGTCAGCACACGGTCCGCACATTGTCCACCCCTGCGCGCAGAATGCCGGGAGGAGCTCAGCCACGCTGGGGCAGGATGGGGTGGGGAGGGGGGGGCTTGTACCCCGCATGCTCTCTCTGAACCGGCCAGCCGGCGGAACGTGTGCGGGGCGCACCCACATCAAAGAAGTCCTGCTCGACCGCCTGACGGACGACGATGTAGACGCTATACCCAGCAAATGGGCTCAGGTCCAGGCTGGCGGTGGTGGTCCAGACAGTCTGGGGCCCGCCGGCTATGGTGGCCTCGCTCAGGAGCGTGCCGAGCCAGGGGCCCGCCGTGGCGGTCGTGGGGTCAAACACGTAGGCCGCCAGGCCCGCCGCGGTTATCTGGAAAGCATTGTACACATCGATGCGAGCCTGCGCGTCAGCGCCATAGCGTCATGTCGTCCGGCACCGGCCGACGGATGTGCACAGACGCATGCGGGTCAGGCCCGCGGCGGCTCAGCAGGTCAGCGCGGGTGGCATCATGCAATCGGGGGAGGCACGCCTGCTGGTTGGGATCGGAGAAGGAGCTCAGGTTGTCGGGCGTGGGCGTAACGTAGGGCGCAAGGCTGATCACAAAGTAGTCCAGCTGCAGCGACATGCGCACCGACACCGGGAAGGCGGGGGAGACGAGCGCGTACGCGCCCGGGCCTGCCTGGCCCGTGACGGCAAACTGCCCGCTCCCCACGTGTGGGGGGTCCGTGATGGGGTCACTTGCAAAACTGGTACCTCCCGACGAGAGGTACCATGTCCCAGAAGCGCTTGCCGGCTCGACGAGAACAGTCCAGTTCCTACGCAAAGGCGGCCGTGCCTGTGTCATTGACATGATCTGCGTGCTCTGACATGCGCGAACAGACGGGCTTGTCGGGCTGCCCGCGGCGCTCGCATGCGCATGCAGCACCCGGGCGCACTGGATGGCCGAGCTGCCCGTCACGCCGATGCTGAAGTTGCCGTTGGGCAGCAGCGCGTTGCAGGTGAAGCACAGGCCGCCCGTCATGCTGGTCTGCCCGGCCGGGCAGGGCTGGCAGCCGGCGGGGTCGCCCGCAACGGAGGTGCACCCGGCTCGGCACTGCATGCACACAGCGGCGCCCGCCGCGGACGTGCTGCCCGCCGGGCAGTAAGTGCATAGCGCCGCGCCGCCCGCAGAGCTGCTGCCAGCGGGGCACTGCTCGCAGCCGCCGGGCGCGCATGTGGCGGGCTGGCTGCCTGGCGCGCAGGTCGAGCTGGGGCCGGGATACGGGCAGCCTGGCGCGCACGGTCAGACCAGTGAGTCTCGCGCGCCAGTGAGCGACCCGGGGCATGCGCTGCAGGCAGCCGGACACACCTTGCCGGCATGAGCGCACTTGGCGAACGCGCTTGCAGGCAAATAAGCACGAATGGAGGATTGTTTCAGGGACTCACTTGGCGGCGGCGGCTTGGGCGGCGGCGGGCTGGGGGGCGGTGGGCTGGGGGGCGGCGGGCTGGGCGGTGGCGGGCTGGGCGGCGGCGGGCTGGGCAGTGGCGGGCTGGGCGGCGGCGGGTTGGGCGGCGGCGGGCTCGGCGACGGCGGGCTCTGCGGCGGCGGGCTCGGCGGCGGCGGGCTGGGCAGCAGGGGCGGCGGCGGGCTCAGCTGTGGCGGCAGGCAAGCCCAGACGCCGCTGTCCGTGACTTGTGTGAGCGTGTCAGGCTCCGGGCACACTGCCGCCGCCACAGGCTTGTGCTCCCGCTCGTGAGCGCTTCGTGCATCCGGCCACTGCTCCTCATGAACAGCTACCATACAAGTAGGCAAGCTCTAGCATCATCCACCTTACACCGGGCAATGGCACACCTGTGTGGCCTCGCATCCCTGAAGAGCAGGACATCACCACGGGACTTGCCATGTATGCAAAGGTCCTGCCGTGTGACAATACCTACTCTGCATGGAAGAGGTACACCAAGCACGCACATGGTCGCATACTGCCTACTTCAAAGGCTGGTTCCTTACAACACCAGTTTCAAGCGCGCGGTTGCAAAGTGAAGCGCGCACCACAGGTGCCGTCCTTCGCCACGCTTAGGGGCTGCTGGCAGAACAGGCACTCTGGCGCGCCAGAGAACGGGTTGCACAGTGTGCACAGTGGGACGCTCGCTCGGCAGCTTGCCTGTCGCACATGCACTGACAAACCTGAGAAGAGCCGAGGGGCGACAGTGGCAGAGTCGCAGGCGCATCCCGCGCACTTGCGCAACAGTCATTGCAGCGGACCAACAGATAACCGACAGCCAACTGCCGGACCAGGGGTCCTGCAGTGCTATCGGCGACCTGGCCCACGCCAAAGCCTCCGCCGCGTGCGTTGCCGGAGTACACGCTGACACCTGTGTTCGGAGCGCCTGCGCAGACAGCCTTGCTCGTGGCGCCTCAAGCTGCGTGTGTTTCCGTCAGTGATGGTGGTCATACTGTCGCTGCCAGGTGCTTACATCAGTGTGCCAGAAAAAAGCAGCCGGTGCTAGGCGCACTGATCGGTGCACGTACTAGCGTACTAAAGGTCAGTAGGGAGTACAGCGGCAGCGCGCTTCTCATGTCCACGGAGATCCTGCCTGGCGATGCGGGCTACTTGCGACTCACACTGCACTGCAGGGCACAGTAACAAGATCTGTTGCGTTTGTTTTCATATGTCGCAACCCTGGCCTACCCGAAGGCTCGGGCTCATCGGGCTCATCAATGTAGACAAACATTGCACGACATCTAGGGGCCACGGCCTGCGAGTAGCTGCTCGTGAGAGCTGCTCCCGCCTCGTAGCGCAGGCAGAATGTCTGCGGCGTGCGGCCGCGCCCTGCGAAGACTCGCGCAGACAGGCTGCGCTGCACTGCGGCGCGGCCTGGCATCAGCGCCACAGCCTGGCAACTGCCCTCTGCACTCTGCCGGCGTGGGATGCCCCGGCCATGCATGAGCCACGGTCAGCGCTGACGCGCGCCGCCTGCGCGCAGCGGCGGAAGCGCCGTGCTCGGAGGCGCTGCGGCTCACAGCGTCGGCTCCCCTGCTGCTGAAGCTCCCGGAGCGCTCCTGGGGCGCGGCGACCATCCTGCCCGGCTCGCTTGTGTCCAACCTCGCGGGTCCGGCGCCCGGCAGCTTTGCACAGTGTGCAAACGTGTTTTCTACCAGTTGCTTGTAACTTATCGTCGCAGTGGTAGGAGGAGCCAGGACGCTTTCTGCTGCCGCCGGCTCGTTCCAGCACAACACGGAGGTCGCGCGCCTGCACTGCTGACATGTCTTGCAGCAAGGCATCCGCCACCACACTGTGTGCACTGTATGTTTTGCAGCGTACTGGCGGGTTGGCCGCTTGACGAGTGCGGCGCTGAACCGCGCACGGTGGCACCGGCAGACGTGGGGGCGACGGACAGGGTGGCGGTCGTGCGCCCCGCGTTTGCCGCACACGACGAGGACGAGGCGCCGCTCGCCGACCACGTGGCGCGCATCTCGGAGGGCAGCGTCGCGGTCGCGCACTCGATCACCGAGCCGCACCGGCGGCTGATCGTGGACGAGTATGTGGCCAGCGTGGATGGCCAGTTCCGCTTGGAGCGCGTGGGCACCGACCTGCTCAGGCGCGCCGCCGCACCCTGGGAGGCGGCTGCAGGTCACACCGCGCCGCACCTGACAGCTGAAGCTCGCGTCTGCCAGAGTGCCTTCTCAAGGCGTATGAAAACGTGCGGGAGCAGTTCTGCTAGCTGGTACAAAGTGCTGTGGGCTGGAGCAGCACGCTCGGTTTCTGTGACCAAGCCCAGGCTTGGTGCCATGCAGAAAGCAAGTCAGGCTGGCAGTTACCCTGGTGTAATGTCGTGTGCAAGTGCGCGTGCTCAGAGTGCTGACTGCAGGCTCAATCAGGCGCGTGTCTGCTACGTCAAGGGCGCAGACGCGGGCGCTCCCGGCTCCCGCAATGCCCGGGACCTCGCAGCGCGCCGACGCCGCGCTGCGCGGGAGCAGGGCGTGCAGCGCTGTGAACCCTAAGCGCGCGGGGCAGGTTCCTGGCGCGCGAGGGCATGCGCGTGTCGCACGTGCCGGACGTGGCCGTCGCGGCGGCAGCCGGGCACAATAGCACGCGCGCGGCCGCCAGCGGCATGCGGCAGTCCACAAACGAGGTCTTCATGGTCGCGCCGACGGCGTTCGGCTTCAATGACCAGGCGCGCGCGCCGCGGCGCTCGGGCAGGGGGAGGCGGGGCCCTGGGTTGACAGGCGGCGCGAGCCTGCTCAGGCTGCGCGCGCGCGCGGGGGCTGCATGGCCCAGGCAGCGCGACGCTGTGAGGCCGTGCAGCGCTGCTGCACGCACCCTGTGAGGCTGTAGCCGCTGCCTGGTGTCTGGGCGAGCTCAAGAGTGATGACATGTCGAGCCTGTCGGCACTGCATGAAAGCGATGCATGCGTTAGTGAAGGTCAGCAGATGTGATTCAGGGCTTTCGGGGCGCGCTGGTGATGATACCAGAATAGGAAGAGATTGACGGGCGCGAGCGCCCGCATGATACTACTGAAACGAGCTGAAGCGTGCCTGCGGTAGCTGCTGTGCGAGGCAGAGCATCTGTATCGCTGGCAACTCATGTGGCACCTGTGTATGACTTGACTGGGCCGACGCGCGCGCACGCACGCGCGCAGGCCGCGCAGGACAACCACTTCATGCACGCGAGCGCGGGCGGCGCGAGCGCTGCGCCGGGCGGGTCGATCACGCAGCACGTGCTCCGCGAGTTTGCCGCGCTGCACCACGAGCTGACCGAGGTGCCTCTTTCCCTGAGACTATGTCAGCATAGGGATTTGTGGGCCCCGACATGCGACTGCCCAAGCGCGGCTGCATGAGCAACACTTCTGCAAATCAATGTACCAGGAGTTGGACCAAGGCGGGTGCAATTTTATGCGGACAGAGCGGAATGTCTGTATGTGAAGCGACGCTCCTCCGCAAGGCTGGGCGGCGAGCGTGCGCGCCTTTTCCATCTTGGTGATGCCTCGCAGCGCTGAAACGCTCTTTGCAGCGGCCCGCCGGCGCTGCCGGCCCAGAGAGTCGGGGCAGCTCGCGCGCATGGGCTGGCGCCGCAGGGCGGCAGCCCCGCGCGGCACGCCACGCGAGCGATGCGCCGCGGCGCAGCTCACGGGAGGCCGCGCGAGCAATTAGACAGACAGTGCTGTGACCCATTACTTACCACATTTGAACCTACCATAACCCTGCCACTCACCCAGCTAGTTGTGGCAGGTGGCGGGCGTGCGCGTGGCGCTGTTCCAACACGCGCTGCGGCACGGTACGCCAGACGCGGTGTTTCCCAACAACTGGTTCACCACGCACCCGGCCGGCGAGGCGGCCGGCGGCGTGCAGCGCTCCACGCTCGCGCTCTACCCGCTCAAGTGCCCCAACCGGCGCGCGCAGCTGACCTCTTTCTTTGCTTGCAAATGTCAAGCTTAGCTTTTTAAAAGTCTGAGGTGACGGTGGTGGCGGTGGCAATGTAGGCGTCATTGCGAGCCCACCTGCTGCTGTGCCACTGCATCAACACAGATTATGTAGTAAAGAGTCAAAAGTGAAGAGTTCAAGGGAAGAATGCGGCGAGCGGCCGGCAGGCCGGGGCGCCCTGTCCGCCGGGCCTTCCAGGCGCATCCTGTGCCGACGCGGTGGCTTGCGGGGTCGCCAGGCGCGCGGAGCGGCGCGAGGATGCGGTGGCGATGCTGCGCTCGCGCGGATACGGCGTGGAGGTGGACCTGTCGCCGGCAGAGCGCGAGGGCGTCTACCTGGAGGGCACAGGCGTTCTGGTGCCCCCCAGCTCCCCCCGCTTCCCCCCGACCCTGCGCCCGCTTTTGCTTGTGCGCCACTTCCGCCGCAGTGCCGGCTGTCTGCGGCCGAGAGCTGGTCGTCCAACAGTGAGCGCCCACCCCATGCCGCCAGGTGGCGCCCCGCGCTTTCGGAGAGCCACCTACGCCTGGCTGTCTTGCACACGCCGCGCCGGCCGGGTGGGCAGGGTACTTGATAGGGTAACCATAGTCTGACCCTACCCGGCAGGTGCTAGACCGCATCAACGGCGTGGCGTATGTGAGCCTGTCGGAGCGCGCGGACGCGGGCCTCGCGCAGTCCTGGGCCGACCAGCTGGGCTACCGGGTGCGCCTCTCCTTGCCTTGCGCTGCCTTGCCTGTGCGCGGTCGTGCGCCGCCGCCGCAAGCGCTCCGCGCCTGGGCGTCTGGATGTGCAGCTCCGCCGAGCGCCCGTCGCGCACGCAGCTGCGCCTGTCTGCCTCGCCTGACAGCGTCGCACGGCGGGACGGCCGGGCGGCCGGGCCGTGCTGCTGAGGCCCTGCGCGGGCCCACGCCCGACCAGCTGTCAGGGCCCAGCCGCAGCCGGTCAGCGCGCGCGGTGCCGCTGTGCGCATGCGCGGCGTAGCGCGCGCTGCCGGGGGCAACGGTTAGGGTAGGGCTGTGCTCAGGCGCGGGCCCGCGCAGGAGCTGGTGACGTTCACGTCGACCGACGAGGCGGGCTTCCCGGTGTACCACACCAACGTGATGATGGCCATCGGCACGGACGTGGCCGTGGTCTGCGCGGAGAGCGTGCCCGAGGCGCGCGAGCGCGAGCGGCTGCTGGCCGCGCTGCGCCGGCACCACCACGCGCGCCCCGCCCCGGCCCCAGCGCTCCACCTGCGGATTTCAAGTTCCTCACCCTACCCTTTGCACCCTGTGCTCTAAAGCATGGTTGCCGCACAGGGCTGGAGGACGCCCTGCGTGTGCACGCGGGCGCATGCCAGGGTCGGCAGCGGGTGCCGTGTCACCTGGCCGTGCGTGCGCCCAGCGGTGGCGGCGCAGCAGCTGGCGCAGTAGCTGGCGCAGGTGACAGGCGGGCGCACAACGACACATTTTGGCAGCGACACATTTCGGCGTGAGGGGTGAGGGTGAAACTTGGGTATATGGAGCCGAGGGCCGGGGTGCGCGGCGGGCGCGCAGGTGGTGGAGATCTCACGCGCGCAGATGGCCGAGATGTGCGGCAACGTGCTGGAGCTGGAGGACGGGCGCGGGCTGCCGGTGCTGGCGATGAGCTCGCGCGCGCATGCGGCCTTCGGCGATGAGGGCCGGCGCGCGCTGCGCCGGCACGTGGCCGCGCTGCACCACGCGGCCATCCCGACCATCGAGCACGTCGGCGGCGGCGGCGTGCGCTGCGCGCTCGGCGAGCTGTTCTGACCGCCTGGAGCCGATGCGGGAGGCCGATGCACGCATGCCGTCTGGTGAGCACGTTGCGTTCTGTGGTGCATGCGCCCGCCGTACTGCGCTGGCATGCGCTGGCAGGCTGCAGGATAACGTCACTTTTGAGGCTGATGCCTGTTGACCGGGGCCCTGCATGATGCCATGGGGAGGCTGGGATGACGGACACCGTGTTTTGTCTGGCACGCAGGTAATAGCCATGTGCTTCAAGCAAGCCTGGCATGGGAGTGGGCGCACAGTGTGCAGTGCATTGAGTGATAAGTGCAGCTCTGAAGATCCGGGTGCGAGCGTGTATGCAGGTTGTAGCAGGTTTTGCGTACACCAACCTGTATAGGTCTAGCTGTAGTTCCAAGAAGAGCTTGTGCTCTGGAAGCAGCGGCGTGTGCCGCTGTTGCTGTGTCGAGCGGAGGGCCAGGCGTCCGTGCCTTGCTGTCACCAGGCTCCTGCCGTGCGGCGTAGCTGCGCATTTGTTAGTCCACGACGTGGACTGCACGTCCATGCCTGTGCTAGTAGCTGAGTATTTGAGGGGCGGTGCGCGCGATTTGGCTTCCCTACCCCCGGGGTTTTGAGAGAGCATGTGTTTGCTGCACTGCGGGCTGGTGCGGGGTGCTGGTGTGCTGCTTCGACAGCGCCCTTGAACCAATGCGTCAAGCCTCTCACCATTACACGTTGTTTCAGGCTTCCTGTGTGCACAAGCAGGGGCCGTCTCATAGCAGCATCTGTAAGCAAGCAAGCCCCTGGCCTGGGTACATGCGGTAGAAGGCGCCATGCAAGGCGTGCAGCATAATTCGGTGAACCTTGGCATTGGCAGAGCGGCCAGCACCTGCCTGCTCACAATCCACAAGCGCCCAGCAGCTGCTGTCCTGATTGGGGATGTGGACGCCCACGGCGCCAGGCGCTCCACCAAAAACAATGCGCGGCCGCTGCAGCCGCAACCCGCAACCCCTAGCTAGCTTTGTTTTTACAGGCGACCGACCCCCAACCCCCGACCCCCCACGCACCCTTAGCTACTCTCGGACACACTGGCGGCACCCCCAGCCCCACGCCCCACCCGTCACAGCTCACAGCATGCAGACAGCGGTAGGTTCAGACACAGACATGCAGAGCAGACACGCGCGCGCTGATCAGGGCGCAGAGTGCGCCGCGATGTCGACGGTGTTCGACGACGGCGCGCCGGTGAACAGGCGCGCCTTGCCGTCGCCCGCGCCGGCCTTGGCGGTGGACAGCGCGACCGCGCCGGCGGGCGGCGCGGCCGGGTCGTGCTCGGGGTCCACGCCCGCTGCGTCCAGGTGCGCCTTGCGCCAGTGCCCGCGCCGCTGCGCGTTTGCGCGCGGTCTGTCACTCTGCCTGTGCACTGCGTCTCCAACGAACTGCTACACGTTGCAACTGGCGTGCCTCCTTTGCGAGGCAGTCCGGCTGCTTTCAGCTTGGCCCACCCTTAACACCTGCAGACAAGATGGGTGTGCGCGCCAGGCAGACGGCCCGGCACTGTCGCAAGACCGTGACTGAAGCAAAGGTCCCCCTGCGCATGGGCCGTTGATGTGTAGCAGCAGCGCAGGGGTGCGCAAGACATGTTGTGGAAGTTCCAAATCGCACCTTCCTCGCAATGAAGACCGCGAGGACCGCGATGAGCGCGATCGCAGCCAGCAGCGCCTGCGCGCCGCCACATGCATGGGTCCTAATGGGTGCTGCACTGCTCGCCTGACACCCGCAGAGTCCTCAACAGCGTGCCGAGACAGGGGCACAGGCACTTCGCATGCGCGGAAAGCCATGCGGCGGCGCGTCCCAGGAGTCAACAGTTGGAAGATACAGATGTAGCGACGGCCGCTCACGCTTCCCCGCGCGCGTCGCAAGCAAACGGGCGGCGCAGCGCGGGCCGCGCACGAAGACGGCGCCGACGATGGCGCCCACGCGCGCGCCGCCCTTCCACGTCTGCGGCCGCAGCGCGTCCGCGGCCGCGCTCTCGGTGGCGCCCACGCCGCGCACGCCTGCGCGCCGCGCCCCTGGCAGCCTCAGCGCGCGTCCCGCGCCGCTGCAAAATCCGGCGCCCTGGCCGGAGAGGACTTCTCGGGTCGGGCGTGCGGCAACGCAGGCCAGCGGCGGCTTCGAGCAAACCGCCCCTGTGTGGAAGCATGCACATGCACGCTGGAAAGCGAGCGAGGCCCCGCACCGGGCGCCGGCATGGGCACGGACGGGTTGGGCACGGGCGAGGCCGGCGCGCCAGCGGCCGGCGACACCGCGCCGGGCAGCGCGCCGCCGATCGCGATGCCGCGGCCGGGCACCAGCAGCGGGTAGTCGGGCAGGTCGCTGTCGTCATACGCGTCCGCGGCGGGGCCGGCCGCGGGCGCGGACGCCGACGCGAGCGTGTACGCGCTGGGCAGCCGGCCCGTCACGGCCGCGTACAGTTGCCGGACCTGCGCGCTCGCGCTTGCCGGGTTGAGCCTCCATGCCCGTTTCTGCCTTTTGCCTGCAGAAACTGATGTATCTGTCCTTCAGCATAGAGGTCGCCCACGCTCAGCCGCAGCATGTACACATCGGGTGGCGGGCTTGCCATGGCCGCATTGGTCCCGGGGTCGGCAGGGCGCCGTGCGAGCGCTCATCCGTGCGGCCTGATGAGGGCAGAGCCAGCTGAGCAGGCGCGCGCGCGCGGCCAGGTTCGGGCGGCGGCGAGAGGGGGGCGCGCCTCAAACGCCGACAGCGCGTTGTCGAAGAACGACAGCTGCGCGATGCGCCCGTCGAACGTGCGCCCGGCCGCGCCGTCCGCGCGCCCGCACAGCACCCAGTCGCCCGTGACGTTCAGCGGCGCGCCGCCGTCCACGTGGAAGTATGCGCGCGGCGCCTGCAGCGCGCCGCGCAGCACGCCGTCCACGTACACCGCGAAGCCCTGGCGCATGCAGAGCCAAGTCAGGCGCATGCAGAGCCCAGTCAGGCGCATGCGGGGCCAAGCCAGGCGCGTGCGGAGCGGAGTCAGGCGCATGCAGAGCCAAGTCAGGCCCGTGCAGAGCCGACTCAGGACCCACTGGGGAAGCGACCCGCCACTCGCCAAGTTGGCATTGCGGGTGTGATAGAGTCCGTTGATGGTCCTCTTTTGAGCTACAAGGAGCCATCATGAAGGCAATGCAAGGGTTTCACGGGCGCGACAGAGCACACTTGCGGAGTGTCTCTGGCATACCACATGGTAGAGGAGGGCGGTACAGGAGAGACGTGGCTGCACGTCATGTGCACAGCATGCAGCGGCGCGCGCCTTGGAGCTGGACAGTGTGGTGACGGTGATCATGTGCCAGCTGTTGATGAAGTTGGTGCGCGGCGTGTTGTTGCGCACGTCGTTGGACCCCACCACGCCGTCTGCATGCCGGCCGGCCCCTTCTCACCCGCCCCTTACCCTCTTCATGTTGGGCACGCTCAAGACAAGGTGGTAAGGAGCAGCAGCAGAGCTGCTCGACATGCAACCAGGCGTGGTAGAGCCGTTGCTTGCAGCAGGAGGCAGTTGTCCTGTGCATGTCTCATCTGCGGCGGGCGACCCCATGGCTGCAGCAATAACACGCTGATGCATGGGCAAGAGCCATGCACTCTACAGGATGGCCATAGGGCGCGGCGCGGTGCATGGGAAGGCCGCTCACCAGAGTCCAGCCATGTGCGCGACTGGGCGCCCGTGAAGTTGTCGCGCGAGTCCTTCACGATGACGCGCACCAGGCCGTGCGCGGGGTGCTGGGCATCCGGCAGGTAGATGTGCACCTGTGCCAAGCGCCGGCCCGTCGACAGAGTCGCACAGGGGAGCTGCTGGGTGACTGCGGCTTCGGTTCCCTTGCAGCATGCGTGTGTGGCTAGCGGCTGGCAGGCACGCTCTCGGCTCACGCTCACTGCGCCTGCCAACAAGGAAGCATGGGATACACATAATATCGTCGAGCTCCTCATGCAGGAGTCTCATGGAGCATTTCCTGATACCGGTGCAGGCTGCCCGGGCATGTTGGCCCGCAGCACTGGCCACTCGCATGGCGGTCCAGCACGTGCGGAACACCGCTCTGCTTGCCTCGGCAGCCAGCAGACAGCCTGTGCAGCGCGGGAGCATGGCGGCGGCGGCGCGCCTGGTTGGGCTGGAACACCGAGTCGTTCATCATGCCGGCGGGCGTGCGCGTGGACAGCAGGTACTGGAACGCGTCGCCGCTGTTGTTCGCCTGGCGCGCCCACAGGTTGACCGCCCAGGGCCCATCGCGCCCCAGCGACAGGTGGCTGACCGCCAGCGTGGCCGCCGCGTCGTCGCCGCCGGCGCCGCCGCAGCGCACCGCGGTGCCGAACAGGTCGTCCGCCTGCCAGGAGGTGTGGTGCGCGGGCGCGGCCGACGTGTTCCAGGCCCACCTGCGAGACGCGCGCCGGTCAAGGAACCCTAACCCCTACCCTAATCGGGGCAACTAGCACGCGCCGAGCCTGCCAGGCCTGTCACGGCTTTGTGTCGGCGCCCTGCTTGCCTGCAGCCGGCCCGCAGCAGCGGCCGACGCTCTGCGTGGACCAGCCGCTGCACGGCTCGCTTGCTTGCAGGACGCGCCGCCGCCAGCGCTGCTCCTGCGGCGCCGGGTGGAGGCGCGGCTGTGCAGGCGGGGAGCGCTGGGGTCGCGGCTGCGCGGCTGGGCGCGCACCACTGCGGCACCGGCCAGGCCGCCGTGGAGTAGTTGGACAGGGGGAAGTAGGCAGTCGGCGCGGTCACCGCGCCCGACGGCGGCAGCAGCGCGCCGCCCACTTGCGCGCACACGCCCACCTGCTGCCCTGCGCGCGCGCGCGCGAGAGGGGCCTCAGCAGGCAGACATGCTCTGGGTCCACGCCATCTGCTGGCTGCACTGCATGCTTCTGGGCGCATCCCGCCAAAGATGCTGGGGGAACAGCGGCCCACATGCATTCTTTCTGAGATCCAGGTTCTACTTCTGCTCAGCCAAGCGCAATGGCTTGCCATACCCTACACGATCAGGGTAGGTCTGAGCAGGCGCGCAATGCCAGCAGCTGCAGCAACCGGCTGCCGGCAGGCGGTGCATGCGCACTTGCGCATCCGCATGCCTCTGAGCGGCTGCGGCGCGCACCGTCAAACAGCACGGAGCCATCGGAGGAGGTGCCCGCGCCGGCGTTGGCGTAGACCTGCTGCGCGCTCAGCGGGCCGCACACGAAGTTGTCGTTGCACTGCACGGCGTCCAGCGCGCCTTGGCTCGCGGCGCACAGCGTCACGCCGTCCTTGTCGCTCTGCAACTGCGCCGCCGCCGCGCACCCTGCCTCAGCGCGCTTCCACCAACGAGTGCGCCTGCGCCTCGCACCCTGCCTGAAGGTCCCCGGCAAGCGCACAGCAGCGCAGGCACCTGTCGCGAGCGGCGCCTGCACTCTTCCGAAGGCCGGCTCTCTGAGCCTTGGGCCCTTGCGCCACATCTCAGAACGTCAGAGCGCGCGCCAGCGGGCGCGCGCGCCCGCAGCGGGCGCCCCGGGGCTGTCACCCAACGGCGTCTGGGCCGTGTCTCAAGCGGGCGCCGCAGGGTGGGCCGGGCGCGGACCTGCGCGTTGTCCGCCCACTGGTCCACCCAGCGCGAGAAGTTGGCGTACTGCCGCGTGAGCCCGGCCGAGCAGCGCCCGATGTCGCCCTCCACGTCCAGGCAGTACGTGCCCGGCTGGTCGGGGCTGACCGTCACGCACTGGCTGTGCGCGGCGCCGCGGAAGTAGAACGGCAGCTGGCACGCGACGCCCATGACGGTCAGGATGGTGCCGGGCGCGGGCGCGGCCGCAGGCGACGCGCCCAGCCGCGCGCCGCCCGCCCGGCCGGCAGCGCTGGGGTAGCGCTGGTAGGGGCCGGTCGCCGGCGCGCTGGCCGCCGGCAGGCCGCTTCCGGCCGGCGCGGACGCTGCCGCGAGCGCCCCGGCCGGCGCGGCGGCCGGCGCGGCTGGAACGCCCAGCAGCAAGCTCGCAGAGTACACCTGCAGTCGATGCAATGTCACCACTGCATGGCTGGCGCCGGCTGCACTCACAGAACGTTGTACTCATCACCATCAAGCATACGACATGGATCTGAAAAAGACAACGACATTGACTTTGGGTCGGTGGTTGTGCACTCAGCGGCGGCCATTGCACCCCTCAAACATGCGTATGCGCTCAAGCTGGGCGTACGACACCCTGCTGCGGCCGCGGCGCGCCTGCGTGAAGAGCATGCGGATCTCGAGCGGCGTCAGGATGTCGTTGTACAGCGCCAGGTGCGTGACCGCGCCGGTGAAGTGGCGGTCGGGCGCGTTGTCCGCGCGCCCGCACAGGTAGATCGCGCCGCGGCCGAGCTGCAGCGGATCGCCGCCGTCCACCTCAAAGCTCGCCGCGTCCGCGCCGCTCGTGTTGAAGTCCACCGGCGGCATTGTGGCCGCCAGCCGCCCGTCGATGTACACCAGGAACCTGCGAGGCGTGCGCGCATGTGAAGGGCGGGCGCGCGCAGGTGCCAACACGTCCGGGTTTAGCTAGCCCTGCGTTGGGCCGTGCGGCTGCAGCACATTGCCGCGGTGCGCGTTGACCGCGTGTGCGCTGCTGCTATGAGGGCGGTTGCCTCAGCAGCCGGCGGCGTCCGCACCGCTACACCTTGAGACCAAAGGTGACAAATGGTCGCGGGGACCCCAGACAGGTGCAGGAGGCGCCGCAGCCCCGCTCGCGCGCGCACCCCTTGCTGTTGTTGCCGGCCCGCGCGGTGAGCGTGGCCATGTGCCAGGCGCCGCCGTCGAGCGGCGCCACCAGCTGCGTGCCCGCGAAGCGCGGCGTGTTGTCGTTGGCGTGGCCGTCGGAGTCCACAAACACGTTGGTGTCGGGGTCGTTGCCGTCCTTCACTACCGAGCGCAGCAGCCCGTGCGCCGGGTGCTGGTCCTCCGGCAGGAACATGTGGATCTGGCGCGCGCGGGCGCTCGTTGCTCGCCTGGTCGGAGCGCCGGCGCTCGGACGGCGCAGGCCACATGGCCTCTGGCCCCGACGCATTTGGCTGATGCGGCTGGCGCATGGGCCCACCGCATGGGGCTGATCCAGGCGCATGGGGCTGCCGCGGCCGGCGCGCCTGGTTGTTGCGGAAGCTGGACTCGTTGGAGGGCGCCGCGCGCGTCGCGTACGCCGAGTCCGAGAAGATGTACTCGAACAGCTCGCCGCTGTCGTCGCTGCCGTTGCCGCGGAACCACAGGTTGACCGAGAACTTGCCGCCCGCGCCTGCGCGGCCGGGGCCCGCCAGCGTCGCCGGGCGGCCGCGCGCGCTCCCGCAGCGCGTCGCAGCGCGCGGCCGGGCCCAGCAGTGTCGCGCGCTGGCGCAGGCGCCGCGCGCTGCAGGACACGCTCTCCTTGCACCGAGCTGCTCGGCCCTTCAGGCAGCCCGGAGGGCAAGACTGCCCGCGGCGCCTTTGCAGGGTAGCTGACGCGGCGGCTGGGACAGGGTCTGCAGCAGAGCACAGCGTCTGCCGCGCCTCCCCAAAGGCTCCGGTACTCGCACACGGGCGCGCGCCAGGCTCACCGTATGCCACAGGGTCCAGCGTGATCAGGTCCTGGTGGTCGCGCTGGCAGCGCGCCACGTAGCCAAACACGCTGTCCGGCACCCACCTGCAGCGCCCAGGCCGTTGAGCGGAGCGCACAGGGCACACTCAGCGCACGCTGCCAGCGGTGCTTCACCGTGTGCACCAGCTCGCTCTGTGACAAAGTGCATTTCGCTGCAGCTGAGGAGCAGCTGCCCTGTGGCGGTGCGCCTCAACCAAAGACAAAACAAGCGGCCCAAACGCGGCTGCCATTGCGAGTCAACCACGCTATATCACGCTAAGTTCATGTATCAGGCTGGCGTGTACGCGTCAAGCAGGCAGCGTGTCGCGAGGACCAGCGTGCACACTGCATGTATGCGTCACAGTCTGCAAGAGCCCTCTGTGCTGGGCGATCAGCTGGCACGTGCGCTCGGGCAAAACGTATAGCGCAAGATGCGCTTTGCGCGCTCTGCTGGCAGACGCGGTGCGCACTGCATGCCAGTGCGGTTGAAGCTCCCGGTATAGTCCGGCGTTGGCCAGCTGGTCACATTGCTGCCCGCGCCCTCAGTGAGAGGGAAAAAGGCCACAGGCTGCGGCAGGCCTTGCGCCGAAGTGGGTGCAAACACTCGTCCTCTGAACGCCATCGACGCGCCTGCGGCGCGCTGCACTCACTGAGCCGGCTGAGCCATGGTACACCCTGGAAGTACGAGCGGAAGTCTGCCAGTTCCGAACAGGCAGGCCATCCGACTCCTGAGGCTGGCCTGGCCAGCAGCCTGTCGTCCACTTACGAGACGCTGCACGGAGGCACGCCCTGGAGGGCTGCAGGGCCAGCACAGCATGCTATCGCACCTGGGGCTGCTCTGCAGGCTGCCAGGCAGGCAGCCAGGGCCACCACAGCGCCCAGCAGGTGCTGGCATCGACGCTCCATGGTCCCGACCCACCCCTGGGTTGACCTTGAGCTGCTGGAGCCTGCTATCCTGGCTGAAAAGTTTTTAAACGCTGCTTACACACGCAGGGCCGGCAAGGTTTTCGACCAGGGCAGACAGCAGACACTCGAGATGGGGCCTGGACTGCATTAGCTTGTTAATGGGTAGGTAGGTAGTACTACCTATTGCAGTTGATTGCAGCGTTGTCCAGACGAGCTTGTAGTCCCGCAACATACATTAGGAAATTCAGCGTCTGACCTTGGATATTCATACGCGCTTGTAGCAGTGCTTGCTCATTGGGGCTGCCTACGCGAAGCACTGTACATGCGGCGCTGCAGCACTGACAATCATCTGGGCACAACAGTTGACATATTAAACAGGTTGTCCAGTCACTTGCCAGGGGGCAGTGGTTGCCATTATCGGTTACACATGAGCTCAATACAGAGCTACAACTTCCTGACACTCCACGGCATGTTTAAGTGCTGCCCATGGGTACACCAAGCAAATACATGCCTTTCTGGGACCTGGGTTCTATACATGCATCGCTTTGCTACTGCATAGTCAGGCCCCTCGCAGCCTCTCCCACTCTCCAGCAGCCCCGTGCCTACGAGGATATGCGCTCTGGCAGCGCCTGCTCAGGCCACTCGCCGCCGGCCATAACGGCTTCCACCTCGGCCACCGTGCGCGGTACGCTGGTCAGCGACTCGCAGCCATGCGGGGTGACGAGCACGTCGTCCTCCAGCCGCACACCACCAGTGGCCTGCACGGGCAGCAGGGCGTTCACCGCATTGCCTCCAGTAAGTAAGGGTCAGCCTCGGTTCAATTCAGCGATATCTAACAGAGTGCCAGACGGTCATGCACCACCATCGCCAGAGTACCTGGTGGAAAGTACCTGGTGACCACAGAATTCACTGTTTGTGTCTAAACACAACATGCAGTCAGACATGCTGGCCGACCGGCGCACGGCTCCTCCTGTCCACCCACAGCGCGCACCATGAAGTGCTCGATGCGCTCCGGCACAAGCAGGTGCTTCATTGACGCGTCCGCAAGGGCTGGCCGCATCGTGAACTCATTGAAGTAGCAGCCTGGCTCCACCGTGATCACCATGCCAGCCTCCAGCGTCCTGCCCATCACATTCAGGCTCAGAACGATCCCACACAGACAAGGCAAAGGCCTGGTGTCCAGGCACAATGGAACGTGGCACACGTGTACGAAGTCGCAAAGCTTCGTTCACCCAGGGATACATGTTTCGGTTGCTATCACAATGATCAAGGGCATACGCGCAGAGGTGGCGAGGGCGTCTGCGCATGGGCGCTGCTGACGTGGCTTGCTGGGTGACTGAGCAAGCGCGTGCTCACAGGTCGTGTGTACATGCGAGAAGCACACCGCGCAGTGCGCAGTGATCGCAGCTCGGGCAGCGTGCTGCGCGGCGGCAGGCCCGGCAGGTAGCCGCCCACATCGTGCGTGTCGATGCCGAGCAGGTGGCCCAGACCTGCAGGTCAACAACCCCCTTATCTGACTCCATTCTGGCTATCCGGTATGAGCACGCACGATAACCCGCCTCGCGGTGCATACTGGTCCGCGCCTCTGACAAATGGCAAGCAGCCGCACGTCACCGCCTCGACGACGGCGGGGCCCACCGTGCGGCATGAACACGGCCCCCAGCCGGCGCTCCATCATCTCGTCGAGGCTGCCGCGCACGCAGCCGGCCGCCTTGAGCCCGCCCAGCAGCGCGCGCTCCGCCAGCAGGTGCATGTCGGGCCACCGCACGCCCGGCCGCATCGCGCCCAACACGGCCTGCCTCGCCCGACCCAGTCCCGCACAATCAACAGGCGCGCAGCCGGCTGCTCCGCTTGCGCACCGCGCACGCGGCGCATACATGTACAAGCAACCCCTCCTAAGATACGCTGTCTGACAAAAGAGCAACGAAGAGCACACTGTAACAATCTTGGCTGGGCAGGTACCCCAGGCAGACCGCCAGACAAGCCCCGCAGCGGCCGACGGGTCTGCGCGGCATGCCTGACAGGCACAGGGTAAGGTCGCTTCGAAAGACCACGGCGCCGTCTCACGCGTGCCACGCGGGGCGCGCCTGGTGCGCGGCGAGCACGCTCTCATACACGGCGCGCTGGTTGTCCGTGAAGCGGCCGTTGGCGGGGAAGCTGCAGGTGATGTCGCTGCGGGCGCGCAGGGCCTGTCAGCAGATGCAGGCCCAGGGGGCTCCTGGCCAACCTGTTGCTCAGCCATGTCTTATGACAACGGCCTCGTCAGCCCATGATGAAATAGGACAGCGTGTGTGTGACTCATTCAGACAGGCTTCAATCGGTGCCTCGGCAAAGTCAAAGCGGTGATGTGCCATGCGCGGCTGCGAGCGCTGCGGGCGGCGCGCCTGTCGTAGCCGTAGTACTCGCAGCCCATGTCCATGAGCATCATGTCCTCGCTCTGGATCTGCCGGTCTGCGCGTCGCACAGCGTGCCCTGAGCCCTGCCTGAGCCCTGACTCACAACCCATGTCCATGAGCATCATGTCCCCGCTCTGGACCTGCCGGTCTGCGCGTCGCACAGCGTGCTCTCAGCCCTGCCTGAGTCTTGACTCACGCCCCATGTCCATGAGCATCGTGTCCTCGCTCTGAACCTGCCAGTCTGCGCGTCGCACAGCATGTCCTAAGCCCTGCCTGAGCCCTGACACACAGATGCACGGGCATAAAGTGTGCTCTTTCAATGCTGCCGCGCCAGGGCTGGCCGTCCAGCCACACTCACAGCCGATACCAAGGTCATGGGCGGGTGTTGCCGCACGATCATCATGCACCAAACACAGCACAGGGGGCGCGCGCGCGGCAGGCCTGGGCCGGCGCGCGGGCGTGCGGCGCGGAGGCGGGCGCGCACTGTTGGGCGCGGCGGCGTGCCCGTAATGCAGCACCGCGCCGTTGGGCCCGCTCGCGCAGATGGGCGTGTAGGGCGCATGCCGGCAGCCGCCCAGCAGGTAGCAGTCGCGCAGGAATACCGCCTCCAGCGCGTACTCCATCAGCCCCGGGCGGCACTTGCGCATGACCTCCACGTGCGCGGCCGACGCGACCTGGGCGCGGCGCGTACGTGCTGCAGGCAGCCCGGGCGGTCTCGGAGCGCGGGAGGCGCGGCGGCGGTCTCCGGCACGCTTCGCTTGCTGTCTGATAGCAATCGTGGGAGTGCCCGGTGGAACAACAGACTCGGGTGTGTGCCTGCACAACTGGCGCCAGGGCGCTCATATGCAACCCTCCTGTGTGTTGTGGCAACATTTAATATCTAACGCCACAATCACAGGCCTTCACCCAGCAGTAACAGCACATACAGGCTGTTGATAGCAGACCGTGACGGCACTGATCGTCTGCCTCCGCCCCTGCTGCCATGCTGACGCAATATCTAGTCAAGCCACATGCCAGGTACAGGGCATGCGGGACGTGTTCTGAAGAGGCACACGTGACGCCTGGTGAGGGGATGCAGGCGCAGGGCCAGCAGCACCTGGTTGGCATATCGCATGATCTCGAGCTCTTCTGGCGTCTTCACCTGGTCAGAAAGCAAACGGAGCAGATGTCAGAGGGCCCGCATACGACTTTTCAAGCCACGCCAAGCTGTGCGAGTTACCACGGCATGCGCACTCCGGAGCGCACAGAGAACTTGTCCCAAGTCTGCAGACTTCTCGCACCGCTCGGCAGTCGGCCATGATTGGGAACAGCGCCTCCCGCTCGACTTTGAACTCGCCCTCGCCCTCAAAGCTGGCATGCCGCGTGGGGCGCCCGCTGCGCGCCGGCAGCGCACGGACTCACAGTGTGTACGCATGCCCGCAGCGCTCACAAGTACGCATGCATGCACGCTCCATGACCGGTTGGTACCTGTCAGAGTTGACGCCGCACAGCACGTGCAGGACTGAAGCCTCCTGCTCCCTCAGCACCTGCGGCACATCGGCCACCCGCTTAAGAGCCCCGTCAGCAGCACGTAGCAGCACGCGCGCGGGCGCTGGTGACTAACACGCCCTCTCAGCAGGCGGCGCAGCACCTGCGCACCTCGGCCAGCTCGTCGACGTAGTGCACAGCGTCGACCGCGTACTTTCGTCGCGCCGCCTCCAGGCCTGCTCGGCGCCGCTGCGAGCGCTGTAAGTCTGGCAGGCGGCAAGCGCTGTGTTCTAATAAGCGTTGCGAGCCTTGCAAGACGTAAGCAAGGCAACGCTCTTCGCCCGGCTCCAGCGCGCGGGCGTGCCTGCGATCGGCCCCATCCACACAGCATGCTCCGGGGGCAGGCGCGGCATGAACAGCAGCGACCGGCCGCCGGGCGTGACTGCGCCAAAGTAGTCCTCCTCCTCCACGCCGAACATGTAGAGAAAGTAGCCTTCCTGGCGGAAGCAGCCCTCCATGTCTGTAGAGTAGATGTTGAAGGGGCCCCCGCCCTGCGGAGCGCGCGCCGCACTCGGTGCCGGCCAGGTGCTGCACAACAGCTCGGCCGGTCGTCAGAGGCACGTGCCATGGATTCCTGCGGGAAGCGGCCTCACCTGTAAGAGGATGATGCCCAGCTGGTCGCCAAACTTCTGCTGCATGCGCTGGAGCACCTTTGCGCGCGTCTTGCTGTGCAGCTTTGAGCGGCTGATCCTGTACAATGAGCAGTGTGCATTCAGGTAAGAAAATTGCAAAGCAGGACGTCGGTCGGCAGTGCAAAGCAGGACGTCAGACGACAATGCAGACGAGCGCAGTGCCCTGGAACGGTAACAAGTTGGATGCTCAACGGGTGATGGGACTCACTGCAGTGTGTCAGGGCCTTGATGATAAACATCGGGCGCCAAGCGCTCTTCACCGCTGTTTGCATCCTCGAAGACCCCCATGCCTGCAGTCCTGCAGGGCTCACTACCTGCGGTGTGGCGCGGGCCTGCCACTGCCACGCCGCGCAGCTCAGCAGAAGAGAGATCTACTAGCAGTGCTCCTCACCGAGCGGTAGCTTGCGGTGCTGCTCTGTTGGACAGACTGTGCAAAATTTGGCGTCAAGGACTTGATGCGGTCCAATCTGACCGCCAAATGTGCGGCGGTCGGGAAATAATGGGGGGGAACAGACACCGCCACATATGGCGGTGGCCGAAAAGCTTAAAGGAAACACTGCTCGCGAGCGCCAGCGCCAGCCTGCCCGATCAGGTATGGAGCGCGTAGGACGGCGCACCGCGCGGCGCGAGCCATAATGTCGCAGGCGCAGGGCCGCGCCGCGGGCCCGGCCAGCTGCCGCCGCGTGCTGCTGTTTGGCGTGCTGCCGTTCGTGGCCGGCATATGGCTCGTGCTGATCACCTTCCGCCACCAGGGCCTGCCCGGCCGGCTGCGACCGGCCGCGGCGCAGACGCTCGGCCTGCGCCAGAACTGCAGCCAGGCGCTGGCCGGCGGCGCCTGCGACTGCGGCGACGGCACGGCCGCGGGCAACGTGTCGGCGGCGGCGGCGCTGGCCAGCAGGCTGGGGGGCGGGATGCTGGAGAGCGTGCTGGGCGGCAGGAACGGGAGCGTCGCCGCAGGCGGACAGGCCGCGGGCGGCGACGCGCTGGAGAACATCTTTCTGTTTGTTGGGATCCTGTCGGGCCGGGGCTACAGGCATAGGCGCCTCGCAGGTCGGCACCGCCGCGCGCGCTGCACCCCTTGTCCCGGGGTGTGCGCGCATGCGCTGCGCTGCCTGGTGCCCCGCACTTGCAACGTCTTGCAGGCCTTCCATGTGCCTGCGCAGCTCATAGCGCAGATGGCTGGCGGAAGGCCTGGCGTGTCAGAGAGCGGTCCAGCTTCTTTCTCGCCTGCTGCTGCCTGTACTGCAGGGGTCGGTGCGTGTGTCCACACAAGGCTTGCACGGAGTGACCGACCGTCGTGTGCGGCGTTGTAGTGCGCGAGGCATGGGCGACCGGCTGCCAGCAGAAGGGCGTGGCCGTTTGCCGCTTCATCCTGTCAGAGGACGAGACCACGCCGCAGGTATGGGTCTTATGTACCCTTCACAGTTGCTTCTTGTGGGCACTGCGTAGACGCCGGTTGGCAACTGCTCAGTGGCTTGGACAGCTTGCAGTGCGGTGTCTGTTGCTCCCTTGTCTCTGGTTCTCCCTTGTGGTGGTGGTTTGCGCGAAAGGTACAAGGCGCTGATGCAGCTGTTCGTATTTCAAAACGAGTAGCCGCGTGTGAATAGGCAGAGCTGCGGGGTGTACACATGCATGCTGAATGTATCCTGCTCTGTGCAGCCCATAAGGCTAAAGTATGTTGACAGTATGTGTGGACTGCCGCTCCTGTTTTCTTGCAGATGCGTCCTGGCTTGGTGTTTGTCAGCCGCAGCCCGTACCAGTGCGCAGCATGTGCATGCATGGCAAGGGGCTGCCGCGTGCAGGCGTCCACCTGCGCTCACCAGGGGCAGCGCTGACTTGACATCCGGTAAGACCATGCGTCCGGTAAGACCACCGCGCAGACCCGCGCGGCGCTGACGCGCGGCCGGGCGGCCGCGCGGCGCAGGTGCAGAAGGAGCTGGACGAGTACGGCGACATCGTCTTTGTGAAGGAGAAGACCAACTACAAGAGCATCCTGGTCAAGACCTACTTCGTGCTGGAGTATGCGGCGCTGCACTACGACGCGCGCTACATCCTGAAGACCGATGACGACGCGTACATCAACATCGGCGCGCTGCTGCGCCAGCTGCGCCTGCTCTGCCAGACGGCCGACTGCCGCCACGAGCGCCTGTACATGGGCAAGATGGCCAAGGCGCGCGCGCGCGCGGCCGCCCGCCCGCCCGGCGTCGGAAGCACGGCGTCTCCGCGCGGGCCGGCGCCCCTGTCACGAGCTGGCCAATCCATGCGAAGAGGAGGGTCGTGCAGGCGCTCGCTTGGTGCAAAGTTGCCGAGGCTTGTCAAGAGCCCGACCTGGTCGCGCAACCTGCTTGCCCAGTTCACGATGGGCATCCGTGCGGCGTGCTGGTGCAGTGGCCGCTCCTAGGCGGCCATTGGCAGCGATCACTGCAGATGCGTGTGGTTTGGCTCACCTCACAGACTACTCACCTTGTGCACAGCCACCCATGCACTTACGTGCTGTGCCAGGCATGTGGTAGCTGAGCCGCGGGAGGCCGCGCAGCCGTGCGCGCCGGAGCGGGGCCCGGGCGCCCGAGCGGCGCTTGTGTCGCGCAGGAGAGCGAGGTGCTGCTGCAGCCGGGGCACAAGCGGAAAAACATCGTCTCCCACCACCACACTGGCCGCGCGCGCAGGAGAGCGAGGTGCTGCTGCAGCCGGGGCACAAGTGGAACAATATCGTCTTCCACAACCACACCGGCCTCAAGATGTATCCCAACTGGCGCTTGAGCGGCGCCTGCCGGCCGCGCAGGAGAGCGAGGTGCTGCTGCAGCCGGGGCACAAGTGGAACAACATCCTCTTCCACAACCACACCGGCCTCAAGATGTACCCCAACTACATGATGGGCGGCGGCTATGTGCTCAGCGGCGACGTGGTCACCACGCTCATCAACATCAACCGCCGCATGAAGCTCATCTTCACGCCGATCGAGGACGCCACGCTCGGCTTCTGGCTCATGGCCATGGACCTGCGGCACATCGACCACGCCAAGTGCGCGCGCGGCCTGCTGCTGCAAGGCCTCTCTGTGGCGAACAGGCGAGGGCGATGCTCGGTGCTAGTAATTACAGAGCCAGAGCCAGCGGCGACCTGTGTGTTCCTTGGAACGGGCGAGCGTGGCTTGGCAAAAGCTGGGCGTCTCCAAGCGGCCGTGCGCAGCTGCGCGGACAGCGCGGACGAGGCAGTGCCCGTTGTGCGCGTGCGCGGCATTGCTCGGCCTCGACGAGGGCGCGCGCGCGGCGCGGCGCAGGTTCATGACCTCTGCGGCGCCCTGCTGCTTCAAGGCGCCCGTGCGGCGCGAGGGCCAGCGCATCGTGGCGCGCTTCCAGCTCATGGACGAGATGGAGGAGGACCTGTGCTCCGAGGCGCGTATAGGGTAGGGTAGGGTAAGCGCTGCCGCGCGGCCGCCGGCCCAGCGAAGCGTGGTGCGGGAGTGGGGCGGAGGCATTCAGCCTCCCGTCAGCCGCGCAAGCCTGACTGGGCTCCGGCCCGCCGCATGGCGGCCGCCAGGGGTGTGGCGTGTGGTCCAGCCTCCCGTCAGCCCAGCAAGCCTGGCCGGGCTCTCACCCGCCTCATGGCGGCCGCCAGGCCGCCCACAGGTTCCCAGTAGAGCGCTCGAGGCGTGCTGGGATGCCGCCAGCTGCACCGCAGGATGCCTCGATGCTGACTTTCGGCTGGCCAGGTGTCAAGGGCGCTCTCGTGCATGCTCTGGCGCTGCTGCCGCCGCGTGGCGGGGCGCGGGGCCCCGGCAGGCGCGCGGGCCGCTGAGGGGCCCGCCGCTGCGCAGGACCCGTGGCTGGTGATGCACAAGATCGACTCGCCCACCAAGATGCGCTACGTGGGCAACCGCGTGGCGGCCTGCAACGCCAGCGACCCGGCCGCCGTGCCCAAGAGCATCGCAGACTTCATCAAGCTGCCAGGCGCGGACTCTCTCTGCGCCCTCCGTGCCCTGTCGCTGTTCGGGGTGCTAGAATGGTTGCCCGTCCTCTGCTATGCATCAGCCTGTGGCAGGGGCAGCCTGGCCTATGGCCTGCATGAATTGAAGGCGTGTCTGTGTCATAAATCCTGTCATCATGGGGTACCAGCTCAAAAGACTTCCAGCCAGCCACTCCACCCCTTCCCTTGTCTGCTGACCACCACTTATCTGGTGAGGCTACTTTTCATAGTGCCGTGTCAACGAGGTTTATAGAGCAGGGAGTCCCTGTCAAAGCTTGCTTGTAGACCTGGCCTTCCTGTTGGATTGTATTTCGAGCGGACGTGCCGCACTCTGAGCAAGCTTGTGTGAAAGCCTTGCTCTGTCCAGAGCGCCTGACGGCACAGGACGTGCTGCCCAGGGCAAGCGGCGCCCAAGGGCACGGCGACGGCAAAGATTGGGGAGGCGGCGCGGCGGGTGCGGCGGCGGCGGCGGCATCTGCAGCAGGAGAGGTAGCACGCAGAGTAGGCAGGGGACCAAGGTTAGGGCAGGAACTTGCTGGGTTGCCGGCACCAATAGTGCCTCTAGCAGGGGGCAGTTAATAAGGATCCTGACGCGCATGTACTTTTCAGGTTTGTCTGGCCAGGGTGTGCGGCCGTCTCGAGGGCGCTCGAAGGAAGGCCAGTGGCTGTGCTGGGGTCAGTGAGTTATATGCAGCCTTTTTTGTGTTGGCTGTTCTGTGTGTTGAAGTGCGCCGTGATGCAGACAGCCATTCATGCACCAAAGGCAGCATGATTGCAGGTGCTTACTCAATTTTCAAAACAAGAAGTCAGATAGAGGGTTGCCTTACTATCAATGAGAGCGCCCACGTATAGTCCAGAGCGCATTGTGCACAAGCACAGACACTGCGTTGCGTATTGTACACAGACTTGCTGCTCAGTAGGCGTGCACGCGTTCACAGGTCGCTGACATAAATGCTTTACGCATACACTGACCACCACTGCACAGGCAGATGTCTGTACAGCAGGTGTGTTGGGGGCAGGTGATATAGTCAGGCATTGCTGTATGTAAATAGCAGGCCGTGTAGCCGCCAGGCGCGCAGTGCCGGCGCAGATGGACGACGATGACTGGCTGTCAGAGTGGTCTGACCGGCGCGCGGCTCCGATTGGTCTACGCTGCCTCCCGACGCTCTCTGTCAAGGTGCGGTGTGGCGCTCCCTGGACGGCGCTTTGGAGAAGAGCGCTAGCAGTCGTCAGTGACAACCGCTTGACGACTTTCACTGAAGACCGCTTTGCGCCTGCCGCAGGCGCACAAGGTCTTGGTGCTGGTGCTCACGTTCATATGCTATGCGACGTTCCACGCCTCGCGAAAGCCCCTGAGCATTGTCAAAAGCTCGCTCACCGGCGGCGGCGACGCCACCGGCGGCGCCCTCGGCGCTTGGTGGCTCGACGGCTACCAGGCCGCCTATCACTCCGGCCTCGTAGCGCGACTGGACGTCACTGGTGCGCGCCTGCGGCGCCGGCCTTGCCCGCTTGCCTCCCCCTCGCTCGTCCAGTTGCATACGCACCCCTGCTCTGACGACTGGTAACACGGGGGGCTGCGGGAGCGTGCAGACGTGGGCAAGCACCACCACCACCACCATAAGAAGCACCACAAACACCATCACCACTCACCGCCGCCGCCGCCGCCGCCCAGCCCGCCGCCGCCCAGCCCGCCGCCCCCGAGCCCGCCGCCCCCCGAGCCGCCCAGCCCGCCGCCGCCGGCTCCGCCGCCGCCCGGCCCGCCCCCGCCGAGCCCGCCGCCGCCGGCGCCACAGCCGCCGCCCGCGCCAGCGCCGCCAGGGCCACCGGGGCCGGCGCCGCCGCCGGCGCCCGGGCCTCACCCGGGGCCTGCGCCGCCGCCGACGCCGCCGCCGGGCTGGGCGCCCTTCAACGCGCCCGATGGCCGCTCGCTGCTGGGCGACCTGGACGTCGCATTCCTGGTGCGCGCACCGCACACACCGCTTGCCTGTGTGTGTCGTTAGTGAGCACAGTGATCTGGTCACTGCTTGACCCAGATGGCATGGTTGGTGCGAGCCACACTCGCCCACTGCTGCTTTATTCATGCAATCCTACGATGAGCCTGGCTGGGCACCATCAACGCCTAGTGACCAGATGTTTCTGGGTGTCCATGACCTGCGCTCCCTGCACTTGTGAAGTATGCTGGGCACAATGCATGGGAACCAGGTGACTAAGCAAGGAGAGGTTGTCTTGGGCACGCTTAGCAACAACAGCATCTCTGTTCGCATCTAGCAATCTCTCTGCAGTATACTGCAGTGCTATAAACAGGACTGCAGAGCTCGGAGTATGGGGGGGCGCTGGTGCGCAGCGTACTGCACTAGACTGCGTACGCACAGGCCGGCCGGGCAAGCAGCCCTAGTGCTGCCCTCACGCGCCACAGCCTTCACAGGCAGCGCCCGAGAGCGCCGCGCCAGATCCCAACATGCCCAGGGCGCGCAGGGCGCATACGCGCTGGGCATGTTTGTCGCGGGGCGCCTGGGCGACCAGCTGCCGCTGCGCGGCCTGCTGACGGCCGGCATGGCGGCCAGCGGCGCCGCCGTGTGCGCGCTGGGCGCCGCCTACTTCCTGCGCATCCACGCGTTCTGGTACTTTGTGGTTGTGCAGGTCCTGGGAGGCGCGCCCGCCGCACGCGCGCTGCGCGACCCCCGTGCTGATGGCGTGCGTCTGGTCAGTGCAGTGTCCCTGCGAGCTCGAAGAGCCTTTCACATTTGGAGCTGGGAGAGTCACAAAGAAGCCCATGTGCAGTGCTTGTTCACAGTATCAGAGGGCGTCGCATTGCGGCGTTGCCATGCAGGTGGGCTCTGAGCAGCACATTACATAGAGTGCCTCCATGACCTGCCGTTTGGTCTGTATTTAGAAAGAGCTCAGGAGCCCAGGACGACACGAGCGCTGCCGTGCATGCAGGGCTCGTTCAGGCGACTGGCTGGCCCTGCGTGGTGGCGGTGATGGCCAACTGGCGCGCTCCCCTCGCACAGCGCTCCGCGCGAACATGCATCCCTGAGACCGGCCACACCTGTCCCGAGTGCCATAGATATAAGTTGTGGTGAGTGAAAACGTGTAGCTCTGGACGTGCTGAGCCAGCACCGCTCACAGGGCCCCGGGAGCGGCTGCCCAGCTTGAGTGCGTCGCCCGCGCGCCCGCCGCGCAGGAGCATCGCATGTGCACGCCTGCTCCGCCACGTTTGCACGCGCTCTGGCGACGTGGGCGGGCCGCGTCTGCGCTCCCTGTGCGTGCCTGGGCAGACCGCAGCCGACCCCCTCCGCCCCTGCTGCAGGTACGGCAAGGGCCGCCGCGGCGCCATCATGGGCCTGTGGAATGCGCACACGAGCGTGGGCAACATCGGCGGCTCGCTGGCCGCCGCCGCCGCGCTGGGCGCCGGCTGGGGCTGGGCGTTCCTGGCGCCGGGCGCCGCGCTGGTCGCCGCGGCGGGCCTGATCTGGCTCCTGCTCGCGGCCGAGCCGGAGGATGCCGGCCTCCAGCCGGACGGCCTCAGCGAGCTGCAGGCGCGCCGCCGAGCGTCCAGGCGCCCTTTAAAAGCTCTCCTCCGCGTAGCCTGGCAGGATCCAAGGGCCTTGGATGCAGTGAGCCTCTTGTGGCTGCCCCTGGTGTGTGGGCTGATGCGCGGCGCAGGCCGGCGGGCACCTGCAGGCCGTCGACGCCCCCTCCACAGCAGGCCTCTCCTTGTGCGAACCACCTGTTCTGTTAGGCGTGAAGGGCTCAGATTGTGCTGAGAACCTGTGACGCCATTGCCCCTGGCCCAGCACCTGCACGGCTGGCGCAGGGATGGGCGGCCTCGCTGAGGGTAACGTGCAGGGTTATCCTGTGCTCCACAGCTGATGCTCGGGCCAGCACCTGGCCGGAGCCGCCGGGCGGCCAGCCGTCGGGCGGCGGGGCGCGCAGGGCTCGGAGGCCTCGACCGCCAGCCGCTCGCTCACGCCGCTGTCCGAGGACGCGCTGCGCTTCTGGGACGGCACCGGCCCCGCGCCGCCGCTGCTGCGGCGCTCGGTGCGCGCCCTCACCGCCCTCCGGGCTCCACAGCAGATAGTCGCAGGGACAGGGCGCGCGGGCAGAGCATCCTCCCTGTGGAACCCTGTTGTAGGGTGGCGCTCGGGGGGCGAGCACGCCATGATGCGGGACCCAGCACAAGCTCGTTCATGGTGTGGTGACAGCTTGCCTTGCTCTTTGTGTGCGCCGTGCCCAGTGATGGGCGGCAGGCATCCGCGGTTCGCTGGCCAACCTGCCCGAGCACCAAAGCTTGCTCAGGGCTGGCCGCCATATGCCGTCGTGACCCCAGCCCTCGACGCGCAGGGCTCCCAGGCGTCGCTGCTGTCGCGCTCCTCCAGCGCGTCCTCCGGCCGCGGCAGCCCGCCGCGCCGCGTCGGGCCCTACGGGAACCCTGCCGGCAGCGCGCCCTGGCGCGAGGCCGCGCCCACGCTGCCGCCGCCGCTCGCGCTGCCCTGGCCACCGCGCGCGCGCGCGCCCTACCTCTCGTCCGGCCTGGGGCCGTACGGCGCGGCCGGCTCGGCGCCGGCGGCCGTCACGCCGTTCCGGGGCTCGCGTGGCGGCATGCCCGGCGTGAGCATGTTCTACGGCGGGCGCCCGGGCGCGAGCTTCGGGCCGCTGGCTGAGCGGGTGGTTGCAGACTCGCTGGGTGCGCCGCCGCGACCCCCCCCGCGCCTCGCCCACATCGACACATACCGGCAGCAGCACGACAGAGCAGAATGCCGTCTGGCCCGGTCCGCCTGCCGCGCCACAGCCCGCGCACTGCGCAGGAGCCGCACGCGCGCCCAGCCCCTGCAGGACGTGTGTGCGCACCAATCACAACCTGAGACACCTAAAGAGCGGGTCATCAAGTTGCGGGGGCCTCTGTGCGCCCTGTGGGCGTGTGCGCGCGCCCTGCGTGAGTGTGAGCGAGAGGCCCCGCGCGCGAGCAACGCCAGCGCGCACGCGCCCCAGGCGAGGACGACGCGCCGGACCCGGAGCTGCTGCCGCCCCCGTCGCCGCGGCTGCTGCCGGGCCTGCGCAGCCTGCTGGCCAAGACCGCGTCCGCGCCGCTGCTGGGCTCCGCCGCCGCGCGTACGCGCGAGCAGGTCCGCGCCCCGGCCGCCGCCCCGCCTGTGAGTGCCCCTCCCCAGGGACAGCGCGCGCGCGCCCCTGCGCCGTTGCCGGGGGCCGCGGCAGTGCGCACGCGCGCGCGCTCGTCCTGTACTGCCTGGCTGCGCGCGGTCGCCGGCAGCACGTCGCGCCGTGTGGGCCGCTGCAACAATGTTTTGGGCAGGAAGCGGTGCACGCAGACAGCCTCCGCCAAGCCGTGAGCGGCAGCATGCTCGGCGTGCGCGGCCGGTGGCGCTTGCGGCCATGGGTTGTGGCGCGCCGCGTGCGCGGCGAGGCAGTGCCGCGTACCCTACGGAGACCCTCAGCGGGCCAAGTGGTGGTGCCCGCGCGCGCGCAGCTGGCGGCGCTGGAGGCGGAGGCCGCGGCGCGGCGCACGCGGCGGCGCGTGGTCGGCGTCGGCAGCCAGCTGTGCCTGGTGGACGTGCCGCGCGTGTCGCGCGCGCGCGCCGAGCGGGCGCGCCCCCCTCCTACCCCCCCCCCCAAAACACCTGCCGGCCAGCCGCGCCCGCCAGGCGCTCCCCTCGCCTCCGGCGCGCCTCCGGCGCGC